>JACCEA010185489.1_pt1 | contig 33951 bp, 25 predicted proteins | sample 7449851 | NCBI WGS metagenome assembly JACCEA01 (sample SAMN15323453, study PRJNA562643) | freshwater metagenome | isolation source: river surface water | place: USA:Blue River Watershed | collected 2017-08-18 | reverse complement strand
TATTTTGTGTGGTTGTTATCTCGCCAACGGACGGACTCATACTCACGGTATTTGCAGGATCTTGCAATTTGATATATTCATCAAATTCTAATGTGATGGAATTGCAAACTGTATTTGTGCTTCCCTGCGCTGGATCTTGCGCAATAACGCGGGGTGCGATCGTATCTTTGTTGCCACCGGTTAGCGGTACAACCTGTGCGCAACTCGAAAGAACGAGACCTATCCAAAACAAGAAGTTCCTAGCCATTGACATAATTCGGTTAAATGCTGTGCATCGGTTTCATCAAAATCATTCAGTTCCTTACTGTCGATATCTAATACACCAACAACGTTTCCGTTATGAACGATCGGGATAACGATTTCACTTTTAGACAAGCTTGAACAAGCGATGTGTCCGGGAAATTCGTCTACGTTTGGAACAATGATAGTATTGTTTTGGATCCATGCAGTTCCACAGACACCTTTTCCTGGTTTGATCCGTGTACAGGCAATCGGACCCTGAAAAGGTCCAAGCACCAATTCATCACCCTCAACAAGGTAAAATCCCACCCAGAAGAAATCAAACGCTTCCTTCAAAGCCGCACATGTATTTGCAAGGTTGGCTGTTAGATTGGGTTCGCCGGTCAGCAAGGCACGAATCTGCGGAATTAATTCCCGGTAAATTGCCTCTTTGGATTCTCCTGATATGTGTAAGGACTCTGCCATACTTTTTTTACAAAAATAAGGAATAGAATTCCTTTTATTTGTAAAGCCTGATTTTTGGTGTTTTTTTTCGCTGGTTCATTAGGAACGACGGAATATTTTTCACTAACTTAAATGGAAAACAACACATTATGCAAGACGTACAACTTGACAAAATTTTATTCCTTGACATTGAAACAGTGCCTGAAACGTATCATTATCACGATTTGGATGAAACCACTGCACATTTGTTTGATGCAAAAAACGCTCGTTTTCTGACGGATGAAAAAAGAGAGGCGGAAGTTTACCGCGATCGCGCAGGAATTTATGCTGAATTCGGTAAGATCGTTTGCATTTCCGTTGGGTTTGTTAGATCATCGGTAACCGGAAGAACGATTCGTGTCAAGTCCTTTGCTCATGACGACGAAGAAACCCTATTACGACAATTTGCGCGTTTGTTGGAGGATAATTACAACACTCCAAATCACCGCTTGTGCGGACATAATGCCAAAGAATTCGATTTCCCCTTCATTTGCAGAAGAATGCTGATCCACGGCATCCGATTGCCAAATATTTTAGACCTGGCAGGCAAGAAACCATGGGAGATATTGCACATCGATACCATGGAATTATGGAAGTTTGGTGATTACAAAGCTTATACGTCATTGGCATTGCTTTGTCATGTATTCAAAATACCAACTCCAAAAGATGATATTTCCGGTGCCGATGTCGCTCGTGTTTACCATGAGGACAATGATCTTCCGCGCATTGCAACTTATTGCGAAAAAGATGTTGTGGCATTGATCCAGCTTTATTTGCGTATGAAGGGTGAAGACCTCGTTCCGGATGGTGAAATTACACACGCATAAAATTCCCAAAAATGGAAATCAAATTCCTAAAATAAGAACGTTTCTGAAGCTGAAAAAATTGTAAATACTTGTAAAACAAGGGAATAATAGTTTGGCACTATCTTCGTTTATTGCTGCATGATTCGTTAACAACTGTAATGTTTTTGTTAGTAATTGATCAGTGCGAAGTGAACAATCTTGTATCCAAAATAACTGATTACTTCAATATTCATTGAACGTCCGAATACAACCAACCATCTAAAATTAAAAAAGGGGAAGCAGTCGCTTCCCCTTTTTTGTTAGAATTTATTCTGTAATTATTTGATTACAAATTGCAACGTTTGGTTTACGTTTCCTGACGCCAAGTTTACAAAGTAAACGCCATTAGCATAAGCATCAGTATTTAATGCTACCAAGTTTGCACCTGCTTTACCATGGATCAAATGACGTTCGATTACTTTACCGGTAACGTCGGTAACAGAAACCCATATTTCTTGAGCCGCAGCCGCATTGAATGTTACATTTACTTCATCATCAGCTGGGTTAGGATACAAGTTGATACCATTTACTTCGGTTTCTTCTAAACCAGCGATCACAGGATTATCAGATGGCAGTGATTCATAAATGTTAATATCATCCAAGTAAACATTATTTCCAGCTCCAGATTCAAATTGGAATTTGAAACGGAAATTCTCTACCCAGTATTGAGAAGTTACGTTTGTCATGTGAACAGTGATCCAATCGTTTGCTGTTGGTGTCCAAGCAGTACTAGCTGTTGTTGAACCTGACATATTTGTTGCAGATAAAGTCTTGCGAACTTCCCAGGTAGAAGCACAGTTATTTGTCAAGAATACACGCAAATAATCTGAACTGCTGCTATTTCTTTTTCTGTAGGCATAACGGAAAGACAAAGTAACTGTATCAACGTTTGAAAGGTCAATTGTTTTTGAGATCAACTCATCGATTTGATCAGCTGCTTGTCCAAAGTTGTTGATCTTTGCTGATTTCACTCCAGAATGAGCAGCTGCAGTAGTAACCTCCCATGTATTTCCACCATTGTTCAACAACATCCAACGAGATGATGTTGTAAGGTTTGTTTCGTTCTCAAATCCTTCGAAGAAAGGCAAAGTCTCCTCACCTGCAGGAAGTACAGTGATGTAATTTGTAATCGTTTCAGTGTCATTGCTAGAACCATCAGTTGCTACCAATGAAACTGTATAAGTTCCAGGTGTACTATAGGTTACAGAAGGGTTTTGAACAGTTGAAGAAGCTGGAGTACCACCGGTAAATGTCCAGTTCCAACCATTTACAACGTTAAAAGACTGATCTTCGAAATCGATTGTTTCACCGGCACAGATCACTGTTTTTGCCGTTGTGAATTTAGCACTGCATAATACAAGAGGCTCCGTTGCTCCTGTAAATGCCAAGTTGGTAGTTGTCCAAAGTTGGTTTCTTCCTGATACAGAAGAAGTAGCAGCTGCACGCATACGAGTACGCTGATTTGGAGTAAACATTTTTGAACAATAAGAATAATCCATGTAGTTCTCTACGTTGTCCACTACGTTTGTTGTCCATGAACTGTAATTATTAGGATCGTTTGTATCGTCACATGTATTCGCATTCAAGCTACATGACGTAGAACCAATACACATCGGTGTATCCTGAACCCCATCGTCATCAGCACAACTTGCCGCATTTCCAGGGTTGTTGTTTGGACCCCAAACATGTTCCAAATTCAACCAGTGTCCAACCTCGTGTGTCAATGTGCGGCTGGTATAATTACTTGAAGTGCCAATTGATCCGGTGTAGTTATGCAATACAAAGATCCCGTTATAATACATGTTCGTTGCATTAGCGGTTGTTCCACCCATTGGGTTGAATGTATATCCGGCCGCACCACCAATGTCGTCACAAACATAAATGTTCAAGTATTTTTTGTGATCCCAAACACCTTGGTAAACATCATTTCCTGCTACTACGGCATTCACTTGTGCTTGTCCGCTTGATCCATCAAAAGTAAGTGGTGTCAAGGTACGTGTAATACCACTGAAACATTGACCGTTTGGAGCTTTACGAGCTAAAGCAAATTCGATCTCAATATCAGATGGCATACCAGCGAAAGGGGCTTGAACTGTTGCCGCGTCCGCATTTTGCAAACGGTAATCACGGTTCAATATGAACATTGCATCTTCGATCTGCTCTTTTGAAATGTTCTCAACTCCGCCATTGTGCAATACGTGGAAAACTACCGGAATCGTGTAAACGGTAGCCTTAGTAGTTCCTGAAGATTCTTTCGATTTTTGAGCTGTTTCATCCGCTAATTGTTGCTGTGCCGCACGATACTGCGCCGCGAAAGCAGGGTCTTTCATGGCTTCTGCCATATGTTTGTGTTGAGTACAGTACTCAACTTTTTCCCCTTCACGCATGTTGGATTTGTCCAATTGGCGAACAGGTGTTTGTGCGTTAAGCATACATGTGGAGAACATGCTCGACGCAATCAATGAAAAGGTAATTTTTTTCATAGTTTCTAGCCAGTTTTTATTAATTGATCTGATCAATTAATGTATTGTAATCATAAGAGTAAACACTTAGCCTACAGATTCAGCACTTGTAAGCCCTCTAAATTAATAATTGTTTACCCGAAAATGAATTTTTTTGGCTGAACGGGGTGAATTATTGATTGAATGGTTTGAGAATTGTTACGAAAAATGAAGTTTAAATTGGATGTTCAACAAATAATAGGTTGAAAATCAACATGAAATTACAATTTCATCATTGGAGCTGCTTTGGATGATTGTTGCAATCTTTCCTGCAACGTCAATTGGCCTTCTTAATTCCTCGTTTTCGTGCAATACTACAAAACGATTCAAAGATGAAAAATCAGTTTCTGGCGTTCTTCGAATGGTTTGTTGCATTTCGGTGTCTACTACACCCGGAGCAATGGAGTAACAAGTGATCGAACGCCCTTTTTCACTTTCTTCTGCTTGAACGGTTCGCAACCACAGATCAACCGCTGCCTTTGAGGCACAATACGCTGCCCAGGATGGGATAGGTCTTTTACCGGCACCCGAACTGATGAAGATGACGGTTAACTTTTTGTCCAACGGTAAGTTTTGAAATAAGCCATGAACGAGTTCTGCTCCAGAGAACAGGTTGATTTGAAATACTTCTTGTAAATCTAGTTCTTGCTGATCACTTACGCGTTGTATTTTTCCGATCGTTCCGGCATTGTGAATGAAAACAACTTCGGACTCGCCAGCGAGATTTGGAAATTGAAATGCTTTGACGGCCTTTTCGTCTACCAAGTCTAAATGGATATGTGTGTAGTTCGGATGCGACAAAGAACATGTTCTGGAGATTCCCAAAACGAGTTTACCTGTTTTTAGAAAATGTTCGGCCAGAGCTTTGCCGATTCCTCGCGATGTACCGGTAATAATGATCATGTGATAACATTTGCTGAATTAAAAAAAGGTCCAACAGCTTTGAACTACTTGAACCTTTTGACTGATTATTTCTTGTGTTGTTTTATGCTAGTGCTTGTTCCAAATCTGCAATCAGATCTTCCACGTCCTCAACACCAACGCTCAAACGCAGTAAATTGTCAACAACTCCTGCCTTTTCGCGCTCTTCTTTCGGGATCGAAGCATGCGTCATTGTGGCTGGATGATTGATCAAGGATTCTACGCCTCCCAAAGACTCTGCCAAGGAAAACACCTGGAATGAAGATGCCACACGGAATGTATTCTCTATGCTTTTATCTTTCAAGACGATCGAAATCATTCCTCCAAAATCGCGCATTTGTTTTTTGGCAATTTCATGATTCGGATGCTCCGGGAAGCCAGGCCAGTATACTTTTTCAATTGCAGGATGTCCTTTGAGGAAATGCGCGATCTTTTTACCGTTCTCACAATGGCGTTGCATACGCAAATGCAAGGTCTTGATCCCGCGTAAAACTAAGAATGAATCCATCGGACCAGGATTTGCACCTGAACTATTCAAAATGAAGTATAGTTGTTCATGTAAGTCGTCATTGTTCGTGATCAAGGCACCCATCACCACATCCGAGTGTCCACCCAAGTATTTTGTAACGGAGTGCATCACGATATCTGCTCCCAAATCCAATGGGTTTTGTAAATAAGGAGAAGCAAAAGTGTTGTCTGCTACCATCAACACGTTGTGTTCTTTAGCAATAGCTGAAACCGCCGCGATATCAATGATCTGCATCGTTGGATTCGTTGGTGTTTCAGCCCAGATCAAACGTGTATTGCTATTGATGTATTTGCGTGCATTTTCTGCATTCGTCAAGTCGATAAAATGGAATTTGATCCCAAACTTCTCATAAATTTTCGTGAATAAACGGTAGGTACCTCCATAAAGATCGTCTCCGGTGATCACTTCATCTCCGGGTTTCAATAATTTCAGAACTGCATCTGTAGCTGCAACACCACTACTGAAACAAACACAGTGCTTTCCATTTTCCAATGCAGCAATGTTTGCTTGCAAAGCCTCACGAGTTGGGTTCTTACCACGCGCGTATCCATATCCCTTGTTCACTCCCGGTGCTTCCTGCACGTATGTGGATGTTTGAAAAATTGGGGTCATGATCGCCCCGGTTGTTGGGTCTGGTTGAACGCCGGCATGAATTGCTTTTGTTCCGAATTTCATGTTGTGTTCCATCTCGTGTATTTTTCTTCGCCGTAAAGTTAATGGCATTATTTGGTTATTGGAGCAATGAGCTGTTGCTTGTCAAGAATTAATTCTTCTCGAACCGCATTGGATTTATCCAGCAATTCAATGCGCACCTTTTTTTCTTTTGCTGAAAAACGAAGCAAACCAAAGTTGTTTTCCATCACCGCTTGCCCCATGCGATTTTGATTTGGAGCCGGACTGTGCCAGGTGGAACTCAGTCCGCTACTAGTCACATCGTAAAGCGGATAACCGATCTGTAGGGTATCTTTTGAAATTTCGCCGTAATGCACATCACCGGAAATAAACACAACCCCATTTGCTTGTTTGCTCTGGATCAATTGGGCCATTTTGACTTTCTCCCATGGGAAATTGTTCCAAGATTCGTATCCGTTAAATGCATGTCCGAATTGAATACTGCTACAAATAAATCGAAAATCTGCCGGCTCACTTAATTTTTGTTCCAGCCAATACCATTGTTCTGAACCTAGAAGTGTTCTTGTGGAATCCGGGCAGGGAGAATATTCCGGCCAGTAAGGGAAATACGATTTTGGATAAGGTAGGTCATTGAAGCTGCACAATGAATCCCGGAACGTTCTGGTGTCGAGTAAGATGAATTGAATGCGCAGTCCTTCCAGTTGGATCAATTTGGTGCCGTATATGCCGGAGCGTTTCCAACGACAGCTAGTTGGTGGCTCATCGAAAGCATCGAGTAACAAGACTTTCGTCAATTCCTTTTCAGGATACGTTTTCCCCGCATCATTCCAACCGTAATCGTGGTCATCCCAAATTGCCCATATCTCCGTTTGATCTTGTAAATTTCGGAATGACCGATTGGACAGGAGCGAATCGTAGCGCGCACACATCGTGTCTTTGTTGTGCGTGTCTAAGTACACATTGTCGCCCAAAAACAAAAACACGTCTGGTTGGTGCGTCACAATGGTATCGAAAATACTCAGATCGAATCGCTGATTGGAACAAGAACCGAAGGCAACGGTGAATTCCTGTGCTGAAACGGAACTGGATGTTAGAACTAATAACCAAAAAAGGAAACGATTCATGTGGCCAAGATACGTTGATTTTCGCTGTTAAACGCGCTTCAACCCTGAATTTATATGTACATTCGTTGCATGCAAGTTGTTGATGCAAAGCAAGTCATAGAGCAGTTTCTGTTGGATCTTTCAGCGATCCCAACTTCGGATGCTTTGGTGGATCTTTCAAATCATCAATTGTCACTTCGTTTAGAGGTCTTGCCAAGCGCTGCATTTCGTCATCCACTTGAAAATATTCTGTCCAAGCTATTAAGAGAAGCTCAAAGTTCGATCCGAGAATCGGATATCAATCCACTTACTTTGGCCATCGGTACGTTTTCCACTGAAATTGCGAATCAGAACATTACAGCGCCCGTATTACTGGTTCCGATCAGTTGGCGAAAGGTTGGGTTATCAGATGTAATTGAATTGGATCCGGATTTTGACAGGATGGTTTATAATCCATACTTGAATCACGTTTTCAGAGAGCAGGGTGCATTACCTGATTTAGAAGGAAAAAAGCCGGAAGAACTTTTGGAACAATTCCAAAGATATTTGGAGAAACATGAAATCCAAGGCGCACTTGCTACCAGTTTCTTAATTGGAAATTTTCATTTTGCTCGTTTCCAATTTTTACGTGAACTAGATGGCATCCTAAAACAAGATTTTTCCCCGTTACTTCGACAATTTTTAGGGGATGAAAGTGTAGAAATCAGCTCTTTGCCTAAAAGTGAAGTTCAGTTAACACCGTTGGATGCGGATCAACGCCGTGTTCTCGATGCTTTTCACGAAAACAATTGTGTCATTCAAGGTCCGCCGGGTACCGGAAAGTCGCAAGTGCTGACATCCTTGATAGGACGATGTATGGATCTGGACCTGTCTACTTTAGTACTTTCTGAAAAACCAGTTGCACTTGATGTTTTGAAAAAGAAATTGACTGCTCATGGCTTGGAGGATCACATCGCAGTGGTACATGCGAATTACCGATCCCGGGATTTCTTGCAGCAACTGAGACAGACTTGGGAGGCATGTGAAGCGTATGTTGCAGAATTGTCCAATTTCCTTCCGCTTTCAAATATGCGATTGCAAGCCCTTCAGTTGACACTTGATCGCTTGAATCAGCATGATCTCCTCGGTGGGGTTTCCTTGAACGAGTTCCATGAATTGTCAAAAGATTGCGACTGGAAACAAGCGACGTTTATTTCCCGCGTTCCGAATCTCATTGAATGGAAACAACAATTTTCAAGCATCGAAGCTATCAAGCAGATCTTGCCTGGTATTCAAAGGATCAAGCGTTCTTTCTTTCAAAAGGAGCACGTTGATCAAGATATCGATCAAGCAATAGTTTCTCTCAAAGGTCTTTCTCCCTGGTTAAATTCTGGAACTTGGTCAGAATTACAGGACTTGGAGGAAGGATTGCATTTGTGCCAGTTGGCGGAAAATGAATCATTTGAGCGGTTTCTGGAAATATTGAACAAACCCAGAGAGAAGAAGCGCTTTGAAAAAACGATCCAGGCCTATCGGATCAAACGCGTGGAATTGGAGAAAGCAGCCTTCGAATTGAATGTATGGAATGCGTTACCTACAAGGACTCAGATTGATAATTGGCAACAAGCAAAAGGATATTGGGTTAAGAAGCGAAGTAGAAAGCAATTGCAGTCTCAGTTGATTGATGCTTCTATTTCTTTGGAAAAATGCGTTGAAAACTGGAAGCTTTGGTACGAGATCCAACAAGAAATGTACGATCTGGAAACCACTTTGCTGGAATTCGGAATGGCACCGGGTTATGCGCAAGTTGAATCTTCGATGTTGTTCTTTCAGGAATTAAAGAAACACCAGGAAGGTCGTTTACGAGAAGTCATTTCTTGGGGTGCAGAAAAGCGCCAATTTTTACTTGCTCACCAACAGGAGCTTAAGTCCTTGCGCAGTCAATTAAAAGGACAATTCTACTGGGATGATAACGATGTGATTCTGGATCGACTGAACGAAAAGAGAGCTTGGATCGAGGTATTTGTTCCGCATTGGAAGCAACTGTCAGAAATGCCGGATTGGGTCTTTCAATTGGTGTGCACAACTGCTGATCTGAATGAATTGAAGGCCATCGTTTTAAAAGGTAATTACAACAATACACTTGCTTTATTTCCGGATTTGTTGAACGGCACGGGTGAACATATGAAGGAAAAGATCGCGCACATCATTCAAGATGAAGATGCTGAGATTGCTCATTTTGGTGCACTTCTGAAAGCATTGATCCATCATAGATTTGCAAATTATACACAACTACTGCGTGCCGTTCCGGCAAAGTTGGATGCGGAGAAAAAGGATGTGAGAGCGCGGTTGAAAAAAGGCAAAGCGATCTTGGTGAAAGAATTTGCCAAATCGCGTTCACATATGTCCATTCGTGAACTCCTTGAAAGTGACGCTTCGCTTTGGATTCGTGTATTGTTCCCGTGTTGGTTTACTACACCTGTTCAATTAGCAGATCATCTTCCCTTGGAAATGGCGATGTTCGATGTTTTGATTGTGGACGAGGCGAGTCAGATGCCGGTTCCGGCTGTGCTTGGAGCAATGCAACGCGCAACCCGAGTCGTTATAGCAGGTGACGAGCAGCAAATGGCACCTTCGCAGTTCTTTGGAAAGGTCTTAAGTACGATAGATGTGTTGCATCAAGGATTGTTTTACTTTGAAAAATGTCCTTTGAATCACCATTATCGCAGTAAGCAAACTGCTTTGATCGCGTTTTCGAATCGCCATTTTTACAATGATCAATTACTTGTATATCCAAGTGCTATTGTCGAGCAAGCTGTTTTCGATCATTTCATTCCGAATGGCATTTTCGATGAACGCGTCAACGAAGTAGAGGCTAAAGCAGTAGCAACCTGGTTAATGCAAGCGGATTTTTCCAAGAGCATTGGTATTGTCGCATTCTCAAAAGATCAGTTGCAAGCCGTTCTAAAAGCATGTGATGCGTCAACCCTTCAAAAGATTCAAGAAGGGGAGGAGCTGGGAACAGTCTTTGTAAAAACCTTAGAAAATGTGCAAGGGGATGAAGCCCAGATCGTTGCGGTAAGTATGGGTTACGGAAAGAATCCGGAAGGAAAATTCCCGATGCGTTTTGGTCCTTTGAATCAGGTAAATGGCTTCAAGCGTTTGAACGTTTTATTGACACGTGCACAAGAACAAATGCATTTCTTCAGTTCAGTTCGCGCTGGTGATTTCCCTTTGAGTCCCAACGAAAGTATCCACTTACTAAAACAATGGCTCTGGCTTTTGGAAAACGACTTGCAGCACCCAGCTTTGACTTTGCCTCATCAATTACGCGCAGTAAGAGACGGAAATGAGCTCGAAGTACATGAGATCGAGTCCGCAATAAAAAATGCTACTGATCTGGTGGTTTTCCAGCGGGTCATGACAGAGCGAGGATGGAAACTGCGCTATTGTTAACAGTTTACTCAGTATTCTATACATTCCCCTCAAACTTTTAACGAATAACATTGTTTTTCCAATAACAAGCCTTAATTTTCAGCAGATTACTCTTATATGAAACGAGCTTTAATATATTGTATTGGTGCTTTCACCAGTCTTGCTTTTGCCCAACAAGAGCAAATTGTGATCCAGAAGGGATTGCAGGATCGCGCTTCAAGTCTCGGTTTGAGCGCTTCAGATTTCAATGGGATCGAACTTACATCTTCGGCCAGTTCACTTGCACCAGGTGCAAAACATGTGTATGTCAGACAAACATTTCAGGGAATTCCTGTCCTCAACGGTGTTGGAGGTGTTACATTGAAGGATGCTGCATTGGTTCATGTGTCAAATCGCTTTGTAGATCTTCCGGATGCTCCGGTTGCTTTGCAAACAAATACGGCTTACTGGGCTTTGGAACAGGCTGGAAAGCATTTGGGGATAAACGCACTTCTTGCTACTGTTTCTCAAGAAGATCAATCTAAAAAAGCTTACATTTTCAATGCTCCTGAGCTTTCTAAAAAGCCAATTCCGGTGCGCTTGTTCTGGATGGTCCAAAATGGTTCTTTGGTTCCGGTATGGGACATGAGTGTTTTGGTTCATGACAATTCCCATTGGTGGTCGATCCGCGTGCATGCACAAACTGGAGAGATCTTGTTCCAAAATGACTGGATGAGCCAATGTCAGTTTGAAGCTTGTGAATCTGCAACTGCGCATACGCACCACCAGACTTCGCGTTTGATGCCACCGCCTCCGGGTGCAGATCAATACATGGTGTATGCATTGCCGGTAATCAGTCCAAGTCATGGAAACAGATCTCTGTTGATCAATCCATCAGATCCTACTTATTCTCCTTACGGATGGCACGATACAGATGGTGTCATGGGAGATGAATATACAATCACATTCGGAAACAATGTTTATGCATCAGAAGACATTGACAACGATGATATTCCTGGTTACTCGCCAGATGGAGGATTAAACCTGAATTTTGATTTTGCTTATGATTCTCTGGTTGGAGTGCAAGGCAATCTGGATGCCGTGATCACGAATTTGTTCTACATGAACAACATGATGCATGACATTTGGGCTTACTACGGCTTTGATGAGCTTAGTGGAAATTTCCAAGAGACCAATTACACAGGAAATGGTCAGGGGATGGACCAAGTATACGCAGATGCACAAGATGGTTCTGGAACGAATAACGCCAATTTTGGAACACCTCCGGATGGTCAGAATCCACGCATGCAAATGTATTTGTGGACATCCAGCAATGTGCCAGATCTGTTGACGATCAATGCACCAGCTGCATTGGCTGGATCTTATGCAGCTTCTACAGCCGGATTTGGTCCACCTGTGCCTTCAACACCTATTACGGAAGACCTGGTTTTGGTGCTTGATGACGGAACAGATACCACTGACGGCTGCGGAGTCATTTCAAATGGTGCTGCACTAAATGGAAAGATTGCCTTGGTGCGTAGGGGTAACTGTACTTTTGTACAAAAAGTGGAAGCTTGTCAGGCTGAAGGCGCCATTGCTGTAATCGTGATGAATAATCAAGGTGGAACACCGATCTCTATGGGAGGAACTTCAGCGATTGTGACTATTCCATCCATCATGGTTTCTCAGGCAAATGGAAATAGCTTTGTAGCATCCATGAATGCCGGAAATACGGTTAATGGTACCATTGTGAACCCGGGTGATTTGACTGCAACGGATTCTGATTTTGATAACATGATCATTGCGCACGAATACGGACACGGAATCTCGAACCGACTTGTTGGAGGACCGGATAATGTAGATTGTTTGTACAATGCCGAACAAATGGGCGAGGGTTGGTCTGATTGGTTCGGTTTGATGTTGACCATGTTGCCTGGAGACCAACCGGAAGATCCACGTGGCGTTGGAACATACGTAACAAATGAACCAACAAACGGGACTGGAATTCGTCCTGCTCCTTATTCTACTGATCCGGCTTTGAACGATTACACCTATGGGAACACCAATTCTAACAACCTTTCTCAACCACACGGGATCGGTTTTGTTTGGGCTTCTATGTTATGGGATTTGAACTGGGCCTTGATCGATTCACTGGGCTTTGATCCGAATGTGAAAACAGGAACAGGTGGTAACAACATCGCCATGGCTTTGGTAACGGAAGGATTGAAATTAACCGCTTGTGGACCTGGATTTGTAGATGGCCGTGATGCGATCTTACAAGCCGATCAATTGTTGTACGGAGGCGATTTCCAATGTTTGATCTGGGAAGTGTTTGCTAATCGTGGCTTGGGCTACTCAGCGGACCAAGGAAATCCCGATGATCGTAATGACCAGGCGGAGGCTTTTGATATGCCACCAGTTTGTTTATCTGCAGGAATAAATGAAAAGTCTTTCCCGGCACGTGTATATCCAAACCCAACGCAAAATGTGGTGAACATTGATCTGCAGGCTGCCGGACAATTGAAGCAGTTGCGCGTAGTTGATGTAACGGGAAAAGTGATCTTGTCTTTTGAACATCCGGAAAATGAAATTCTACAGTTGACCACTACTAATTGGAGTCGCGGTGTTTATATGCTTGTTTTGGAAACAGCAGAGGGCGTGGCTACAACAAGAATTGTGAAGCAGTAAAAAGAGATGAACAAATGAATAAGGCGATGCGAAAGTGTCGCCTTTTTTAATGCGCGTCTAACCAATTGTCTGCTACTTGGATTTCAACTTCCATAGGCACGATCAGATCCACAGCTTTTTCCATGCTTTCCTTCACCAAGTTCTGCATCAATTCGATCTCGTCTTTATGCACATCAAATACCAATTCATCATGTACTTGTAAGATCATCTTTGATTTCACCTGGGCTGCCTTCATCGCTTTGTGTACGGCTACCATGGCCAACTTCACGATGTCTGCAGCAGAGCCTTGAATCGGAGCATTGATGGCGTTGCGTTCCGCGAATCCGCGCACTACGGCGTTTGCGGAATTAATATCCGGCAAATAACGACGGCGTTTCATGATCGTCTCCACAAATCCTTCTTCGCGCGCTTTTTGAACGGCCTGATCCATGTAGGACTTAATTGTTCCATACTGTGCAAAGTAGGCATCAATGATCTGTTTGGCTTCAGTTCGACTTATTCCCAGATTTTGTGAAAGCCCAAATGCACTTTGTCCGTAAATGATTCCGAAGTTCACCGCTTTGGCAGCACTACGTTGATCTTTCGTCACTTCCTCCAAGTCTACATGGAATACTTTTGCTGCGGTTGCTTTATGAATATCCACTTTTTCACGGAAGGCACGGATCATGTTCTCGTCGTTTGCCAATGCTGCAATGATGCGCAATTCGATCTGAGAATAATCGGCAGCCATTAATTGATGGTCCTTATCACGTGAAATAAATGCTTTTCGAATTTCCTTCCCACGTTCAGAACGGATCGGAATGTTTTGTAAGTTCGGATTGTTAGAGCTCAAACGTCCAGTAGCAGTCACCGTTTGCATGAAACTGGTGTGTACGCGTCCATCAACCGGATCCAACAACGTTGGTAGCGGATCTACGTAAGTTGATTTCAATTTCTTCATTTGACGATAATCCAAGATCTGTTCAATGATCGGATGATCGTTTTTATGTTGTTGCAAGATGTCTTCAGAGGTAGCATACTGACCTGTTTTGGTCTTTTTTGCTTTGGAAGAAATCTTCAAATGTTCAAACAATACGTCACCAAGTTGCTTCGGAGAATCCACGTTGAAATCCATTCCTGCAAGTTCTTTGATCGATGCTTCCAGGCCTTTGGTTTCATTTTCCAGCTGTACGGAATAGGCTTTCAAATGTGGAACGTCAATGGCCACTCCTTCCATCTCCATTTCGGCCAACACGCGCACTAATGGCATTTCCATATTCCAGAAAAGTTCTTTCAAGTGGTCTTTTTCGATTTGCGGAGCAAACAATTGTTTCAATTGGAATGTGATGTCGGCATCTTCGCAAGCATAATCGGAAATCGCTTCTGGCGGCAGATCTCCCATATTCCCCTGGTTTTTACCTTTCTTCCCGATCAACGTTTCGATGGAAATTGGTTGGTAATTCAGGTAATATTGAGCCAGAAAATCCATGCCTTGTTTGGCTTCCGGTTGGATGAGGTAATGGGCGATCATCGTGTCGAAAAGCGGACCTTCCAAACGAACTCCGTAACGGGCAAGCACTTGCATGTCATACTTCATGTTGTGCGCGATCTTCTCGATCTGTGCGTTTCCAAAAAACGGTTTGAACTCATCTACGATGGCTTGGGCCACTACTTTGTCTTGAGGAACAGCAACGTAATAGGCTTCGCGTACTTCAAAAGAAAACGACATCCCTACCAATTCAGCATGAAGGGCATTGATATCGGTAGTTTCCGTGTCAAAACAAACGGAACTTTGCTGTTGAAGTTTGGCAAGTAAAGCTGCACGTTCTTCAGGTAAGGTTACCAAGTGGTAGCTTGGTTTCTCGGTAACAATCGTTTTCAATCCGGCAGTGGGTTGTGCTTGCTGCACTTCTACCAAACTTTGGGTACCAAACAAATCCAATTGTCCGTTTTCATTTGCTGCAGCTGCTGTCACAACTATCTCTTCACCGGTAACGCGTTTTGCCAAATTGCGGAATTCCAACTCGGTGAAGATCTCCAAGATCTTATCCTTGTCTGGAGCATCTAAATTCAAGTCGATCGGATCAAAAGGCACAGGTGCATCGGTGATGATCGTCGCCAGCATGCGAGATAATCGGCCTTGGTCCTCGTAATTGATTACGTTCTCCTTCATTTTCCCTTTCAACTGCTCCACATTTTGGAACACGCCTTCCATCGATCCGTAATCCGCGATCAGTTTTTTGGCGGTTTTCTCTCCAATGCCAGGAATTCCCGGAATGTTGTCTGCAGCATCTCCCCACAAACCTAAAATGTCGATCACTTGCGCAGGGTCTTTCACTTCGAATTTCTCGCAAACTTCGGGTATTCCCAGGATCTGAGCTGGATCTCCACCTCGTCCAGGCTTGTAGATGAAAATGTTCTCACTTACCAATTGCGCAAAATCTTTATCGGGGGTCATCATGTAGGTAATGAAACCTTCTTCTTCGGCGCGTTTAGCCAAGGTTCCGATCAGATCATCTGCTTCGAATCCTTCTAACAACAAGATTGGAATGTGAAACGCACGAATGATCTCTTTGATCGGTTCGATCATGTTGCGGATGTCTTCTGGCATTTCTTCCCGATGTGCTTTATAATGCTCGTAATCTGCTGTGCGATTGGTTGCTCCACCCGGTGCGTCGAACACAACTGCTATATGCGTCGGCTTTTCTTTGTTGATCACATCGATCAGCACATTCGTAAAACCAAAGGCAGCTGATGTATTTTGTCCTTTCGAATTGATCCTTGGATTTTTGGCAAAGGCAAAATAGGCTCTGTAGATCAAGGCAAAAGCATCAAGTAAGAATAATTTCTTTTCCGCTGGAGGAGTTAGCATCGTTAAGGATTTTGATAAAGGACAAGTTTACGGAAAATCCCCGAAAACACGAGCAATCCTGAAACCAATTGCCTTACTTTTCGTACTAGCAAGTTGTGAAAAAATGGGTGTACATTTTCTTGATCTACACAGGTCTGTTTTTCCTGGGCTACTTGGGTCTGGGAATCCTCGTTCATTATTACAAACCCAATGTACACATGTTACCGGATTTTGTTGAGAGCCTGTTTGATAGTGACTCTCGCGCCCCACTGAATGTCGAGGAAGGAAAATTTGAAGATCTGAGCTACAATATTCTGGGAGAGAACAAACAAAACGAAAGAATAGTTTTCACGAATGATTATAATTCTGAAAACGGAATTTTTTGTTTCCGTGGAAATGCCCAAAGAAATGCTCCAACGCGTGGTTTGTTGCCAAAAAAACCGACCAAGATTGAAGTAGATTGGGAGTTTACCACCCAAGAAGATACCGCAAGTTCCCGGTTAGGTGTTTGGCGTGGAGGAACGGGTTGGACAGGACAACCGCTACTCGTACGTTGGCCCAAGCGCACCAAGCAGATGTTGTACGGGATGGACATAAATTTCATCAAGAAAAAAGATGCTACCGAAGTTATCGTGGGGTCTTTGTGTGGTGATATCTACTTTCTGGATTTCGAAACTGGACAGCCGACACGCAAAGAACTTACGATCGATAATCCCATCAAAGGAACGGTAAGCGTAGATCCGCGGATGAATGGTTTGTTGTACGTTGGACAAGGAATACCGAATAGAGGTCGTTTTGGCGCTTACGTATTCAACATGTTTGCCGCAGAAGAAGTCAAATTCCGGTCTGGTTTGGACCCGGATGCTTACCGTCAATGGGGAGCCTTCGACAGTAATTCTTTGATCGACCCGAAATCGGGTTATTGGATCCATCCTGCAGAAAATGGGATGATCTACAAAACAAAAGTGAGCAAGGACCAGGAATTTTCTGAAGATCTGAAGTTTCGTTACAAGGTTAAAGACCGTGCTGCCTTTGGTATCGAATCCAGTTTTGGAGCTTGGAATAATCTGGGCTTTTTTGGCGACAATTCCGGTAATGTTTTTTGCTTGAATTTGATGACCATGAAACCCCTTTGGCACTTCGATAACTTGGATGATACCGATGCGGCAATGGTGGTGGATATCGAAAAGAATGGATCACCTTTTCTGTATATCGGCAATGAGGTAGACAAGCAAGGCGAGAAGGGCATGGCTTACATCCGAAAATTGAACGCCAGAACCGGAAAAGAGATCTGGAAGGTTGGCCGGGAATGCGTCGGCTATGGAATCAACGGAAAGGTCAATTCAGGCGGTGTATTGGCTTCGGTACTTCCCGGAAAAAAGAAAGCTTCTAACTTGGTTTTTGGAATTTTTTCCCGTGTACAAAATTCATTAAAAGGCGAATTCGTGGCAATCAATAAATACACCGGCAAAGTGCAGTACTCCATTCCGATGGAACATTACAGCTGGGCTTCACCAATTGATCTTTATGATGAGGCCGGAAATTGTTATGTGTTCTTTACAGACGTCTTCGGAAACGTGTATTTGATCGATGGACTGACTGGAAAGATCATTGACAAAATCAAAATGCCCGTGGTTTGGGAATCTTCACCCGTAGCATGGAATGACCGCATCGTATTGGGAGCCCGGGGAAATAAGATCTACAGTTTCCGAATTCAGTAATTGTTACTATTCGGGTTCACAGCATTCTGCTTCCAACGAAGATGAAATATTATCTTTGTAAAAAACCGTAGATGAACCGTCCGTTAATTTTCATTACAAACGATGATTCCCTTCATGCTAAAGGAATTGCAGCTCTTGTGGATGCAGCGCGATCTTTTGGTGAGGTGGTGGTAATCGCCCCCGATAAACCGCAATCGGGAATGGGACATGCGATTACGATCAATCATCCCTTGCGTTTAGAGAAATCGGATATTTTTCACGGAATTGATGCGTTTGCATGCAGCGGTACACCGGTAGATTGTGTAAAGCTAGGTGTGTACGAAGTCTTGCATCGCAAACCGGATTTGGTATTATCAGGGATCAATCACGGAGCAAATTCATCAACCAATGTCCTATATTCCGGCACCATGTCGGCGGCAGTTGAAGGCGCGATGGAACACATTCCGAGCATTGGGTTCTCGTATTGCGATTACGATCCGGATGCAGATTTTTCGGCTGCTCAATGGGTGGCTTCTCAATTGATTCCTAAGGTTTTGGAAAAAGGATTGCCAACAGGCGTTTGTCTGAATGTAAACATACCGAAAGGCTCTGTGAATGAGTTGAAAGGAATCAAAGTTTGCAGACAAGCCTACGCATTTTGGGAAGATCGTTTCGATAAGCGTTTGGACCAATTTGGCCGACCTTATTACTGGCTCACAGGAACATTTGATGAGCGTGAAGATGCTACGGATACGGACCTTTATTTTTTAGATGAAGGATTCGCCACGGTGGTGCCCACACAATTCGATCTGACGGCGCATCAAACCATACAATCATTAAAAGAAACATTGGAATGAAAAGACGATTTACCTGGAACGCACGAATTGCAGTAGGAACTGGTATAGGTTTCCTATCTCCGTTGATTTTCATTCCTGTGACCATTGCTGTTTTGGCTTGGTCACAAGACTTCTACTTCTCTCAGTTGTGGAGTAAATTATTGATTGATATTAAAGTGCAAAGTAAGTTCATTTCATTATCAATAATTCCGAATTTGTTGTGGTTCTATTTCTTTTTGAATCGTGAGCGTTATGACATTGCACGAGGAATCATCTTGGGCTCTGCTTTGTTCCTGCCTTACATCATTTACATCAATTTGTTCCGTTAATGGGGAGAAAGCTCTATATCGTTTCCGGTGAAGCTTCCGGCGATTTGCACGGTTCAAACGTGATGAAGGAACTACTCAAGAATGATCCGGATCTGGACATTCGTTTTTGGGGTGGAGATAAAATGGCTGCTGTGGGTGGTACCATGGCGAAACATATCCGAGAATTGGCCTTTATGGGTTTTGTGGAGGTTGTCATGAACTTGCGCACTATCCTGCGAAACATGAAGTTTTGCAAACAAGACATCAAAGCGTTTAAACCGGATGCGATTTTGTTGATCGATTATCCGGGCTTCAATATGCGCATTGCAGAATGGGCAAAAAAAGAAGGCATTCGCGTCTTTTATTACATCTCGCCTACAGTTTGGGCATGGAAAGAAAATCGAGTGGAAAAGATCCGTCGCGATGTGGAACGCCTTTTCGTTATTCTTCCTTTTGAAAAACCTTTTTATGCGAGGCATAATTACGACGTAGAGTATGTTGGTCACCCGCTGTTGGATGAGATTGAACAATACAAACAGCGAGCTCATGATGAGCTTTCGGTCTCTGATGACGATAAGCGTCCAATCGTGGCGGTTTTACCAGGAAGTCGGGTACAGGAGCTAAAAACCAAATTACCGGTGATGCTGTCGCTGGTAGAAAAGTTTCCGCAGTACCATTTTGTAGTTGCTGGTGCTCCAAATATGGATCGTTCTTTGTACCAGGAATTGATCGGTAATCGCAAGGTTTCTGTTGTTTTTGGTCAAACTTATCCGTTATTGCAGGCCTCTTCTGTTGCTGTTGTTACTTCAGGGACTGCTACTCTGGAAACTGCTCTGTTTGGTGTTCCCGAAGTGGTATGTTACATCGGTAATCCCATATCCTATCACATTGCGAAGCGCTTGGTAAAGGTGAAATACATTTCCTTAGTGAACCTGATACTGGACCGTGAGTTAGTTACTGAATTGATCCAAAATGATTGCACACCTGAAAAATTAGAAGCAGAATTCAAACGCCTGTTGCCCGGAGAAGTACATCGCAAAGAGGTTGAAAAAGGGTACCAAGAAATTCAAGAAATACTTGGTCAAGGAGGTGCTTCGGCGAAAGTTGCACATTTCTTGTTGAAAACTATTTAAAGGCCAAACCGCACATGGTGCCGGAGCCTCTAAATTTGTAAAGTGACGAAACTGAGTCTCATTCTGATATTGCTACTTTCCGGTGGGATATATGCGCAACAAATGCGCATAGGTGTTTTGCGCGATTATCAGGTCAAACGCATCGTTTTTGCCTATAGTGAGGGAAGTTACAACATCATCGCTGATTCCCTCGATTTCGAAGCCTTGTTACCGAGTGAATTCGTAGAACTTTCCTTGACTGCTGATAAGAAGATCCTGCTCAAAAAAGGAGTGCTGGAATTGGGTAAATTTTCCAAAGTTCAATTAGTCGCCACGAAACTGAATAACAATCTGGTTTATGCATGCAAGGACCCACAAGTAAAAGAACGAAAATACCGCGATGATGTGGAGATTATTCCGGGAGAAACAGGATTGACCGTGATCAACTTGGTGGACATGAACAACTATTTGGGTGGTGTTGTAGAATCTGAAGGTGGCGGTGGTAAAACCATGGAATATTACAAAGTTCAGGCGCTGATGAGCCGCACGTATGCGATCAAGTATCGAGGACGACACGAAAAAGAAGGATTTGATCTCTGTGACCGCACACATTGTCAAGCTTACCACTATCAGCTGCGCTTCACACCACTTATTGATTCAGCGGTGCGTCAAACAGCAGGCATGGTGATGGTAGATACCAACAACAAGTTAGTAGATGCTTATTTTCACGCCAATTGTGGTGGGCAGACTTCCGAGCCGGATTATGTGTGGAACAACAAGATCCCATATCTCAGTTCTTTCAAGGATACCTTTTGCATTTATACCAAACAGGCAACTTGGGAGAAACGCATTCCGCAACAAGAATGGCAAGACTTTTTGGTGAACAAGTATCATTATCCGATAGGAGATTCGGTCTTAGGCCCAATGATCTTCACTTTCAATCAACCGGAACGATATGCTTTCTTTCAATATCCTTGGCTTGGAATACCGCTGCGTGATATTCGCGACCATTTCAAATTGAAATCAACCTATTTCAATTGCTATCCGGAAGGAACTGATGTGGTGCTGCGTGGTCGCGGTTATGGACACGGCGTAGGACTTTGTCAAGAAGGTGCCATGAAAATGGCTAAATACAATTACAGTTATTTGCAGATCGCTTTGTATTACTTTCCGGGAATAAAGGTGATCAATTACTTTGATTGGCAATACTTCGATCAACGCGTGAAGCAACCATCTATAGAATAATTCTATTCGTATGTGATCACAAAGATGTCTTCGTTTTCACGTTTAAACAATTTCTCCTCACGTGCATATTTCTCCAATGCATGCATGTGTTTCAATTGCTGCAAGGTGTATTTTGTTTCACGCAACTTTCCTGCTATCTCCTGCTTGTTGGCTTGCAAGCGATTCATTTTTCTGTTCTGGCTAATGATGCTGAAAAGGTCGATATCATCCAAAAACAGGTTGTAAACCATGAAGATGGTAATGGCCAGTATGTACTTGTTCTTAAAGGGAAGCAGATACTTTTTCATAGTGTAAAGAAATCGCATTTTTGGCAATTAGTAACAGCGCACTAAAAAAGATATGAGCGCGCCATGGTTAACAACAGGACATAAAAAAACCGCTCTTTAAACAGAGCGGTTTTTATCGGTATTTTGAGCTTAATTTACGATCTCGTCGTATTTCGCTTTGAAATCTTCGTCGTTTTCGAACCACTGAGCTACTTTGCCCAACAATGCTTTCGCTTTTTCAACTTGACGACCTTTTACGTAGCAGTCGGCTGTAGCCATAACTCCCATTTTCAACAAGTCTTTTTCAGCTTTTGGCCAGCTCTCAAAATCTGTAACCTTTGCCAATTTAGCGTCTGCATCTTTCCAAGCTGCGTTCGCTCCTCCTTTATCTGCATCTAAGTATTTACAAGCACCTTCCAAGTACTTCGCACCTATAGAATTCGGTGAAATCTTGTAATACTTCAATACCCATGAAGAAGCCTTTTTCGGATTCGCCATTTCGTTGCTGATCATTTCGACCATGGAATTCTTGAACTCATTGTAGAATTCTTCGTTCTCACTTTGGCAAGTACCTTCTTTGTCTAATTTGATCGACTTACCAACCGATCCGATTGCATCCTTGAATGCATTTTTGAAATTTTCGTCTTCTGAACCAACAAGAGAGATCTTGTAAAGTGCTTTGCCCAACCACATGTGTACCAAAGGGTCGTTCTTCGTTTTGTCGTTGTTGCAATATTTGTCTGCTACTTTCGCCAATTTCTCGTAATTACCGTCAGCATACAAGATGCGTAAATCGTCGTACGTCGGCGGTTGCGCATTTGCAATTCCCGTAACGATCAGAGCAAGTAGTAAAATCAGTTTTTTCATGATCTATTTGTTTAATTACCGGTCCATGACCAATTTCTATGCCGAATGTACAAATTCTTTTAAAATTCGACCGAGCGAATCAGTGAAAATGAATAATTCAGCGTATTCAACGATTATTAACTGTTCTGAGCACTTTCAATCAATAAGGCCAAAATGTTTTGAGCGGCCTTAGAAATCTTCGTTCCCGGACCAAAAACGCCAAATACTCCGGATTGGTACAGAAAATCGTAATCTTGCTGTGGAATTACTCCTCCTGCAACTACCATGATGTCTTCACGCCCCAGTTCTTTTAACTCCGCAATCACTTGTGGAACCAAGGTTTTGTGTCCAGCTGCCAAGGATGAAACACCCAATACGTGTACGTCATTTTCTACGGCTTGTCGTGCAGCTTCTTTCGGAGTTTGGAAAAGTGGACCAATGTCAACATCAAATCCGATATCAGCGAAGGAAGTAGCGATCACTTTTGCTCCGCGATCGTGTCCATCCTGACCCATTTTTGCGATCATTATGCGGGGTCTGCGACCTTCCAATTCAGCAAACTCGGCAACCATGGACTTTGCTTTTTCAAAATCTGCGTCGTTCATACTTTCTGAAGAATATACACCACTGATCGAACGGATCGTTGCTTGGTGGCGTCCGTAAACTTTTTCCATTGCCATGGAGATCTCTCCTAAAGAAGCGCGTTCTCGTGCACAGTCAATTGCAAGAGCCAGCAAATTCCCATTACCGCTGCCAGCTGCTTCTTCTAACTTCTGAAGTGCGGACTGAACTTTTGCCTCGTCGCGATTTGCACGCAATTCAGCTAAGCGGGCGATCTGTGCTTCACGAACTTTGGTGTTGTCCACTTCTAAGATGTCGATCTGCGTATCTTCCTCAACCGTGTAGCGATTTACTCCTACAATGATATCTTTTCCGGCATCGATACGAGCTTGCTTGCGAGCAGCTGCTTCCTCGATGCGCATTTTTGGAATTCCTGTTTCGATGGCTTTTGCCATACCGCCCAGTTCTTCTACTTCCTGGATCAGCTTCCATGCTTCTTCCACCAACTCTGCGGTTAGCTTTTCTACATAGTAACTACCTCCCCAAGGATCAATGATATCGCACATTCCTGTTTCTTGTTGCAGATACAACTGCGTGTTGCGGGCAATGCGAGCTGAGAAATCAGTTGGGAGCGCAATGGCTTCATCGAGTGCGTTGGTATGTAATGACTGTGTTCCTCCAAATCCGGCAGCCATTGCTTCGATGCAGGTACGGGCAACGTTATTGAAAGGATCTTGCTCCGTCAAACTCCATCCGGAGGTCTGACAGTGGGTACGCAACGCAAGTGATTTCTCATTTTTCGGATTGAACTGGTTCACCAATTTACTCCAGAGCAAACGACCAGCGCGCATTTTGGCGATCTCCATGAAATGATTCATACCGATGGCCCAGAAGAAGCTCAAGCGCGGCGCAAAGGTGTCCACATCCATTCCTGCGGCAATTCCTGCACGCAAGTATTCCAATCCATCGGCCAAGGTATAAGCCAGTTCAATACTCGCAGTTGCACCTGCTTCTTGCATGTGGTATCCGGAGATCGAAATGGAATTGAATCGCGGCATGTGCTGAGACGTGTAGGCGAATATATCTGCAATGATGCGCATGGATGGCGCCGGAGGATAGATATATGTGTTACGCACCATGAACTCCTTCAAAATATCGTTTTGAATTGTTCCGGTCAATTGTTCTTGTTTTACGCCTTGTTCTTCCGCCGCTACAACGTAAAATGCCATGATCGGAATTACAGCGCCATTCATGGTCATAGAAACCGACATTTCATCCAAAGGGATTTGATCGAAGAGGATCTTCATGTCCAAAATGGAATCGATCGCTACCCCTGCTTTACCTACATCGCCCACCACACGTTCGTGATCCGAATCGTAACCGCGGTGTGTAGCTAAGTCAAAAGCAACTGATAGACCTTTCTGTCCCGCAGCTAGATTGCGACGGTAAAAGGCATTGGATTCTTCGGCTGTGGAAAATCCGGCATACTGTCGAATGGTCCACGGGCGAATGGCGTACATGGAACCATAAGGTCCGCGCAAAAATGGTGCTTTACCGCTTACAAAACCGGTATGTGTAGCCGAATCGAGGTCTTTTTTGGTGTAATAATTTTGTAAATCGATCTTCTCAGCGGTTGTAAAAACGGCTTTCGTATTTTCAGCGTGAACAGGACTCGTTTCAAGCGATACCTGTTCAAATGATCTGCGGCTACTCATAGTACTTTTTCTAAAACTAAGGTTGGTAATCCGTTCCATGCTGCAGGCAATGTTGTCCATTCAGCAGTAACACTTTCCGGGTTCGGGAAAATATTGATCCCGATAAGCTTTTCCAATTTATCAGCAACTGCTTGTTTGCGCAAGTCGGATTTAGCAGCGATTTCTTGTGTCAATTCTTCGCGTATTTCTGCATTCGAGATACCTCCATGACGCTCGATGCGCTGGAATTCAGCCCATGTGCGTTCAGCGATCTCCTTGGTCAACATTTCGATCGCATAACTACCTCCTGCCGGGTCGATCACTTTATCCAAATACGATTCTTCTTTCAACAAAAGTGAAATGTTTGTTGCCATGCGGCGCGTAAAGGACTCATTTGGTTCAGTAGACATCCAGTCGTATGGGTAGATTACCAGCGATTGAATGCCGCCAATCACAGCTGAAAGCGCCTCCGTGGTTTGACGTAGCAAATTGGTATACGGATCTTTCAAGCTTGTATGCAATGATCCGGTTACAGCCTGAATACTTGCTGCTCCTGCATGCGTGTGTTCCGGTTCGTAAGCTGAAACGATGCGCGACCAAGCTGCGCGGAATGCACGGAATTTCGCTACTTCAAAATAGAACTTGTTACCGATCCCTAAACGAAAACCGATCAACGAAGCTGCTTGATCCACAGTTAATCCGGAATCCATCAATTGCACCAACAAGTCATGTCCTTCTGCGAGCGCAATGGAACTTTCCTGCCAAGTACTTCCACCGGCATTTTGAACCAGATTTCCCTGAATCGTGAACAATTGGCTTTTACCAGCATTCGCAGCCAAAGGGATCAATGCCGAATTGTCGGTGAAAACCACAGCGGCAGGCGCATCTCCTACATAATTCAAAAAGTCACGCACCTGATCAACTGTTTTTGCCACGAAGGTCGTGTGGATGTATTCCAATCCCACTTCATCCAATAATTTTGAGAAATCGACGGTATTTGTGTCTGTCGCTTCTAATACCAGAGCATCCGTTCCATTCATCAAAGCGTGAAGGATGGTTTTATTAGTCTCTTCCGGGTTAATAATACGGAAAGGAGAGGCTACATGCCAATTATTTGATTCTTGTTGCGTGCCGCGTAGAAAAGATGGTGCTCCCGGATCGGAAACCTGCGCCGTAAACGTTTCTTGATGCACATAGGCAGGAAAAGCGATCTCTTCGATCTTACTTATTTTGTGCAGTTTATCGATCGGTTCGCCTTTCAATTCTTTGATCAAGACACTTTCCCAATCGGCTAAAGATGCGGCCTGAAATGATGAAAATAAATCGGACATATACTGTTAAAAATTATTGGTCTTGTTGGTCTGACTGCGTAGTCGTTGAAGGAAACTTGCGCACATAAACAACAGTGGCGATCATGGTCAATAACACAGGTGCAATAATGATCCCAATATATGGGATAGCATACAGGGCAGAAAAAAGTGCTCCGGTCAACACCACAATACCCATATTGCTAAATGAAAAGCCTAAACTACTGAGTGTGCCTTTTTGGTAACGTTCCAAACTGTAGTCATAAAAAGCGAATCCTAAGAAGAATGAACTGATCAGGAATTGCACAATAGGTGTTAAGTATTCATCCATCGGTATCAGGAAGGTCAGTAACCACCACAAGAACAAAGTGAAATATTCCATCACCAAGACGATGATCACGATGAAGATCGCTCTCAAAACATCGTTGATGATGCGCACCAAACCACCGTCGAATTTGTTATTGGTTAGGTAATTGTCATATTTCTCGGATAAAATACAGTTTACCGGTGAAAGACAAACCAAGAGCAAGAATTTGTAGAATTCATTGGCGATGAAGGTGAAAAAATCAAATATGCCGTCAACCGTTCCAGATAAGAACCCACCAACTAATGGAATCTCATCCACAGCGTGAGCCGCATCCAACAAGGTGTTGGCTTGCCAATAAAAATAAAGGGCAATGATCCCTATGATCAAACCGGGTAAAAAGAAGATCAGGAATTTCCCTTTGCCGAGTGTTTCAGCAGTAGTTCGAATTCCGTCCAAATGAAGCTGAATTGCTTTAATCATCTGTAGCCAATGTTTGTGTTCCAAAGATAAAAAACTATCCACAGCTTCAGAATTTTGGCACATGTATTGTTAAGGATTTATCAAAACTTGAAAATCATGAAAACACTTTTTTCTATCCTCCTTGTTGGAATGTCATTGACAACAATTGGTTCAGTTTATGGTCAAGAACCTACTAAGCCTAAGAAATCAACGCTAGCAAAAAAGCCAACTAAAAAAGTTGCAAAAACCACAAAAAAGGCGAAAGAGCAACCTTTGAAACAGTAATAACGGTCCCGCTAATGATCCTCAAAAACCGGAAAATTGGCGGGACTTTTTTATGAAATTAGTCCGAATTGCTCGAAGTGATGGGTCAAGTGTTTCGCATGTAAACGTTCCCATTGGGCTTTATTCAACGGACCATAGTAAGGATGTACTTCTCGGCGCTCCGGATTGCTTTCGTACAATTCTTCAAATTCCAGCCATTCTTCAACGAATTCATCTATCGCCAATTCGATCTCTTCGTGGCGTAATTTCATTTCCGGTGTAGCAAACGGAACTTGAATCTCCTTCGCCATTGGTTTATCGCTGTCTAAAAACGCCAACATTTTATCCAATTTGTCCTCCGGCACCAACAAGGACTGCGGATTCTTTCCGGTTGCAATGCGCAAGGTGTCGGTCAAATGTTCTACCATGCGCTGAGCGTTCATCGTTCCCCACTGAGCTTTGCTATCTGGCGTAAGTGCATTCAGGTAACTTAAAATGGTCTCCAGATCTGTTTGAATGAATGTCATGGTATTTTCTGTTTATAGTTTTTTTAAATATTCTGCACCACAGAGCACGGAAAGGCTCTTTGGAACGATCTCGATATTGATCTCTTTACGCACCTCAAATGGCTCGCCGTCGTAATGAGCCAAAGGCTGTTCTAAAATGATGCGCGCTTTTGTGAATGGAATGATTCGAATAAATCGACTTCCTTCAATGCGTTTCATGAAGAAGCGCGATAAGATACCCATGGTACGCCACCACGCAAATTGCTTCAATAATACCAACTCCAACTGCCCGTCTGTCACCATCGATTTGGGTGAGATTACAAACCCGTTTCCAAATTCAGATGAATTAGCGATCGAGCTTAGTAAGAACTTTCCTTTGATGGTTTCATTCGGCAAGATCACTTTCACCTTTGGTGGGTTGTAGGAAAAATACTCTTCGTAGATCAATTGCGCATAACCGTAAAATCCGCGGATGTGGTACTCATCGAAACGCTTGGCAATGAACGCATCGAAACCAAATCCACCTACACCCAGGAACGCTTTGTCGTTTGCCAGAACGGTGTCCATACGCAAGCTGTGCAATTGGTTGATCGAACGAATGGCCTCCGGAGTTTTTAAGGGGATCTTTAAATGACGTGCCAAGCCGTTTCCGGAACCCGTAGGTATGATCGCCAAATGGCAATTGGTACCAATCAAAGCAGTTCCCACTTCATGCACAGAACCGTCTCCTCCAACGGCACATACAATATCGATTCCTTCTTTGGCAGATTCCGCAGCAATAGCCTTGGCGTGACGTTTATATTGGGTGATAGCAATATCGTATTCGAAAAGCGTATGATCCAAGTGCTCCTCAATCATTTGTGGAACTTTGGCCTTTTTGACCCCTCCTGAAATAGGATTGATGATGAACCGGATCTTTTTCTTCATGGTGCTTTTGCCGAATTCGACAAGAGGTCGTTGTTGTAACGCTGAATGATTGCTTTTAATCTGCGTTCCATGAACTTGACCAATTTCTTTTTCTCGTTTAACTCATTGCGCGGATTGATTTCCCAAGTATTGAATTTAACAAGTCTTTTCGACTTATCGTTGGAGAAATACAAAACATAGTTGTCGTAGAAGTAAAAATACGTTCCTTCTAGATAAGCAACACCTTCACGTGGAGCCTTCGAAAAATAGGAGTTCCCAAAACTGTAATACTTCGTATCGATGTCCAGAAGATCCAATACCGTTGGCATGATGTCGATCTGTTGGAAGATCTTATTCTCCATGCGTTTTGGCAATTTCTTGCCTCCGTGATAGAACGCGATCGGGATCTTGTACATCTGCGTACGCTGCTCGTAGAAGTTGTTCGTGGACGAAGGCGTGTGGTCTCCGACTAACACAAAAAGTGTGTTCTCGTACCACGGTTCTTTTTGCGCCTGCTCAAAGAATTTTTTCAAACTGATATCGCCGTAATGCAAGCTCTTGCAGATCGGTTCCGGACCGTCCTTCAATTTGTTGCGCCATCTTGGAGGCACGTAGTACGGATGATGCGAAGAAAGCGTGAACAAAGTCGCGAAGAATGGTGCTTCTTGTTTCGTCAATTGCTTCGCTGTCCAAGGATTGAAGTACTCATCCAAAATTCCCCAGGTCCGGTCGAAATGTGCATCGTTGTTGTATTCGAATCGGCCAACGTATGCATCATAACCAATGGCTTTCGTGAAACTGTTGAAACGCATCGAACCGTTCGTTGCTCCGTGGTAGAAAGCCGTAGAATAGCCTTGCTGATTCAAAATACTTGGCAATGAATTGATGTGGTTGCCACCATAGGCCGAAGAGATATACGGATTGTCCATCCACGACGGGATAGAAGCAGCTATTGCAGGCACAGCTTCAATCGACTTTTTCCCATTCGATAAACCTTGCGTGAAGGTCCAGGATTCTTTCAGCAAGGAATCTAGGAATGGCGTGTAAGACTCTTTGTGGTTAAAGGTACCGATCCATTCGTAGCCAAAGCTTTCCAGCATGATGATCACCACATTGGTCTTCGGTGGCAGTACATGTTGTGGATCTGTTTGGTGAACCGGATTGAAGATCAGTTTCGCCTGATCCTCTTTGAAATACGACTTGATCTCCAGATCATTTTGTCCGTAGGTCTTTAAAACGGTGAATGCCGAATTGAGCACCAAGGCCGTGTTTTGCGGTTCAGTGTATAGGTTCGCATCAACCGGAGAAATAGGTTTGAGACCCCATCCACCACGTCCTATCAACACGAAAAAAGCTGTACCAAAAACAAACCACAACAATTGACCGGAAAGTTTCCCTTGCGCTTGTTTCTTTTGCCAACGGTGGAAGTTGGTGCGCTTGTAGAATTGATGAGATAAGTAGAGTAACAACAAGAAACAAACCAATAAGACCCAAAAATCGCGGATGAAGCTGGTAAGCAATTGTCCGATGTCATTCCCTGCTGAAACGATGGCAAACAAATCGGCCGTGGAACGCTTCATGGTGTAGTTGAAGTACTCAATATCCAGTAGGTTGAATGCAAGAATCAAAGAGAAAACCAAGTGAAAGTAAGTAACTTGCACGAAACGGAACACGCGATTTTGCTGCCAATTCATGGGGATCAGCGAAAGGACTATAAACGGGATGAACAGTAAGGCTAAGGTTACCAGATCAAACCACATTCCAACCAACCAATCGGTCCAGGAAATGTCTGTGAAAGAACCAGAATTATAGGCGTAGAATAAGATGCGCACAGCTGTTAGCAGCAAGAGCATAGCCAGCAATCGAAGCAAAAGGCTTTGAACGTGCAACGGAATATTATTGCGCAAGGTCTGCCACATGGAACAAAAATACACAACTTGCTGAGTTTATTGCCCGTTTTTAACCCTTTTTGAGTGCCAATTCAAACATTCGTGTACATTTGAAAAAAATCCTGCTATGAAGAACCGAATTATTGGAATGTTTTTTTTGTTACCGATACTAGTAACGAAATTACACGCACAAGATCTTCCTGCTTACCGCATTTTCACCGCTTCAGGTAAAGCGACCAGTTATGAAAAGATGGCGAAAGACCTTTCGGATGAGGAATTGGTTCTATTCGGTGAGTTACATGACAACGCAATCGCACACTGGTTGCAATTGGAATTGACAAAGCGCATGTTTCAGGCAAATGGTGAAAAGTTGGCTTTAGGAGCAGAAATGTTCGAAACGCATCAGGCGACTTATTTGCTGAAATACTTGGCAGATGGAGAGGACAAAGCCTTCCGAGATTCCACTAAATTGTGGTCGAATTACGGTACAGATTACAAACCTTTAGTAGACTTCGCTCGTGCGAACAAACTCAACTTTTTTGCCGCGAATGTACCACGCAAGTACGCTTCGATGATCTTCAAAAAAGGACCTGAATACTTGGATTCGCTATCGGCGAGTGAAAAAGCACTGTTGTGTCCCTTGCCTTTTCCGTTCGATTCCACGTTGACGCAATACCAGGAGTTGATCAAAATGGGGATGGAAATGCATGCCTCCGGGATCAATTTCGCGAAAGCGCAAGCGATCAAAGACGCAACAATGGCCTGGAACATTGTGAAACAATTGCAAGCCGGGAAAGTGGTCTTGCATTATAACGGATCGTACCATTCCGATTATCACCAAAGTATCTGCTGGTATGTGGAGCAATACCGAAAAGGAACGCGTTTAAAAACTATTTCAGTGGTGACCCAAACCGATTTGAAGAAGCTCAGCGAAGAATTTTTAGACAAAGCCGACTACATCATCGTAGTAGATGAAGATGTGACACGAACGATGGAGTAGAGGGAGTTCAGATCTTGTTTTCCTACAAATCTAACTCATACGCCAGTCCTACACGCAGGTGAAAAGCATTCATGTAGTTCTTGGTATACAATTCCTGAGTAGCGTTGATCACTGCTTCGTTTTTTGGGGCGTACACATAAGGCGTAAATCCGGCATAAACGAAAGGTGAAAGATGGTGCTTATCGCGGTTGACTGCTGAATAAGCGAGCTTGATACCGATGTTTCCGCCAATACCCAAAGATTTGGAACGACTGTCGTCAATCAAGAAGGGCTCGCCATTCACACGTCTATACAAGCCACTGCTTGCGATTCCCATTTGAACTTCACCAAAGAATGGCGATTCCTGTGCAAAACGCAACACGTAGTTCAGGTTGATCTGGTGTAAGTGAAAACGATTGAGGTAATCCGTATTGGCTCCTTCACTTCCGAAAAATGAATACGTGCAGTTGATACCGTGATTCCAGCCTTTTTCGTTGGTAAACAAGTAGCCGAACTCTAAACTGGCGCCATGCTTGAACAGACTTTGATTGTTCTCCAAAAATGGTCTGTTGAAGTTATAAAGCTGGATGCTCTGATCCAATTGTTTGGAATAGAAATAGTGGTACGACAAACCACCGGAAATACGTTGCGCCCAACCCGTAACGCCAAAAGAAAGTATCCATATCAGAAAGACGATCGTTCTCATTTGTGAATACTTTGAAATATGTCTAACACGGCTTTGTAAGCAGATTCAACCGCGCCATGTACGGTTTGATGGTGTCCGTTCACATTCATGGCTTCGCCGGCAAAAAACAACTTGTCAGCCACAGGTTGTGCGGCAATTTTCCGGGCATCTCCCATCCCGATGGTGCTGTAACCGTAAGCTCCTTTGATAAATGGTTTTGCGGTGTAATCATGAACACTGGATGCGATAAAGTTGGCAGTCGCTTGTCCGTTGTAGATCGTGTCCAGTTCTTGCAACAAGGCATTGGTTATGGCAGAATCACTTCCGAGCGCATGTAGATTGGCAGCTTGATCTCCCATCACAAAGGCCAACAAGACATGATCCGAGGTGGTTTTACCTATGGTGTCGTCAGCGTAAGCACCGCAAACGGATCCGCCATAAAGCACATCCGCATAGAATTTAGTACTGAATTTTAAGAACACTTTCATTCCCGGACCCATACCGAATTTGGCAAAGGCCGCTGTTTTCTCTGCAGGAAGCGCAGGCGTGAAAGCAATCTCATTCAGTTTGAGAATAGAGATTGGAATGGTAACGATCACCTTGTCTGCAGTATACGTGTTTCCTCCACTGTCAGTCAGCATGATTTTATCCGCGCTGTAATCGACTGCCGTGATCGGGGAGTTGAATTGCACCTGCGAGAGGACTTCTTGCGCGATGTAGGTATCGATGACATCGAAATAGGTTTTTGCAAATTTGAAATCTTCATCGCCAGACACCCAGTTTTCTTCATCCTTGCTGTTCCAATATGCAGAAAGCGTAGAGGCAGAAGCGCCCTGATCTCCGGCAATTGCTTCAATGATATTGTCGTATTCGCTGTCAAATCCTTGTTGGTGGGCATGGTCCTTAAAAGAAACATCCGGCAGCTCATCCGCTTCGAAAATGAATGGATCTTTGGGTAATGCAGCAACTACTTGGTTGTTGAACCAGTAGCTCAGCTCAGATTCATCCAAAGTTGTTTGAATGTTCTTACTGCGCACGAGATCGGCAATGATGCTATTTCTGCCGTGCATCCATTGTGCACCCGTGTCGATGGGATAATCTGCAAAGCCGTTCAATTTTCCCATGCGCCCCCCATGTGTTCCCGACGCTTCAAGGATGGTAAAGTCAATCCCTTTTGATTTCAACATGTAACCCGCGTACAGTCCGGCGGCTCCGGCTCCGATAATGATGATCTTGCCATCCAATTGGATGTCTTCATACATACTTTCCTTCCTGCAACCGTTCAATACCGCGGAAGGCATCAGGATTCCTCCAATGGAAAACAGCGAGGTATATTTTAAAAAATCACGTCGTTTCATACAGCCTTGCTAAAATAAGCTAATTGGAGAACGTTGATTCTTCTCAAATCGTATTTTCTCAGAGAAACGCAACTATTAAAACATCTGTTTGCTCAACGCAACAAAACAAGATATTTAAACAAGGCAAATTCTTTCATCTTTTTGGATGAAGAACAGTCGGGTTCGAAGAAATAAGCCTATTTTACAATAATTCGAGCGAATTGCTTGTGGTTGTTTTGAACTAATTGAATAAAATAAACACCAGCGCCCTGTTCCTTCAAAGACAAAGTAGTTTTACTGTCAATTGTCTGGTGATAGATCAAATGGCCAAATACATCCGATACCTCAAGCAACATGAGGCCCTCATTTTGTGGTTCAATGATTACCAAATCATCCGTTGGATTTGGATAAATTTTCGCTGCAACCAGTTCCGCATTTTCAATTCCAAGAGTGGAAACAAAAACATTCGATGGGTATTGACAACCAAAAGAGTCTGTTAAAATGGCTTGATAAGATCCTCCTTGTGAAACGGTAAGTACGTTTGTGGTTTGACCGGCAATGACATTTCCATTTAACGT
>JACCEA011833257.1_pt1 | contig 33982 bp, 28 predicted proteins | sample 7449851 | NCBI WGS metagenome assembly JACCEA01 (sample SAMN15323453, study PRJNA562643) | freshwater metagenome | isolation source: river surface water | place: USA:Blue River Watershed | collected 2017-08-18 | reverse complement strand
TTCATAACACTCTAAAATTTATACACGAAGTTATTCGTAAAATATTAGAATTGGGAGATTGAATTATCAACAAACAAAAAAAATGCCCTTGCGGGCATTTTTTATTGTCTTTTACACTTTATATTTCCTATAGAAGATCCAGGTTCTCCTCCACTGATTGGGGTTAATTGAAAATTCAATGAATAATTATTTTCATCTGATAATTTTGAAAATGTGAGACTTCCAGTAAAAGTTTCTGCACCAAAATCACCAACGAAATTCACAACAGAACCGCTCCTATTGGTTACTTTAAATCTTGCAGAAATAATCTCCTTTGATTGATGCTCATATGGTCCGCCACATTTTGATGGCCTATTGGTTGATGATTCTTTTACTTGTGTTTCGTCGTACCAAATTAAACTATCATTGGACAAATTAAAATTCCTCTTGACCAAAATTAAATCAAAAATTAAATTATATTTCAAATTGGTATCGCAAAGTTCGTCTTGAGAGTTCTTCTCATAAAAATCTGTCAAATTCTGACACACCCATAGTCCATTTAAAGAGTTGGGAATATATTTTGCATCAAATGTTTTTGAATTATTTGGGGGATTAAAATTGTATTTACTCTTGTATTCAAGTGTAAATTGAAAATCGACAGTATCTGTTAATTCACTCTCTGTTAGAATTTTTACTCCACCGTTTACATCTTCCTGAAGTGTTAATTTTATTTTAGGATTCGAAACATTTTTGATTGCTATGTTGCCATAGTATAACGGAAGTGTTTTTTTGTACTCCGTTGGACTTAAATACCCTGTGTTTAGCCATTCTATTTGTTCCACTCCTGGCAAATAACTCAAAAATTTATTAATTACGGAGTTTAATTGATTAATAGAATTTGAAATAGTTTTTAATCCTCCAAATAACCACTGAGCATCAGATCGATTTCCATCATTTTGTGAAATATTTGAACAATTCGCATTAAGTGTAACTTTAGTAGCGCTTACATTTTTCAAAATCAAACTTCCTCGATTCATGATGACATTTAAATTGTCAATTTGGATTGCTGAAATCGACCATTCGCTTATTAGATTGATTATTGTGTTTTTATATTTATAAACTAAGATACAACCTGCTCCAATTGCAATCAATCCTAAGCCTGTTTTCGCCGATAAAACACCAACACCAATTGCGGCAATACCCGTCACTAGAAGTGCTTTTGATTTCAAAAATGAGATATAAAATTTATTTTGAGCTTCATCTATATTCAAATTTTGATTTCTCCCATTAATAGAATCTAGAAATGACAAATCCCCAAAATCAAGCGCATCGTTTTCCAAAAAATGATTCAACGTTAGAAATTGACTCATTTGCTTTTTTTCAGACTCTGAGAGTTTAGACCATTCATTTTTTACTACGTTTTGCCAATAATCAACTTGTTTAGATATTTTGGGATCCTTTTTATTGGATTCTGATATCAATATCAAACTATCGTATACTTTGATGGGATCAATTTCCGCATTTTTTATCACATCAATTTCATATTTAAATTTGTCATTGATTTTAACACTGTATTTACCTGGCAGTAATTCCGGACAAACACCCACTAAAAATGAATCTTGATTGAAAACTTTCATGTAGATACCTCCAAATAAAATGCTATCGGGGGCAGTACTCCATGGCTTATCCATTTTAAAGAAAATTGCTTCAAATGGTTGATAAATATTCTTTTGGATTTCTATCAATGATGGTTCATTGGAATTGTACTCTTGTGCTTTTTCATCTTTTGCACAATTTGACAGAAAAACCACCAAAACCAAACATAGAACTAAAAATATTTTTAATTTTAAGAATTTCATAAGGGTTCAAATTTCTAAGAAATTAAATCATTCTATATACCAATATTTAGGTATTTCAATGAACAAAAAAATGCCCTTGCGGGCATTTTTTTAAATATTTAAATGAAAAGTATTAGAATGTGTATCTCGCACCAATTTGCATACCCCAAACGTTGGTGGTATTCAAAATATTGGTGAATGATGTAGTTGGTAATTTACCATTTACTGCATTGAAATTGTATGTATTTGTGGTGTTGTTGTATTTCAATACAGCACCGTTATTTACTGTTAATTGTTGTCTAACACCCCATTCAGAATTGATCAAATTACCAACATTGATGATGTTTACACTTAACTGTAATTTGTGGTTGTTTTTACCAATATTCTTCATGATATCTTGATTGATCGCCAAATCAAATTGATTCAACCAAGGCATTTTTGCTGCATATCGTTGGGTGAATTTCCCTACATTCTCACTCAAATATGGATCTTGTGCAACAAAAGCATCCCAAGCTTTCGCTTGTTCGTCGGCAGTTGCAATTACAGTAGTTCCAGATTTCAAGTCAGAAAATTTGATATCCGATGATTTATGTACGAAAATAAGGTCGTTACCAGACAATCCATCGTTGTTGATATCTGTGCTGTATACATAATTGTACCTACCTTGATTGTATCCCTCATAAACTAGAGAAATTGTGGTTGCAAAGTTTTTGAAATATTCAAATTTGTATGCCACTGATCCCACCAACCTATTTGGAGTTGAATACTGAGAATAAGAAAGTGCAGGAGTATTCTGATTTTGTCCGATTGCTGTTGGTGCAGTAGCGTTGCCTGACCAAGCAGAATTCGCCTGAGAACCTGGATTTGCTGTGATATCCATGGTATTGTTAAATGCATAACTTAATGCCGCTGAAAAGCCATTTTTAAAGTTTTTAGACAAGGTCACTGCTACGCTAACACCATATCCTTCATTTGTATTCGATAAAACCATGGCATTGTTCACTGTAGAAACGTATTTCCTAGCAGCTGATTTTGTGAATGCCGCTCTTTCAAACGGAGTTCCCGCAAAATAAACAGTATCGGAAGGACGCATATTGGCATCGTATTGGTAAATGTCGTTCAATGATTTAGAGAAAATCACATCGGTAGTCATTTCTACACCCAAAGGCAATTTTGCATCTACTCCCAAACTAGTTCTCCAAACTTGAGGGAAAGTGAATGTTTTATCTACCAAAGCAAAAGAAGCACCAGAAGGCAATTTACCTGGCTGTTGAGGTAAATTATTTACATAAGCATTTACATCTGGGTTAAATTGAGTAATTTGATATTTATTCAAATCCGCCGCTGCAGTATATTCAACAGTTGCTTGTAATCCATAAGCATTGGTAGGCTGGTTGGTGTACCAAACAAATGGCAACCTTCCTGTGAAAATACCTGTCCCTCCACGAATAACCCAAGATTTATCGCCTTTAACATCGTAATTAAATCCAATTCTTGGAGAAAACAGCGTACTAGCACTTGGCCAAGTAGATGGATCATAATCAACTACGCCGCCTTCTGGATTGGATAATTTATCAAGAACACGCGATGTATCAAAACCAATATTCGCCAAAGGAGTGGTTAAATAAAGAGGTTGATCGATACGCAAACCTGCAACAAACTTCAACTTTTTATTAGCTCTGTATTCATCTTGAACATAGGCTGCCAATTGTCCAAATCCTAATTCAGCAATTGGGTTTTTATTTCCATTGTAACCATAAGTAACTGCATAAGCGCTAGGGGCTTGATTGTTTAAAAATTGGCTCAATGAGTCATAACGGTAATAACTTGTACCATATCTCAAGAAACTATTTCCAACATACATTTGATCGTATGCAATTCCGGCTGTGATGGTGTTTTTATTGTTTAAATTATACGTAAAATTATCAATGATTGTATACGTGTTGTTTTTTACATTGTTGTTGTAAGAAAATAATTCATAGCCAAAGCTAATGTATTGATCACCACCTTTTTTGATATCAACAAAAGGGAAAGGAGAACTACCAGTTTTACGGGTATCTTCAACCATGGTAGCCGTAACCAACAATTGGTTGCTCATACGAGAATTTAAGTTCGATTTCAATTCCAAAGCCAATGAACTAACTGTATTCAAAAATGAATAGTTTGAATTTGCAAAGCTCATTGCATTCGCACTCCAACGGTTCGATGTTGAACGTGGATTCGGAGCAGATGTACCATTTAATATTTGATCGTTTGTATTTTCAACATAGTTGTAACGTGCCATCAACTTATGTTTTGCGTTGATATTCCAATCCAATCTTGCTAAAAATTTCACATTCTGGGTGGCAAAATTGCCCAAATTAGTATAGTCACCTGTTTCGTAATTGTACTTTTCTTTCAAATATTTTTGAACGGCAATCAAATCACTTTCAAGAACTCTAGATTGATTTGGATCTCCTGTATTGGGGGCAACTCCATCTTTCGTTGGGTAATAACTTAATCCTGGGTATGATTTATTTTCAGATTCAAAGCTAGCAAAATAGAAAACCTTGTCTTTTTTCAGAGCACCTCCTACCCTAAATCCCAAAATTTGAGAAGAAGTTTGAGGGATATTGGCCAAAGTAGCTGAACCCACCTTATTTCCATTCATTTTTTCATTTCTGTAAAAACTATAGACTGAAGCCGACAATTTATTTGAACCGCTTTTTGTGATAGCATTCACACCCGCGCCGGTAAAATTACTCTGACGCACATCAAACGGAGAAACGTTTACTTGAACAGCTTCTAATGCGTCTAATGATATTGGTTGGGCATCACCTCCAGGCATATTGTTGGTGCTTAACCCAAAATTGTTGTTAAAATTGGCTCCATCAATGGTGATGTTATTCATACGTCCATCACGACCATTAAATGAACTATTTCCACCTGCTTGAGGTGTTAAACGGGTAAAATCATTGATGGAACGATTGATTGTGGGAAGATTATTCAAAGTTTGAGATGAAATATTGGTTGCACTTCCTGTTTTTGTGCCATTGTTTAAATTGCTTTTTGAAATGTACACTGCATCAATTTTCTGCACAGCCGAAGACATATCTACATCCAATTTGTAGTTTTCCCCCAAGGTTAAATACACATTTTCAACGGTTATTGATGATAACCCAGACGCTGAAATTACAACGGTATAAGGTCCACCAGCATTCATGTTGAAGATATCAAATGAACCATCGCTTCTAGAAACACTCTGATATTGAGCGTTTGTGGTGTTTAATACAACATTTAATGTAGCATTTTCAACAGGTTTTCCTGCATTTACTACAGTTCCTCCCATTGAGGATGTGGTAACTTGGGCGTTAAGCATCCAAGTACCAAGTAGCATGACTAAGAATAAAATACGGTTTTTCATGTAAGTTTAATTTGCAACGGCAAATCAAACTCCCAACTGTTATGCGAAAATTATTGCAATATCATGAAATGATTAGATTCACGAACTGAATTTAATCATTTTATAAAATTTACTTACATTGTCTAAAATTTAAATTATAGCTCCAATCAATGCAGTAATCAATCCGCCAATGATACCAAAACCGGAAATTAACAAAAACATTACAAAAATACAACCTGTTGAACTTTCACTCCCGCCATTAGATGTAGAATTAGCCAATAAAATAATAAGGAGAAAAATCCCCGCTGAAATCCCCGCTATCGTTAATCCAACATTTACCACGTCTTCATTGTAATTGGCTTTGCTTTTTTCTTTTTTCGAATTGTTATTTTGTCCCTTTAAAATCGCATTTATTTTATTTTTAGTTTGGGGGATATTTTCACGAATCCAATTTCCGTATTTTTTAACAAAAACAGGTTGCAACAATTTAAATTCCTTGTATTTACGGGGATTTGAAAGCAACGCCGTAACTTCAACATTGCGCTGAACAAGCTTTATTTCAGACAAAAAAGTACCTTCTCTTAGCGTATCTCCATTTAATAATTCCTTAAATTGCTTGTGCGCCGATTCTGCCACACCTGTATTTTTAGCAATAACCTTCTGATTATCAATTGATGAACTTCCTCCAAAACCAGACTGATTGTAAACAACTTTCGTGCACGAAATGGCCATAACCACTACAATCAACGATGCAATAACCCTGAATTTTATACTTTTTAACATACTATGAAAATCAAATATAGGATATTGACTTGAAAAATTTGAATACAGTTGTAAATTGATCATTATAATATTATTACATTTCAAGTTTATATTCGCATGGAATTTTACTTGTATCTATAAATTTATTTTAAGTGCTTTTTAATAGTTTTGAATTTTTATTGTTTCTGCCAATTGTATTTGTGCTTTACTGGTTCGTTTTTTACAAAAAACTGAATTGGCAAAATATATTGGTTTTACTGGCCAGTTTTTTCTTTTATGGATGGTGGAGTTGGAAATTCATGCAGTTGCTGTTACTCAGCACAGCCTTAGATTATGCTTACGGATTCTGGGTAGCGTCCCCCAATAGAAAAAAAGCCAAATTATTTCTCTACCTCAGCATTATCAACAACCTCGGAATACTCGCCATTTTTAAATACTACAATTTTTTCGCGCTACAGTTTAAACAAGGATTTGAATTGATGGGTTTTCACACAAATCCTGTCTTGTTAGATATTGGACTTCCTATCGGTATTTCGTTTTATACCTTCCATGGAATGTCGTATGTATTTGATATTTATAGAGGGCATCAAAAACCCGTTCGAAACTTTGTTGATTACGCCGTTTTTGTGAGTTTCTTCCCTCTTTTGGTGGCAGGTCCTATAGAACGCGCGAACCACCTTTTAACACAAGTTCAAAAGCCCCGAATTTTCAATTATCATCAAGCAGTAGAAGGATGTCGATTGATCCTATGGGGGATGTTTAAAAAAGTGGTGATTGCCGATTCTTTGGCTAGAATTGTAGATGATATTTATCTCAACTACCAAGACCATAATGCCGCAACCCTCATTGTTGGTGCAGTTGCATTTAGCTTTCAGATTTATGGTGATTTCTCGGGATATTCCGACATTGCATTAGGAACAGCCAAATTGTTTGGATTTGAACTTCTCAGCAATTTTAAATTCCCTTATTTTTCGAGAGATGTTGCTGAATTCTGGCGTCGTTGGCATATATCCTTGTCGTCATGGTTTAAGGATTACTTGTATATCCCTCTAGGTGGATCTAAAAACGGCAAATACAAAGCCATTCGAAATACATTTATCATCTTTTTAGTGAGCGGATTTTGGCATGGTGCAAGTTGGAATTTCATCACTTGGGGATTCATTCACGCATGCGGATTTCTACCTCTGTTAATTCTGAATAGAAACCGAAAACACCTCACCAACGTGGTTGCTCAGAATGGTTTATTCCCTACCTTAAAAGAACTTTGGCAAATGCTCACCACGTTTGCATTTGTAACCTTAGCTTGGATATTTTTCAGGGCAGATTCCATCGAAATCGCTCTAAATTATATCCGACACATGGGTAGTTCTCTCATGAGTCCGCATCATATTTTTCAACTAAAACCTGGTGTTGAATGGACGTTTGCATACATTGTTCCACTTGTTTTGGGCGATTGGTATTTGAGGAGAGATGAGCGCAAACTTAATTTGAATGTTGGCAAAATTCAAAGAATGGCCATTTACATTTTATTGATGCTCTTGGTGTTTGTAAAATTTGGGTCTAAAGCAACTTTTATTTATTTTCAATTCTAATGAAGACATTTGCGAAAAAAATCTTCTTAATTGCAATTATTTTCTCGGTATCAGCAATTGCCCTAATGCTGATTTCTTTGCAAATCCCATCCCGCGTAAATGTAGAGGTGATAGGACAAAAATCCATTGACTCAACCGATATTCTCATTCTTGGAGATTCTCGTGCAGAATGCCAAGTCGATCCTAAAATATTGCACGAAGAAACCCATGTCAATTGCTTAAATATTGCAGAAACCGCGATGGATTTATTTTCTCTTTCGTTGAGATTGAAGGCGTTAAACGTAAAAAATAAAACTTTGGTTATATCTGCCTCCGCATGGCAAATCAATGATGGTTCAAATGAATTTGGCTATTTCCGGAAGGAAGCATTCAACCATCTATCCCCCACTCAAAAACTACGAATTTATATGAACAGCCCGTCAGAATTAAAACGGGTTTTTAGCGAAAATTGGCAATCTTTGTTTGACTTGAATTTAAAGATTGGTAAAGACACATTTTATGTAAACAATGGTTATCCCTCAATAAAATCAAAGGATTTTGATACTACAAACATGTTTGAAAACCATCCGTGGTATAAAAACATCTATACAAATGGAGGAAAACGCGATTTGTTAATTCAAGCATTAAGGTGTTTAAATACAATAAATTGCAACAGGATCATTCTGTACAATGCCCCCGTTTACGAAGGCTTTATCCGTGAATCGAAAAAGAATTCTGTGTGGGACATGGAAAATGAATATTGCAATACAGTAAAAGATTTTATTCATTCTGAGGGACAAAAACATTTGGAATTTTATGATCTCAGGAATCTGGAGGGTTTTACTAAAGGGGACTATTATGAGCCTCAACATTTTTGCAAAAATGGAGCTGAAAAATTCACGCGAAAAATTGCAGGAATATTCAATTTGAAACTACAATAAATTCTTTGATGATATATTTTTAGGGTTTGTTAAGGTTTATTTGAAACCATTATTTCAATATCTATTGTTTACAATCTAAAAGAACTTTTGAATGCAAAAGTAAACCCTTCGGCCTTGAAATTATAGTCGGAAGTCGGTTGTGAATACCCTTCCAAATTTCGAATATCATTCAAACCTTTATAATAGCTAAATGCATTTCCAAGAGAAAATTTCCCTTTGTTAAACCAATAATATTCAAGCCCAACAGTCAAACCTTTGTCAATTTTGTTTTTCACAGCAACTGGCATTATAGAAATTTTTTCATCGGTTGAGTTATTGTATATAGAGGCAGAATTGTGATAATTAAATCCGAAATACACGCCAAAGTCGACAAATAATTTTTGAGAGAGAATTGGTTTAACTTTAACACTCAAAGGCGTTTGAATTGTCCAACTATACCAAGCGGCATCTGCGGAAGTCCCATCCGTTGTGGGGATTGTACGTAAAAATCCATAACTGAGGTTTCTAAGTCCCAAAGAAACAGAAACCCTAGGATTGATGTCTTTGGATAAAGAAACCGCTTCATAGTGCGATGCAACTGGGTAAAAATTGGAAAATGGAAAATTTGAATAATTGTATTCAAATCGGTTAACCCCCAATTCCATATTCAAACTCCAATCAGAAGTTTTCGCATCCAGATTAGCATTCACCGTTTGTCCTTCTAATTTTAAAATAGTCAAAATATAGCAACTGAATAATATTAAATGTCCTTTTAATTTCATCATATTTAAAGTAACTACAATTAGCTCATTATATTGTGATTAACCAAATTTATAACCAAACTATGACAAACTATTCAGAATAAATTCAACGTAAAATCAGAGCAAACTGTATTTACATCCCTAAAAAAAATAAAAAAGAATGAGTAGACTGAATTTCTAAATATTCTAGGTAAAGGGAGATGAACGAATTGAAAAACTTCTGTAAATTCGCTGTATGAAAACTCCAAAAGTTGTATTGTTGGCCCTTACATTTTTCTGTTTATCGAGCACATTTGCTCAAACCAAGTATGAATTAACGCATTCATTTTTACAAATTGGCAGCACGCCACAAGCATATAAAGGCAGCATTGAAATCACAGATGAATATTTGACATTTACCAGTTTGCCAAATACCATTCAAAATCCTTCCGATACAACCACAAAAGTGAGCAAAGAGAAAATCCTTAAAAACAAGAAGGGATATTTTGTCAAAACTTTAGCGCCACATTCCAATCAGGTTGCACATAATTACACATTTGAACTTAGTAACGAAAAAGAGGAAAAAAAACAAGGTATTTACTATATTACCCTACTGGTTGCCTCTAATTCCGGCGACAGAGCTACGATTTTCTTTAAAGGAAAGTTGGTGAAATAGATTTAGGGATGTATACTGACTTGAATAGCTATATCGCTATTTAAAACAGCTGACAACATTGCCACTCCTTGTTCTTTGAAAACAAATGGATTTTTCCTTCTTCCTCCATGTTCAACATAACTTAATTGAAACATAAAATTGTTTGGAAATCGTTTTAAATTTCGTTTAAAACGTCAATCCTTATAAATTGATTTTCGATAAACAATATTTCCAGAATTATTGGAAATGCTAATTGTATACAAACCACTCGCAAGGAATTCTAAATTCACCAATGATTTTGACTGAAAAATCTTTGATTCCATTACCCTCCTGCCAATGTTGTCGTGAATTATGTATGAGAAATCACTGGAAAATGAATCTTTAAAATCAATGTAAATATTGCCTTTACTTGGATTTGGATATATATCAACCAACAGTACTGATTTTTCAAAATATGCTTTGATAATGGACTTTGCCAACTCAGGTCTTAAAGTGGTTAAACAATAACGCATCATTGCAACTTGTTGTTTTGTAAAGGAATTCCGACAATTACCCGTATAATCCATGTAATTTTCTAGCATATCAGGAAAGTCATTTAACGGTTCTTTACAAGAATTAATATTGGTGTCGCAAGTGTAATTTTGACGTTCAATCATTGGAGTATCATAAATAGAATCATCGTACTTACAATTTTCTGAAGTATCAAATACAATGGGTGGATCCCCCGAAACATGTCTTAATCCAAAATAATGTCCTAATTCATGTGTTAATGTACTCGAACGACCCCAATTTGAATAAACCGTTTTTCCAATCACTATTCCATCAATTAAGCTATCGGCATAATATTTTGGTGACCAATGAGGCGCATTTTTCGGTGGGGTTGCAAATCCAGCCAAATAAGTTCTAAAGGATATGGGGGACGTTAAATTGCAAACCCAGATATTCAAAAATTTCTTAGTGTTCCATGGCGGTGTACCCTCAAATTCACTAAATTTCATTTTATGCATATCTTTATATGGTTGATTCGATTCAACACCAAAGTAATTTAAACTATATTTAATGGTATATCCTTTGCTTGGCTGACCTTTATCATTGGTATCTGCCAAAACAAATCGAATTTTAGGATTGCCAGCTCTATTTTTAAATCTTGATCTTAAATTAATGGTATCTGAGTTTAACCGCATAAAATCAGCGTTAATTTCATTCATAATCTTAGGAATGAAAGCAACATCTAAAGGGGCATTAAACGGATAAATTAAGTGAAATACAACAGGAATAACATATTCAGTATCTTTAAAAACCCTACCTCTTTTGTCTTGATTCCGTTCCCTGGTTTCTAAAACTGCTTTTTGATACCAGTTGGTATAATCGGGACTAAAGAAATCGCGATTAAATCCACAAGTTAGCGTATCTTGGGCCATTAATTTGTTCGACAAAACCAAAAGCAACAGTGCCAATATGTATAAAAACTTCTTCAAAATCCTGATTAACAAATATAATCGCATTTAGGGAAATAGTAATGAATTTTAGGGAAATACCTTAATAATATAGATCCCTTTTTTATTGTTTTTCACTTAGCAATACATTACATTTGATTTACCAAAAAAATTCAACATCAATTACTTGGATAACTTTCAAGAAAAATTGAATGGATGAATCAAAATCTTCTGGCAACTTGAAAAAAGCAATTTACACTTTTATAATTGGAGTTCTGTTGTACTCTTCTACGGCAATGGTTTCATGCCGAAGGCTCTGTCATGATTATAAAAATCCGGAATGTGAAAATTACGACCCATGCAGGGCCAATCCACTGAGCAATGCAGATTTTGATATCGTAATGGATTACATCGACCCCAAAACTCACATACGCATTTACTACAGGGTACCAGAAGACGATACAATAGGAACAGGCTATAAAACCTTTAAATGCTGGCAGAGTGGAAATGACAGTGTATTATGGAAAATAGGTACCGAAAAAAAATACCGCAGAGGAGATTCTGTCACAGTTTTTTTTGATGAAGACGAACCAGGAACAGAAGGGCCAATAAACATAATGTGCATTACTTGCCGAAAACCCAATCCGAAATGCAAAGCTGGAGATGATGGCAGGGATACAGTGGTTAAGCATTATATTATACGTGCATACCGAAAAGGTATTTACGATTCATATAACGGCGTATTTAGAGGGTGTTTAACGGCCAAACCAAATGATACATTTAATGTAACTTTCATTAATAGTAGACCAGACGGATATTCAGGAGAGTATTACAACCTGCCAAATGGTTATCATTCAAATTATTATGGCCCTCAAGCATTTACACTAAATAAATTTACGAATCGTTTTGCAACTTCAAATGAAGGAATGACTTTTCTATTAAACAAAAATTTAGATAGCATCCATGCAGTAATACCTTCATCCAATTATTTGGGAATGTACCTAGGACCCGATCCGGATCCAATTTATAAAAACCTGAATACTTTTAATGGTTATAGAATAAAATAATAAATTTATGAGACATAATTTATCATTGATAGTGATTCATTTCCCAATAAAATCGTCGCTTAAATGTTTAATTCACTACCAAATATAAACTTCAAAAAACACCATTAATTATCTCTCTTCAAACTAATGGCTGAAAACACATACAGCCAATCGTAGTTTTCCTTCAAATTCAATTTGTATTTCCTTTTAAAATTCAAATCAGAACCCACCAGATAAACTGAGTAAACTCCGGATAAGAAATTATTGGAAGACAAAAACTGATTCATCTGATTATCTAAAACCCCTGTTCTACCATTTTTACTCATTTTTTTGGAGTTTTGCAATTCAACAGATTTCGCATCTGTCCCCATGAGTTGATATTTCAAATGAAAGGACAAGTGCAAAGACTTTCCCAAATTTTTCAATCGATATGGATTGTTTTTAGCAAGGTGACCACAATGCCCCAAAAGCACAATTTTCGATTGCCCGGAGGTATCAAAATTACCAATTAGAAATTGGTACATAAGAGAATCCCTATCTTGATCGCCATTGATCGCACGATGCTTTAAATAAGACAAATCATATTCCAATTGACGTACATATTTCCGCTGATATAATTTGGGTTGTAACTGTTTTAATTTGCGAAGATCATAGATGAGTTGATCGTATTCCGGTTGTTTCAACTGATACCAATAATAGGCTTCATTGGTATCTAATTGTGGCAAAATTTGATTTATTTTTGCCAATAAATCAGGATCTGATTTGGCACAGTTTTTTTGAATCCATTTGTAACTGGCATACAAGTAACCAGGATTGTATCCCACAATATCAATTGAGGAATCTCTAGATTTTACAAATTTATACAATTCACTTTGCGAAGCATAAATATCATTCTGTTCTATAAAGACTTGCCTTATTCCATGGTGTTTCATCAATGAATCAATGAACTCTTTTTGAGCCGTTTCTATGGTTTTTGAACCATGAATGCATTCACAAAATCCGATAATTTTAGCATGTTGAAAATCCGATTGAAAGTTTAGATTTTGAGCTATTGCTGAAAATTCAATACTCAAAACTAGTATAAATAGCAATGCACTTCTCATTCAATCATAACGAAAATTGGCCAATGTATATTCTATAGTAGGATTATAATTATTTAGGTAATAATAAAGTACTTTGAATACAAGTTTTAAAAAAGCAAATACCAAGAAAACAGCCATCACAAATATTTTATATAAGGATCATTTAATAAATTATTTAAAGAAACAAAACTTTGTAGGCAATAGTTACTATAACTAAAACGAGACACTTTTGAATTGCTTAATTTATTTTAGAATAACTTTGAATCAAGTTGATGCGTCCAGGCATCTTTAAAGAAATACAAATTAACACTTGATTTTTTTATTTGCCCTACTGCATTTTTCTTTATCCATTTTATAATTTCGTTATAAATCCTCTCAAATTTTTCTATATCGTACTTTGGATTTCCAGAAAAATTTTTACTCCAATAGATCCTTCCACTATCGCCAGTTTCCCAGTTAGTTTTGTTAATTTCTATTATTGGTGCTGTTGATTTATTGGTAATATAAAATAACCGATCTTTCGTAGATGTTTGGCTGAATTCTGGATTCCAATCAAACTCTTTAAAATAAACATATATGGGTGAGTCAGCTCTAAAAGTATCGTTAAATGAGTTAATCGATAATTCTTCTATTGAGGAGGCAAAACTTTGATAGAATATGCAGTCAAAATTCCTTTGCAAATAGTCACATAATATATCATTGTCTAATGCAGTCGTAAAAAGCTGTATTTGTCGTCCCATATTTTTTTGTGTGTTTGATTGGGTTGTGTATTCAATTGGCGTTATCAACGAAGATTTATATAATGAAGGCTTGGGACAATGGTATTTTAAGTTTTTGAAGATTCAATCTTACCCAATTAGTTCATTAACCGAATTTACTTGGCATCCAGTTTATTAAAACTTGTTTTAATAATTATCTTCAAAGAATTCTAGTCCTACCCTTTTATCCATAGACTCAATCGAATTAATCCAATCAGGAATAAATTTAAAATGAAAATCAAACTTAATTCCATAATAATCTTATTATTCGCTAAGCTATTTCTCTCTTTTATTTCAGCTTGAGCCCGAGTTAAATTTGAACTCAGTGAAAATGGATCCATGCTCTCAGAATACATGTATAAACCTTCATAGGTTGTTATATATGAAGAAGGAAAATATTGAGACCTGAACGGATTTATCTCAGGTTCAAGTGGTTTTTTATTTTTATTTATTGTTTGCTCAAAAATTCGTTCAATTTTATTTAGCCGATCTGTTTCATGTATTCCTAATTGATTTTTTATACTCTCAATTGTTTTAACTAGACTAGTTTTATCAAAATATTTTTTTTGAATATTCAATAACGATTGATTTATCATATCCAATGAATTTACCGCATCAACTAACTGTTCAACCATTTGATTATTTTGCTTCGCATTTGATAAAATTTGAGCATTTTGAAAGCTATTTGTTTTTTTATTCGGGGGCGCTTGATAATCATCCTGTAACTCTCTCCATCGTTCTTCCAAAGCTTCTTCATAACTCTCATAAACTTTAACAGCGGGTTTCATTTTTTCTTTTGCCAAATTTTGAACGTTTACATTATTGTCCGCTATTTCCTTAACCTCCTGTTGAATTTTATCATTCAGAATTTTGGAGTGAAATAATATCATAAACTCACTCAATTTCTGAAAATTCATGGGAACTATTGATTGATAAAATTCGTCAACCCAATTTCTTGAATTTTCAAAAGTTCCATTTGGATTAAATATTTTGGCAAAAACACATAGTTTTTGAATATCCCCATGTAAGGTAGACAATTGTTCCTCATCTCCAATACTGTTTCGAATATTTGTTAATGCAACAATTAATACATTTTTGTCGATATTGTTTTTTGAATACTCCTTCCCAAATTTTGAATCAAATATTATTTGATCGAATATACATGTCTCAAGTAGGATTGAATCATATCCTAAAAGTTCTGAATTTATTTCGGTATAGAATTTATTCAATGCAAAATCAGTTTCAAATTTTTCAATGTCTACTGTTTTAGTATTGAGAAATTTCTTTTCAGTGTAATACTTCCAAATTGAATAACCTCCAAATGCAAAAGAAAAAACAACTATTAAAAAATAAATTACAGTTAGAATTCTTCCAAACCTATTTTCAATGCTAAATGACCTAAGTCCACAAATTTTTTGCCAATAAAATGTAGCTAATCTAACTAAAAACATAAATCAAATATATACCGAATGGATGAAAAGATAAAGTCTAATTACAGAAACAAGTGTAATAATTTTATATATCTCAGGATTAATTGAATCAAGCAAATGCTTCAAGTCCATCAAAAATTATTTCCACAATTTGTTATTTTGAGGGACATTTTAAAAATTGATATATAACAAAAAAGCCTCACATTGTGAGGCTTTCCTTGTGATCCCGCTGGGACTCGAACCCAGGACCCATACATTAAAAGTGTATTGCTCTACCAACTGAGCTACGGAATCGTTTCGTGTGATTCTTAGCGTGTGCCTTGTCTCAAACGTGGGTGCAAAATTAATTAAAAGTTTTTATTTTGCAAGTACTTTTTAAAATAATTTCTTAAAATATGTGTGATGCGTCTTCGTGAGTTTTGCCCCCAACGAACTTAACATGCTCAACATCTTCGGGTTAAAGTCGCCAATCCACGCCAATTCCATCGACGAAATTTTTTTCAATTTCATCATCCCCTCGTAACTTTTCATGATCAACCCCGTATCTATACCCATTTTTTGAAAGTCTGGCACTATCCCAAAAATAATCCCCTTTGCCCTGCTTATACCCCCTCTCCTCATTAAAAACCTCAGTTTGTTCCACAAAGTTAGACGTCCCCCGAAATCTTGAAACACCTCATTCAATTCCAAAATGCTTACAAAAAATCCAATCGGACGTTCTTTGCAATACGCAAACACACCAAACTCTTCGTACATGGCCATTTTCATCGATTTAAAGCGTTTTAACAACACTTCCGAGGTTAAGGGCTCGAAATCTTCATGGAACGACCAAGCTTCGTTGTAAATCTGCACAAAGTCGTTTACGTACTTCTCCAAATTCCCGAAGTCCATAAACTCAAATCGATAGTCCGCATTCCCCATCGCTCGTTTCGCAATGGCACTGAAACGACTATAATTGAATTCTGCGAGCGTTATGTCATACGTGGTTTGCTCAATCTCGCGCTCATACCCCATTTCCTCTATAAATCCCTGATAATAATGAGGTTGGTAATTTTCTAAATACGACGGTTTTCTGTCGCCACCAATTAAAAGTCCCCAAAAACTATCCCTATCTCCAAAATTTACAGGCGCCTGAATCTTCTCACAGCCCTGCTCCTTCAGCCATGACTCTGCCGTATCAACCAACAATTTCGCGTAAGCCACATTGTTTAACACCTCAAAGAACCCCCATCCCCCAAGAATTTTTCCATTTTTATTCTCAAAAAACGCAGCTATTCGACCAACACATTGTTTATCATCATACAACAACCACCTTTCAGCGTTGCCCTTCCTAAACCGTTTGTTTTTCTGAGCATCAAAAACAGCCTCCACATCATTCACTATCGGCATAACATAGTGTTGATCATTGATATAAACCACCTTCACCAACTGGTGAAAAGCCTCAATTTGAGACTTATTCCCTGTTTGAATTTTAACGATTTCCATGTTCTAACGACGTATTTTCATCTCCGGGCTGATAACCCACATACGTGATGATGAATTGAAACATTTCATCACTGGCGCGCATGCTAGATCCACCAAATTCAAGTCTTTCAGCCACTTCCTGAGGAGGATTATTCGGATTGTTCGGATTTTTTGTGGTATTGTCAAATTCGGCCACCGCATAAATGGTACTCCCTCTCGGAATATGCACCATCTTCTTAAACGTATAAAAAAACTGCCACCTGAAATTCCATTTTGGAATCGATATCAATTTTACCGTATCTCCATTCGGCTTAATGGCATAAGCCAAAAAACTCTTGCCCAACAGATGCAAATGCGGGTTTACCGTTAACACCGAAATGTCTTCACTGATGGTGAATTGACTCGTGTGTTTCGTGATTTTATTGGGAGGAATCACCAAGGGTGGCACAATTGGACTCACGCCATTGGTGCCCAACATCAATTCTCCGGTACCCCGTTTTGGAGGCGTATTGGTAAAAAATAAGTTGATTTTACTGCCATCTACCACGGTTTTGGCCGAAGGACCATAATGCACATCATTGCCAATAATGGTAAATTTTTCTGACACCGGAATGGTCCCAATACCGTCTGGATACATCACCGCTTTTACACCAGGTAAATAGTTCACCACCGAATGATACCGCTCAGGAATGCTCCCATCGTCGTTGAGCAAACTCCGCTGATAATCCAGTACTTGCTTGGTTTCTCTTGGGTTAACCCCATTTTGTTTGGGGGTAATTTCAATTTTAAACGGATTGATTTGAATGTTCTTCGATTGTTTCTCGTAATTGATTAAATGTCCATTAAAATGATGCAACAGTTTGGGTTGTCCTGGCACAAATTCTATGGCTCTAATGTATTGAGGATGAGGCTGATTGCAGGTTACTTTAGAATAGAAAAAGCGATCCAAATCTCCCGCTTTCAATAAAACGGTATCTAACGATAAAACCATGTCGGGCTTTCCTAAATTACTTTGATATTGAGGGACATTGGCAAAAGTTCCAACCGAAGAACTGCCTTCAGGACAACCATCTTTCACCCATCGCTGAATGGCATCAATTTGGGATTGACTTAAAAAATTTTCGTCTACAAAGTGCGCGTAATTAGGGTCTGCGGGCCAAGGTGGCATGATGCGCATAGAAGTTACTTTGGCAATGGTTTTGGCTTTGCTTTTAACCTTTTGAAAACTTGTGAGTTCAAACGGCGCCCCTCCTCCATTTCTATGGCATCGGATACAATGATCGACAATAATTGGGGCAATATGCTGTGAAAATGTAGGGTGTTTTACGTCATCTAACACATCGGAAGTTGAGCTTTGACTGCATGCCCAAACGCCAAAAACAATCAACAAAGCAAAAAACGCCCTTTTCATGTCTCAAAATTAAGGTTTTTTGGGGAATTCAATAAAACAACCTTTGGCCGGAAATTGCTTAACCTCAACAGATTGATTGTTTTGAAGTTGTACCAACGCATTTTTTAAAAATTGCTCGTTGTTTGAAGGTCTAAAATGGGTATTCCCAATTTCTTTGACCCTAGAATCAATGGCACCTTGGTATAGAATTTCGCCATTGTTGTTAAGCACCACGGCTTCAGGGAAAATTTTCATGTTCAATGCTTCGGCAATTTCAAGGGAATTTTCATTGAACACCTTGGGTTTATTGGTTGAAAAAAGTCCTGTAGAATCCATAAAATCCCATACTTCATCGGCATTTACCTTTAATAGCACCAATTGGAATTTAGAAGACGGAACTGAATCAAAAATGTCCTTCAAAACCGAAGTGTATAAAATGCAAACGGGACATTCATTTGAATAGGAAATCACCACAGTGAATGGTTTTTCTGCAAGGAGGTTATTCAAAGATTCTGGATATTGATTTTTCTGCTTCGAACCGCATCCGAAAATCGCAAAACACAATATACAAAATAAATAGCGCATTTACAACTGTTTGGCTTTTGCATAATCCCACAGAATCATGCCACAGGTAACGGCCACATTGAATGAATGTTTGGTGCCCAATTGTGGAATTTCCAAACACGCATCACATTGATTGATTACATCTTGCTGCACGCCATCAATCTCATTGCCCATCACAAAAGCGATGGGTTGATTGGGGTAAACGATATTTTTGAGGGACACCGACCCTTCTGCTTGCTCAATGGCATACACAAAATATCCCTCCGATTGCAATTTTTTCACCACTTCTAGGGTTGACTCGTGATATTCCCAATGCACAGATTTTTCAGCACCAATGGCGGTTTTGGTAATTTCTCGGTGTGGAGGGCAACCGGTAATGCCGCATAAAAACATCGTTTTCACCAAAAAGGCATCAGAGGTTCTGAACATAGAACCCACATTGTTCATGCTTCTAACATTGTCTAAAACCAAGCATATAGGCGCTTTTTCAGCGGATTGAAATTCCTCTACCGACATACGGCCTAATTCTGTGGTTTTTAATTTTCGCATTTTTGCAAATATACAACGGGAAATTTGTTGAATAAAGGGGGAAAACTGATTGTTTTTCATCGATCTTCCCGTATTATTTTTGGAACATCTATGTCAGGAAAATCAAACGCCGAAAAAGAGACCCCTCTGATGAAGCAATACAATCAGATAAAAGCTCAATATCCAGGGGCTATCTTGCTTTTTAGAGTTGGTGATTTTTATGAAACTTTCAGCGAAGACGCCAAAGTCGCAAGCAAAGTTTTGGGAATCATTCTCACCAAGCGCAGCAACGGGTCTGCCTCTGAAATGGAATTGGCAGGTTTTCCTCACCATTCTCTAGATACCTACTTACCAAAATTGGTAAAAGCCGGATATAGAGTGGCCGTTTGCGATCAACTTGAAGATCCAAAAGCAACCAAAACCATTGTAAAGCGTGGTGTAACAGAACTTGTAACTCCTGGTGTAAGCTACAACGACAAAGTGCTCGAATCAAAAGAAAGCAACTACCTCGCGTCCCTCATGAAAACAAACGATGTTTGGGGACTGTCGTTGCTGGATATTTCTACTGGTGATTTTCAATGCACGCAGGGCGACCCAATGTTCATACAAAAGATGTTGAGTGGTTTCAAACCCTCGGAATGGATTTTACCCAAGAAAATAAGTGTTGAAGCCTTTCAAACGTATGGAAAACCTTCTTCTTTCCAATTTTTGGAAGATTGGGTCTATCAATCCGAGTACTGTGAAGAGAAATTAAACCGTCAATTCAACACCAAATCGTTGAAAGGTTTTGGCATTTCCGACCTACAAAGTGCCATATTATCTGCGGGTGCAGCTTTGCAATATCTAGAAAATACCCATCATACCAATACAGGACACATTCAAAAAATATCGAGGCTCGATGAAAGTGCTTTCGTGTGGCTGGATGGATTCACTATCAGGAATTTAGAGTTGGTAAGACCCATTTATCCTGAAGGAAAAAGCCTCATGGAAGTGATCGACTATACCGGCACTCCAATGGGCGCTAGGTTGTTGAGAAACTGGGTTTTATTGCCATTGAAAAATATATCGGCCATTCAGCAACGGTTGAATTTGGTTGAAACCTTTACAAAAAATCAAGTTTTGTTGGTTCACAGCGCCAACAAACTCAAGGATATAGGTGATTTACAACGATTGATTTCAAAAGTGGCCCTCAAAAGGGTGAATCCCAAGGAATTATTGCATTTGAGTCGATCGTTAGACGCTGTAACCAACTTAAAACAAACGTTTTTGGAGTCTGGATTTCCGGAATTGGTTGAAGCCGCTAAAAAAATCTCTGAACACAGTTCTATACGCCATTTAATTGACAGTCAGATCGCCGAAGACGCACCAATGGTGGTGAGCAAGGGCGGTGTATTTTTATCGTCGGTGCATTCGGAGCTAGAAGAATTGAGGGACTTAACTTCCAATGGGAAAGGCAAATTGGTGGAAATCCAACAGCGTGAAAGTGAAGAAACTGGCATTCCATCCCTCAAAATCGGATTTAACAATGTGTTTGGATATTATTTGGAGGTTACGAATGTTCACAAAGACAAAGTGCCTGAAACTTGGATTCGAAAGCAAACATTGAGCAATGCGGAGCGTTATATTACCCCGGAATTAAAAACCTACGAGGAGAAAATTTTATCCGCTGAAGATAAATCATTGGCCTTAGAAGCCCAACTTTGGGAAAGTTTGATCGAAAATTTGTCGCAAATGGTGCATCCAATTCAAAACGATGCAACGTTGGTGGCAGAGTGGGATGTATTGATTGGTTTCGCCCAATTATCGATCGATAGGAATTATTGTAAACCTTTGGTTCATGAGGGACTTGGACTGGAGTTGAAGAATTGTCGTCACCCAGTGATTGAAAGCCAAATGCCTCCAGATCAAGCATACATACCAAACGACATATCCCTGAATAATTCCGACCAACGCATGGTGATTTTAACGGGGCCAAACATGAGTGGTAAAAGTGCCATTTTACGACAAACGGCTTTGTCGGTATTATTGGCTCAAATTGGCTGTTTTGTTCCATGTAGCAAAGCGGAAATAGGCCTTGTCGACAAAATTTACACCAGGGTTGGTGCATCAGACAACATCAGTTTAGGTGAATCAACTTTCATGGTAGAAATGAGTGAAACTGCGAGTATTTTGAACAACATCAGTGAAAGAAGTTTGGTTTTACTTGACGAGATAGGCCGTGGAACATCCACTTATGATGGGGTAAGTTTGGCTTGGAGTATTGCCGAGTTTTTACAAAGCCACCCATTCAAACCCAAAACCTTGTTTGCCACACATTATCATGAATTGAATGAATTGGAACAAAAAGCAGAAGGCATCAGAAATTTCCACATCGAAATCAAAGAGCAAGCGAATACCATCATTTTCCTGAGAAAATTAAAACGTGGGGGCAGCGAACACAGTTTTGGTATCCATGTGGCACAGTTAGCGGGTATTCCCAATACTGTTTTGTTAAGGGCATCCGAGATCTTAACGTCGTTAGAGAAATCAAGAACACAACAGAACCAACGAGGCACATTGAAGCAAATGGAATCAAAACCTGTTTACCAGATGAACATGTTTCAAACAGAAGATCCTATTTTCAATGAGTTGAAGAAAGTCCTAAACCAAATGGACATTAATTCAATCACTCCGGTTGAAGCACTTTTAAAACTTCAAAACATGAAGGAGATTATAAAGTAGGGAATAGAGAGTTTATAAATGTTTATAAAAGTTTATGAATGTTTATAAAGGTTTATGAAAAATGAGAGTTTATAAAGGTTTATGAGAGTTTATGAATGTTTATGAATGTTTATGAGAGTTTGTAAAAATGTAAGTTTATAAAAAACAGCGAAGCGTCAACAGCCGTAGGCGTCAACCACGAAGTGTAAACCACCGAAGGTGTAAACCACGAAGTGTAAACCACCGAAGGTGTAAACCACGAAGTGTAAACCGCCGCAGGCGTCAACCTTAAAACGAATAATTCACACCAAGTGCAGGTAAAAATGGCAACTGGTCTACCCTTTCGTTTTTGATACGATCGAAGTAGAAAATGTTGTTTCTATCGTAAACGTTTGTAACGCTCAAAATCATGTTAAACTCGCGTTTATTTTCAAGTTTCCACACCCTTTTAATAGAGAAATCTAATCTGTGGTAGTATGGTAAACGTCCCCCATTCAAATCACCATATACAATTCCTAACTTTCCATTTGTTTGGGTGTAGTTTGTACCAAGTCCATTGGCAAAATCGTATTTTTCATAATACCCTTGGGTTTGTGTAAAAGGAAATCCACTTCCAAAATTCCAACGCAATGATACCTCAGTTGGGTTCTTTTTGTCGAACTCATAACTCACCATAGCATTTGCATTATGACGACGATCAAAAATTGGCTGATAGGTTCTATAACCGTCGTAGCGATTGACCCACGACAATGAATAAACCATCCATACATACCAACGTTTGAAGGAATATTTGTATGAAATATCTCCACCGAATGCATTTCCTGATTCAACAATGAAACTTTGACGCAATCTTTCAGGTTTGTCTTGATTGAATTCATCATCTTCAAACAACTTATCACGGTTGATATTGGTGATTTGAGGGAAATATTTGATGAAACTCTCAACGTTCAAAGTTTGATGTTTGCTTAGTTTATAATCTGCTCCGAACACCATGTGCTCTGCTTTTTGTAGGCTATGTGTTAAAGCTTTTCCATCGAATGATTTGGGCAAATTGTTGGGGCCCGACAAGAATCCATAAAATAAATTAACAACATCTCTATCGCTCATTGCAGACAACAAGTTCTGAGAATACAAACCAGCGGCAAATTTAATTCCAAGTCGTGGACCAGCATTATATCTCAATTGCAACCTTGGTTCTAGGCTCTGATTTCCCAATGAAGCATAATATTGAGCGCGCACGCCCAAATTGGCGATGAAGTTCTTTCTCACAAACTTATAGTTCACAAAACCATTCATTTCGGTTGTGCTTTCATCTTGGGAAATTGATCTATTATTTGAATTTTTCAGGGTGAAGATGGTTCTAAAACCATTGATTTCAATTCCCCATTTCAATTCATCTTTTTTGAAATTGTAGGAAAAATTCATTCCCAAATTGAATCCACCAATGCTGCTAGTCCGAGGATTTCCATCGGTTTCTAATTGACTAATGCCGTAATCACTGTAAAGAAAGTAGCCGTCTACACGTGTTTTGGCTTGTTCTGGAACCACAAGAAATTTACCACCAAATCCGTAAGAGTTCCACGCATATTTTGTTGAACCTGGAAAATCAACATTGTCGGTGAAATTAAACGCATAAAGCTTTGTATAACCGCCAGTGGCAGAGTTGGTGCTGAACTTCACGAACAAATCTCCAAACGTATAAGGCAACTTTGAAGGGTTTGCGTATGGATAGAAAATTTTAGCAGATTGTTTGAGGTATGAGTTTCTGTAAGAAACTGCAAAGCTTGAATTGTTTTCGCCGGCTTTGAATTTTTTGAGTGGACCTTCAATCAACAATTTCGAAGAAAACGTATTCACCCCAACTTTTCCTCTCAATCTATTACGGTCACCATCGCGGGTTTTAACATCCACGACCGCAGAAATTCTGCCGCCGTATTCGGCCCCAAATCCTGCGGAATACACATCTGTGGTTTGAATAAGGTCTGATTCAAATACACTAAATAATCCAATTGAGTGGAATGGATTATAAATGGTCATACCATCTAACATCACCTTGTTCATGATGGGTGAACCACCTCGAATGTACAATTGTCCGCCCTGATCCCCACTAAAAACTACTCCTGGCAAAATCTGAAGATACTGAATGATATCTGGTTCTGCACCTACAGCGGGCATTTTACTCAAAGTTTTGGCATCAATGGTTTGAACGGCAATTTGAGGATCTCTGGCTTTTCCTTTGACATTGATTTCTACTTCCTCAATTTGTTGCAATTTCGACAAGTAAAAATCCTTACGTGCGATGGCATTGGGATAAACATTTGTGGCGATGAAGCTGGTATCGTAACCATTTCCGAAGCAAAAAACTCGGTAGCGACCTACAGGAACATTGGTAACCGCATAAAAACCGTCTGCATCTGTTGAGGCTGTTCTGTTTATCTCGGCAATCCAAATATTTGCCCCGGCAATGCGGTCGCCATTTTCACCATTATAAACAAACCCTCTAACTTCTCCATAATCAACAACTTCGCCTGTATTTGCATTGTTTTGAGCATTTATTTTGGCCACAATTATCAACGTAAAAAAGACCGCAAACCACTTTTTCATATAAAGTTACGAAAATAAGCGAATATTCTGATAATTTAATTCAAAGAGATTAGTAATTTTGCAAACAATGGTTTATCGCTTTAAAATTTGGTTTGAACACCAAGACGATGTTATTAGATGGATTGATGTAAAACCGTCTACCACTTTCTTTGATTTCCACAATGCCATTCAAGATGCAATTGGATTCGATAAAAAAGAATTGGCTAGCTTTTTCGTGAGTGACAATAAATGGAAAAAATTATTTGAAATCACCCTTGAAGACATGTCTGATTCGGCAGATTCAGAAAATGACATGCCAGCGGTAATCATGCAAAATGCAAAGTTGAGGGAATACGTGAACGACCCGCACCAAAGATTTATATATGTGACGGATTATTTGGCCAATTGGACACTTTTCTGCGAACTCATTTCAATTGCAGACACCAACGATAAAATCACTTATCCTTACTTAGCGAAATCTGAAGGTAAAGCACCGCGTCAAAGAGAAGATAGCAAATTCAAATTGTTGGATGACAATGAATTTGATGCGCTTGCTGCTAAGATTTTGGCCGCTAAAGGCATTAAAAATGAACTTGACCAAGAATTGAGTGAATTGGAAGTTGACGATGACGACGATGACGAGGAAGATGAAGACGAGTTGGGTTTCAATTCTTATGGTGATAGCACCGATGAGATGGACTTCGACGGATTTGGAGAAGACAAACAACCTTAATTCATGCAGGGGAATATCATCGTAATTGGTGGTCCCACGGCCTCAGGCAAAACCAAATTGGCCATTGAAATTGCCCAACAGCTGGGAACTGAAATTATCAATGCCGATTCACGACAAGTTTACAAAGAATTAAACATTGCGGTTGCAAAACCAACATCGGAGGAACTCTCTGCGGTGAAACATCATTTTGTTTCGAATGTTTCAATTCACGAACATTTTTCAGCTGGTGACTTTGAAAAACAGGCTCAGGCAACACTCCATGGTTTGTTGAAAAAATACAATTCTGCCGTTATTTGCGGCGGTACTGGAATGTATATCAAAGCATTGCTTGAAGGGCTCGATGAATTGCCTGAAATTGACCCAGACCTTCGCAATTCTGTTGAAAATCAATACCTCACGGATGGGCTTGCTATTTTAAAACTCAAACTACTTGCGTTAGATCCAGATGCTGAATCTTGGGTTAAACTTGATAATCCGGCTAGGGTAAAAAGAGCACTTGAATTGGTGATTCAAACCTCAAAGCCACTCAGTGAAATATACAAAAAAAAGAGCACAATTCCAAATTCAGCCAATGTTCAACATTTCTGCATCGAAATGAGGCGGGAACATTTATACAGCAGAATCAACCAGCGCGTAGATATTATGGTGCAAGATGGCTTGATTGAAGAAACGCGAAGCCTTTATCCCCACAAATCGCTAAAGGCCCTTCAAACTGTAGGTTATTCTGAATTATTTGATGCTTTTGAGGGACATTTTTCTGAGAGCGAGGCAATCGAAAAAATCAAGCAACACACCCGAAATTACGCAAAACGCCAAATTACGTGGTTTAAAAATCAGTTTTCATCTAATTGGATGAGCGCTGATGCTATCAAGAATACTATATTTGCAGCACAATGAACGAAGCATTAATTAGTTTACTCACCCTTACAATTTTAGAAGTTGTATTGGGTATTGACAACATTATTTTCATATCAATTTTAGCAGGGAAAGTTCCAGCAGACCAGCAAAACAAAGCGAGAAATTACGGTTTGCTATTGGGTATGTTGGTGCGTATTGTACTATTATTTGGATTGAATTTTATTCAACAACAAGATAAGCCTATGTTTGAGGTTTATGGAATTGGAATTAGCGGAAAGGATTTATTGCTGATTGTTGGAGGTTTATTCCTTCTGTATCAAAGTGTTCACGAAATACATGAAAAAATGAAAGGAGTTCAAGAAGAAATTAAAGACAGAACTTCAGCAAAAGGTTGGTCTGCAATCATCTTACAGATGATTTTGATCAACGTTGTATTTTCATTGGATAGTGTTATCACGGCCGTTGGTATGGCAAAAGACCTTTGGGTTATGATTGCCGCAGTGGTCATTTCAATGATCATTATGTTGATTGCAAGCAAACCAATCTCAAATTTTGTAAATGATAACCCTTCGATTAAAATTTTGGCTCTTTCTTTTTTGGTAATGATTGGCATGTCACTTCTAGCTGAAGGATTCCATCAACATATCAACAAAGGCTATATTTATTTCGCAATGGCATTCTCATTTAGCATAGAATTGATCAATTTGCGCATCGATAAAAAGTCGGCAAAAAGACCTGAATAATTTTAAATATCCTTTATAAATAAAAAAGTCGGGCTGGTTTCACCAGCCCGACTTTTTTTTACATTCAATTGAACCTTATAAATCGTTATAGCGGTATGTTTCGTCAATGGGACTCTGATGATTTAATTCAATCACAGAATTCAACAATCCAGTTTCCATATCATAAACCCAACCGTGAATTTTAGGACCTTGACGGTGTTTCCATGCCTTTTGTACCACACTGGTTTTTATCAGGTTATTTACTTGTTCGATTACGTTTATTTCAACCAACTTGTTCACCCTATCTGATTCATTTTGAATTTGATCTACTTCAGCTCTGTGATGAAAATAAATATCCTTCAAATTTCTTAACCATTTGTTCAACAAATCAAAGTTGGTTTGCGTCATAGATGCTTTTACACCGCCACAACCAGTATGTCCGCATACAATGATATGTTTTACACCCAAATGAGTAACAGCATATTCCAATACACTTAATAAATTAAGATCGGTATGAACCACAAGGTTGGCAATATTCCTGTGAACAAACAATTCACCAGGCTGAGCACCAATGATTTCATTAGCAGGAACACGACTATCGCTACACCCTATCCACAAATAATCTGGCTTCTGGTCTTTTGCCAAATTGGTAAAGTAATCTTTATCCAATTCTAACTTTTCATTTGCCCAAGCTTTGTTGCTCAGCATTAATTTAATTTTATCTTCCATCTTTTTGCGGTATAATTAAACTCTGCAAGATTGATTTTTCTTGAGACTCTCCAGCAAACTGCATTTCAATATAAATGTTGTTAAAAGCCGCTTGAACCATAAAATCGTTCAGTATGTCAACAATATCAGAATCTATGAATGTACAATTTGAAAAATCCAACAACACTGAATCGCCAGAAGCAATTTTATTGAGTTTGGATTTTAACACTGATTTATTTAAAAATGTAGCTTGGTGGTGGAAACGTATAAGCGTACTATTTCCCTCAGAAACCACACTAAAGGACTTATGAAAGTTAGATTTGATAACAAAGTAAAATCCTACCAACAAACCAATACTAATTCCAATTAATAAATCACTAAAAAGTATTGCAATTAGAGTTATCACAAACGGATAAAATGCATTACTCCCTTTTAGTTTTTGTTCTTTAAACAAACTTGGTTTTGCGAGTTTATATCCCACAAAAATCAACACAGCAGCCAAAGCAGAAAGAGGAATTCTATTGATTAATTTGGGGGCTAACAATACAAATGCTAACAACCAAACTCCGTGGAAAATAGCGCTAAATTTGGTTTTAGAACCCGCATTTACATTCGCTGAAGTTCTCACAATCACCGCCGTTATTGGCAAACCACCAACAAAACCAGATACAATGTTACCAATACCCTGAGCAAACAATTCTCTGTTGGTTGGGGAAGTGCGCTTTTCAGGATCAATTTTGTCACCAGCTTCTAAACTTAACAGTGATTCAATACTCGCAACAACCGCTATAACAATGGCAGTTTTCCATACTATTGGAGAGCCTATAAATGAAAAATCAGGAAAATAAAAAGAACCGAACAATCCAGAAAACGACTCTGATAAATTTCCAGTTTCTGAAAAAACAGGAACAGAAACCATGTGTTCTGGTTTAATCGCCATTGCTGGAAAATAGGCTAATGCGAATGTATTAATTGACACACCAAACAATACCGTAATCAGTGAAGCGGGTATCAAATTCAAAACTTTGTTTTGTTTGATCCATTTCATTTCCCAAATAAAATGAATAAACAACCCTGTAACTCCAATAATTACAGCAAGTAGACTCAATTGTTCAAATGAGAAAAAGATTTCTGAGAAAGTATTGTGACCATCGTTTTGAATGAATGACTCCTCACCCATGGCATCTTTATCATATCCAACCAAATGGGGTATTTGCTTCAATATCATGATGATACCAATTGCAGCTAACATTCCCTTGATTACTGAAACCGGAATAAAATCTGCAATCACCCCCAATTTTAATACCCCCATCAACAATTGAATTACTCCAGATAGCAATACTACCAATGCAAATGCCTCCAAATAATGTTGTGGCGATAGTTCTTTCAAATCTGAAAATGCCGCGATAACAATTGTAATCAATCCAGCAGCAGGTCCAGATACACTTACATGAGATCCACTAATTAACCCAACTACAATCCCTCCAATCACTCCAGCCATAATACCTTGTATTACATTTCCTCCGGATGCCATTGCCACGCCCATACACAACGGCAATGCAACTAAGAATACAACTAAAGAAGCAGGCAAATCTTTCAATAGGTTATTTTTCATCATTAAAGGCAAATATAGACAACAAGGGCTGAACGATCTTTTTTTTTTCGACTAAAGGCGATTTTGGCAACCTAATATCACCCTTAGGCTGTAAATTCTATAAATTGAATTGGTAAATCGGTCTCAAGAATAGGCAATGGCTCATTCTGATTTACATACCATTCTATCCAATGCATCAATCTTTCCTGTGGTTTTTGAGTATCGAAATACTGCGTCTTCAGTTGCTTTGCGGTGTTCAAATCTTTCGACAATTTAGATGAAGCATCAGGATGATTTTTGTGATCTTGTGAAATTCTACGGAGTTCTTTTATGGATTCAGTATGGTTCTTCTTTAAAGCTTTTAATCCTTCGAAATTCATGTTAAATAACGACTTCCATATTCCCTCATAGGTTTTAGCTAACTGTTCAATTTCATTATCCAAGGTGTATTTTTCATCTTGAATATCAATGATTTTACCTTCAATTTCACTAAATGGCTTCCAGAAGTCTGTTTTCAATAATCCAAGTTTCTCAATTTTCTTTTTACCCCCTTGATTCAATATTAAGCTACTCAAACGAAGCTGTAACCTAGGCATCACCACACCATGATGTTCAAACAAAGGCGCTATTTGAATCCAATATTTAATTTCCGCAGGACCTCCAATATAAACCACATTAGGCAATATATTCTGCTGATAGATTGGACGTAAAAGCACATTGGGACTGATTTTATCCGATTGATTTTCAATCAAATAATCCATTTCTTCTTGTGAATATCGGATTTTAGATTGAATTCTCACATATTTCCCGTTTTGGTATTCAATTCGTTCACGAATACCCTCTTCAATGTAAAAGCAATTGATTTCTCGCGGAAAAGCTTGTGGTTCAACACCTTGACTCAACATTAATTCATGTTGTTTTTTCAGTAATTCAATCGATTTTATTCCTGATTGATTTTCTGGATTCCCATCAATTAATAGATCTTTTTTCCAAATATGTACAGATTCTTTTTTGAGGGATGTATCATTGGGGTCAAAAACCAATAGTCCCTTATCACTAAAAATGATTTGTATCAATTTCCGAGTAGCCTCCGATAAATTCTGAGATCCTCGGTATAAAGATTCTATTGTTTGCAGGCGCAACAAAGCCTCCTCATTCAAATTTAAAGTCTTGCGAATCTGCTCAAACAATGAAGTGAGTTCTTGGGTATGAAACATCCCTACAGGACCCTGTTGATCCGTTTCCCAACGAAATGATTGTCCGAAAATCTTAACATCTCGAATTTCTTCAAAATCATGATCCTCCGTGGCCATCCAAAATACCGGAATGTAATGATTGCTTGGATTTTGCATCGACAATACATCTATAGTATTTAGAACCGACATAATTTTGTTCCAAACATACATCGGGCCCAAACCAACATGAATTTGTTGACCTGTGGTTACAGTAAAGGCATTCTCTAACTTTAATTGCTCAATGTTGAAAATCTGTTTTTCTGATAAGTCTATCCCTTGATACTGAGCCAAAAAAGACTCAGACAACCGAATTCTCTTTGAAATATCAAAAGAATTTCGTATATTATGTTCAATCGGTTTTGTAGAAACCGTTGGACCTAAATAAGTGTATAAATCTGGATTTCCAGCACCCCAAGTTAACTCCAAGAATGATTCTCCGTAAAAACCTTCTGGGTAATTTGAGACAATTGCTTCCATGTTAAACCAATTTACCGGTCAAATCGTAATGAGAAGCTTCGGTAATTTCAACAGTTGCAAAATCACCCATTCTCACGTAATTTCCATCTACAGGTACCCAAACTTCATTATCGACCTCAGGACTATCAAACTGTGTTCGACCCACAAAATGATCATTTTCTAAGCGGTCGAATAATACTTTTTGCTTGGTACCAACCAACGACAAATTATAAGCCCAACTGATGTCCATTTGCTTTTCCATCACTCTGTTAGCACGTTCTTGTTTTTCTTCTTGAGGGATATTGTCTTCGAGGGTATAAGCATGGGTATTGTCCTCATGCGAATAGGTAAATACACCCAACCGTTGAAATTTTATTTCGTCAAGGGCTTTAAGAAGGTCAACAATATCGTCTTCGGTTTCACCAGGGTGACCCACCAACATGGTGGTTCTTAGTGCAATATCAGGAACAGTTTGACGGATAGTATCAATCAATTCAATGGTTCTACGGCGGGTAATTCCACGGCGCATGGTTTTAAGCATATTATCTGAAATATGTTGAATAGGCATATCCAAATACTTGCAGATATTGTCTCTTTCAGCCATTACTTTTAATGCATCCATCGGAAACTGAGAAGGGTAAGCATAATGCAACCTCAACCATTCAAGTCCTTCAATATCACTCAAATGTTTCATCAAATCTCCCAATTTACGTTCCCCGTATAAATCTAATCCATAATACGTTGAATCTTGGGCAATCAACATGATTTCTTTGGTTCCATTTTTCACCAAATTTTTAGCTTCTTGCACCAAAAACTCGATTGATTTACTCACATGGTCACCTCGCATTAAGGGAATTGCACAAAATGAGCAGGGACGGTTACATCCCTCAGAAATTTTCAAATATGCGTAGTGTTTAGGGGTAGTTTGCAATCGCTCACCCAACAAATGTTGCTTGTAATCAGCGCCAACCGATTTTAACAAGTTTGGCAATTCTAACGTACCGAACCAAGCATCTACTTCAGGGATTTCAGCTTGCAAATCGTCTTTATAACGATGAGACAAACAGCCTGTTACATACAACTTTTCAATCTGACCAGACGCTTTTGCATCGGCAAAACGCAAAATGGTATCGATACTTTCTTGCTTCGCATTTTCTATAAATCCACAAGTATTGATAATCACAATATCAGAATCATCTGATCCACTCTCATGGGCAACATCAAATTTGTTGGCTTGTAATTGCGCCATTAACACTTCTGAATCAACTGTATTTTTTGAACAACCCAATGTAATTACATTGACTTTAGGTTGATTCACCGATTTAGTTCTCATGATTGAATATTGAGGAAATAAATGAATATTTATCGAATAATTTTAAATCTGTGGCCTTTTCACCGAGACCAATATATTTCACTGGAATTTTATGGGCATGACTCACACCAATCACAACCCCACCCTTTGCAGTTCCGTCTAGTTTGGTAACAGCAAGCGCATTTACTTTGGTAGCAAACGTAAATTCTTTTGCTTGCTCAAAGGCATTTTGACCCGTTGTGGCATCAATCACCAAAATGATCTCAGTAGGTGCATCTTCCTTGAATTTTTGAATTACGCGCTTAATTTTAGCCAATTCGTTCATCAATCCTACTTTGTTGTGCAACCTTCCGGCGGTATCGATAATAATGACATCGGCGTTTTGTTCCACACCTTTTTTCACAGCATCGAAAGCCACTGAGGCAGGATCTGCATTCATGCCATGCGATACAATTTCAACACCGGCTCTATCTTTCCAAATGTTCAATTGATCTACAGCTGCTGCTCTAAATGTATCTGCCGCACCCAAAATTACTTTGTGTCCCGCTTGAGCGTATTGATAGGCCATTTTACCAATGGTTGTGGTTTTTCCCACGCCATTTACACCAACAACTAAAACTACGTAAGGACGAGGAATTCCATCTAGTGAAAAATCTTGGGCAACGGGCAATTCGATGGAGGGCATCAAATTGGCAATTACTTCAGAAAGCCAAGCATTGAGTTCATCTACGTTCAAAAATCCTGTGTCTTTGGCTTTTTGCTCAAGTGCTTGAATGATTTCAACTGTGGTATCTACACCAACATCAGAAGTGAGGAGTGCTTCTTCAATTTCATCGAGAAAATCTGCGTCTATTTCCCGTTTACCGGCAACGATACGACTTAGTTTAGAGAATATATTCTCACGGGTTTTACCCAGTGCCGATTTGGTTTCTTGAATTTGTTCCTCAGGAACCTGATTTTTCTTTCCAAACCAATTAAAAAATGCCATAATAAATTAAAGTGTAAAGATAATTCTGTTTTGGGTTATGTTCCAAGTTATTTATTGAAATGCTGAATTTTATGAAAGAATTTTTGAGACATAAAAAAAAGCCCCGATGAGGGGCTTTCAATATTTTGTGGGTAAAAAGGGATTATCCTTTTGCCAATACGTCTTTTACTCTATCTGAAGAAACGATTTCCTCTTTGAAAGTATAAGCACCAGATTTAGCAGATTTTACCGCTCTGATTACTTTTACTACTTCGTTACCGCCTTCTTTTTTAAGAGTTGCTACTACCTTCTTTGCCATTATTTAATCTCCTTATGAATGGTTACTTTACGCATGTAAGGATTGTATTTCTTCAATTCAATTCTTTCTGCTGTATTCTTTTTGTTTTTTGTCGTGATGTAACGACTCATACCGGCAACACCGGAACCTTTTTGCTCTGTGCACTCAAGAATTACTTGAACACGATTTCCTTTTTTTGCCATGATTAGATTTTTCCTTTCTTAAACAAATTGTTGATGCAGGCAGAAATGCCTTTTTTATCGATGGTCTT
>JACCEA011541612.1_pt1 | contig 33992 bp, 37 predicted proteins | sample 7449851 | NCBI WGS metagenome assembly JACCEA01 (sample SAMN15323453, study PRJNA562643) | freshwater metagenome | isolation source: river surface water | place: USA:Blue River Watershed | collected 2017-08-18 | reverse complement strand
CGAAACGGGGTTCGAACGATTCTCTCGCGCCTCGGCATGAACCGTTGCGCGAGGAAAAATGGTGCCCGGGACAGGGATCGAACCTGCACGCCTTACGGCAAGGGCTTCTAAGGCAGTTAGATAAGTTATTACCCATGTGCCCTCATGTGGACTTACGAGGTAATTTTCTTCGGCGCATTTTTCCCACGTGGCACCAAAAGCCCTGCTTTGGCCCCAAAAAACAGGCCTCGGGTTAGGTGCAGGGTTAGGTGTAAGTCACGATCACTCGGAAGACTCACGGCGAGGCTCCGCGCTCATTCGCCGCCTAAAACCGCAAAGGTGGAATTCTGACACAGACCTGAAATAGTTATGCCTCCCGAACACCCCGCAGGCGGGAACTAATTCGTCCCTTCGCATCCTCCCATTCTGGAGCAATCAAGCTGTAGCACACTGAATCGCGCTGCCGCCCGCCCGACATGATCATGTGGTGGCGGAGAACCCCCTCCAGCTTCGCACCCAAACGCTCAATCGCCGCCCTAGACCGGGAATTCAATGCGTCGGCGATGAATTCGACGCGCCGGCACTTCCAGCAATCAAAAGCGTGAGTGAGCAGGAGCAGCTTCGACTCCGTGTTGACCGCGGTCCGCTGAGCCTTGGCCGCAAGCCAAGTGGCGCCGATCTCCACGCGCCGATGCACGACATCGATGTTTCGGAATCGCGTTGTGCCAACGTAGCGGCCGTGAGACCGAGAAAAGATAATGAAGGGCAACTCACGCCCAGCCACCTGAGCTGCTATGGCCGCATCGATGTAAGCGGCGACGCCGCTTGGATCGGGAATCAGGGTGTGCGGAAGCTTCCAAAGCTCACCATCGCGCACCACCTCCTCAAGCGAAGGCACATGAGAACGAGTGAGAGGCTCAAGCCTCACGAATTCTCCCCGGAGAGATACGGAATTTAGCTCCATGCAGCGAAGAGGCCCGTAAGCACCAATTGGATTTAATTCGACGAGTAGTGCGCCTGCACCCGAGTTATCCTGCCCAAGCGATCAAACTCCATGCACTCGGCGGCCCTGAGACCGTTGACGCTAATGTATTCGATCACGCAGCTGCGCCCTCCGCCATAGACCCGAATGAATTCAAATTTAAGCGCGGGGTAGACTTGGAGGGCGCGGCCGAAATAGGGCCGCAGCGCATCTACACCTCGCAGGCATCCATCCGCTTTCCCCGTGAGCTTCACGATGAACGGGGAATGAAACACTACATCGGGAGCGTAGTGGGACAGGATGCGCTCTAGATCGTGCGCGTTCCATGCCTCCATCCACTCCCGAGCGATTTGATCGAAATCGAGCGCCGGTTTTGGAGGGATGTCCGCCGGAACTGCGTCGCCGACGGGCGGCCATACTCGGCCTGATAGCTCTGCGGGTAACTGGGTGCCATCAACCGGGTAGAAGAGGGACAAGTCGGTTTTTGACTTCGACCCCTGCAGAAACTCGAGCTCTTCGGGTCCGCCGATGATCAGCCACAGCGTCTCTTCATCGCTGTCGTTAAATACCTGACGCAGGACCGATGGCACCACCAGCACGCCACCATGCTTGGGAACTGTGAGGGTGGTGTCGCCGACGCGCATCCGCCCCTGGCCCTCCAGAACGAAGTAAAACTCCTCTGACCGAACATGCTTGTGGAGGGTGTTGGCGCTCCATGGCGGCAAGCGCCAGAGCCGAGCACCGAGTTTCTCACTCCCAGTTCGCTCAAGGTAATCGGCATTGGGGATCTTCATCATATTGGACGGACGCCAGTGAAGATCGTCGGGGCTAATCAGGTGGTAGCTGTTCGTGGGAATCATGGGTCAAAGCTATGGGTTTTGAGGCCGCGCCAGCCGGCAGCACACTTCGAGTCGGTTGCCGCACGGGTCCGCGAAATAGACGGCGTAGTAGCTGGGAGAGTATTCCGGACACCAAGCAGCGTCCTCGAACTCTAGGGCGCCGGACTGCTGAACGATTTGTCCAATTCGGTCCACTTGCTCCGACGTCTCCGCCCAGAAGGCGAGACGACTGCCATTGGGCACATGGCCGGGATCTTCGATTAGCCCGAAAAACTCTGGCTTGGGGTGGTCGCTCCTCGCCTCGTAGGCCACTCCCATCGGGGTCGTGGAAAATCCGGTGAATCCCAAAGCGGGCATGAGCACGTCATAAAACCTGCGCGCCTCCGCCAGATCGCGGACCCGCAGATCGACATGGTCAAAAAGACGCGGTGTAGGGAGCTGCGTCATACATCAAGCCACCTTCGCCAGCTTTCCGCGTCCACGCACCCGTAGGGACCGGCGGCTTTGACTGTGCGCGAGTGCGCCGAGGGTGGCGATTGCCTGCTCCACCTCGGCGCTCCAGACTACGCCACAGCCGAGGCGAAGGAAATTACGGTAGTTGCCCAGCGGACAGAAAATGCTGCCGGGCGCGACGCCGATGCCCCTTTTCAATGCCTCGCTTGCGAGGACGTTGGAGTCGATTGCTCCGGGAAGCTGCACCCATAAACAGTATCCGCCCTTGGGGTCGCTCGACGCGGTGCCAGAAGGAAAATGAGCAAGCACCGCTTGGCGGGTGTTCCACACCTGCTGCTGAAAAGAGCGACGCAGGCGCCGCAGATGGCAATCGAAGCGATTGTCGCCGAGATAAGCGGCCAAGGCGGCCTGAGCCACCACTGGGGTGTTCACCGAAGAAATGTGCTTCAGCCTGCGCACCCGCTCCGTGAATGCGCCGCCCGCCACCCAACCCAGACGGAGCCCGGGACAAAGCGACTTTGAAAGCGAGCCGCAGAGCAAGACGCCGCCGCGCCGGTCCCAGGCACGCACTGGCCGTGGGCGAGAGTTGTCGAATGCCAACTCCCCGTAGATGTCGTCCTCGACCAGAGGCACGCCGTAGTCCTCCAGCAGTTCCACTAGCTGGGCACGCTTCGCATCGGGCAGTGTGGCGCCGGTGGGATTCGAAAACGCGCTTACCAGAACCAGCGCCTTAACCGGAAAGTCATCCAACGCGGCCTTCATCGCGGCCAAGTCCATTCCCTCCTCACACGAGGTCGGAATGGGGAGCGCCTTCAGACCAAGGCTCTCCAGAATCTCCAGAAGCCCGAAGTATCCAGGAGACTCCACGGCAACGATCTCGCCAGGGCGAGTGACCGCTCGGATGGCGAGGTTGAGCGACTCCATCCCGCCGGCAGTGATGGTGAATTCTTCCGGCGGGATCACACATCCGGCGGCTGCATAGCGACGAGCCAGTTCCCGAGCGAAATCAGGCAAGGCCGGCTCGAAGGAATAACGGGTGAGTCTCCCAGGATCATCAGTGGCGGTCGCCTTAAGATAGCGGGACAGCTCCCGTTCCGGCAAAAGAGCCGGATCCGGAATGGTGGCGGCCAATGGCACCAGACGCCGATTGGCGGCACTCTTGAAGATAGCCTCCACCGCATCAGAGACACCCACACGGGTTGGCTCGGGGTCGGGAGGGGTCATCACCGGTTGCAGATTCGTGCGCGTGAAAGGCAGCACATAATGCCCAGAGCGTTCACGGGCAGCGATGCGTCCCTCTCGCTCAAGGTCCGCGTAGGCTTGTGCCGCGGTGGCCGGGCTTACCCGCTCAGTGCGACAAAGCTGCCGGACGGAGGGTAGCCGATCACCGGCGACCAAGGCCCCGCTGTCCATCATAGCTAAGAGAGACCGGGCTATCCGCTGGTAGGAATAGGTCGTGGCGGAACTGTCGGACCGTTCTTTCTTCCTCATGCCCCAATGTAGCAGGCCGTCGTCAAAGATAACAGTTACAGCGCCGGAAAAAAGTTAGGGTGACAGTTTGCATGGTCGGTTATCGAGGGACCACGAAGGGTCTCGGCGGCGGCTTCCAACGCGCCGTAATCAAGTGGCAGCCGGGACCAAAATAACAGGTGACAGATGTCACACCGATGTGCGGCAGGCGGATTATCCTGCGCGGGTGCGTCTACTTCAATGAGACGAAGTCTGCGAGGATGCCCCTATGAGAATCGATTACAGCAGGGTGCAGCCGGAACTCCTCACTCGGATGCGGCAATGGACAGCGGATCTCGATCAGGCGGGCTTGCCACGAGAGCTGCGGGCTCTGCTGGAGACACGCGTGGCTCAGATCAATGGCTGCGCCTACTGCTTGCAGCTCCATTTGCGAGAGGCGCGAAAACTAGGAGTTTCGGACCGCAAGCTAGACCTGCTGGCCGCTTGGTTCGAAAGCAGCGTGTTCGAGGAAAAGGAGAAAGCGGCTTTCGCGTGGACTGAGCGGCTAACGTCCACAACCGCGATTGCGCACGACGACGAGGAATTCGCTAAGCTCACAGCGTTCTACTCAGAACGTGAGATTGTCGCCATGGGATTAGTCGTCGCGCTCGCTAATTTCTGGACGCGGGTCGCGCTCGGTTTTCGACGTCCCGACGTCGGCTCCGGTCTTGGTATCTAGAGTAACCAATCAATGGACGACTAGCTCCCTTCGCTTCGCTCCCTGACGACCGAAAGGAAAAAATGCAGCTGCTAAGATGGCTGAATAAAATCATTCCTAAATCCGGGCGAGCCAACCGCTGGATCGCAGATCCGCGTGACCTAGAGAGATCTTCGAATCACGAAAGAATCGTTCTGGGCTCTTCACGATTCTTTGTCGTCGTGACCTCCACCAAGAAGAGATGATTTTTTGTCCGCACCTCGTCGCGGCTCTCCAAGGATCGCTCGTCTCGATGTGCGCTTTAACGAGCGAGCCCATGATCTGACGGTCCGCAAATACCGCCCGTTCTGTGCCATATATCTTTGAGCGGGACACCATAGCCCCGCCCAAACCCCTGCTCCGCCGGCCGCGGACAGGGGTTTCTTGTTTTCGGCCGAAATCGAAAGGAGTCCTGCGATGCCCATCATCATCGAGGCGAATTACGCGAAGAAGGTCGGACTGCCGTCCTTCTCGTCTCACCAGTTCGCGGTCACGCTGCGGACGGAATTAACGGACCTCTCCCAGTTGGAGAAGGTGAACGCCGAGCTTTACGCCCGGCTGCAACAGGCGGTGGACAGCCAGATCGTGAACGTCGGTTACGTGCCTGGCGCCGCCGAAAATACCGCACCGGGAAATTCGGCCCCCACCCTGGCCCCGGCGCGGCAGTCGCAGAATTATTCCCCGGCTCCGGGAAATTCAGCCGACGAACCGTGGCGATGCTCGGACAAGCAGCGGGATTTAATCCTGCGACTAGTCGAGGAGCACTCGCTCGAAAAATCGGCGGTGGACGATCTTGCCCGCCAGCGGTTCGGCAAAGGGGTCAAACAGCTGAACAAGCTGGAGGCCTCGGGGCTGATCGACGAACTGATCGAGACGCATGGCGGTCCGAGCAACACGCGCGGCCGGGGCAACGGGGGTGAACGTCGCGGCGGTTATTCCCGCGCCTACGCCGGGAGGGGCCGTTCGTGATCGCCACCCCCACCCAACCGCCGCCCACATCGCCGCCCGGGAAAAACGGGCACCTGCCACACGAGGAGAAAATCCAAGGAGGCGACCCCCTGGAATATGTCAGCGTGTCGCGCCTGAAATCCTTCCTCGGCTGCCGGCTGAAGTTTTATTTCGAGAAGGTGCTGGCGCTGCCCAAGCCCACCAGCCCGAGCCTCCACTTCGGCAAGGCGATCCACGCCGGACTCCAGCACTACAACAAGGCACGCTGGCGTGGCGGGGACGCGTCCGAAATGGCCGTCCTCGCCGCCTACCAAAAAGCCTTCGACGAGCCGGAGAAACATCAGGCGGTAGCCTACGAGTCGGCCGACGACGCGGCCGAGCTGCGTGCGAAAGGAGAGCCCCTTCTCCGGGCCTTCCTCACTTCGCGCCAACTCGCCCCGGAGAAAAAGCCGATGGCGGTGGAATTAAGCCTCCGGGCCGAACTCCCCGCCCTCGCGCTGCCGCTCCTTGGCGTCATCGACCTCGTGGAGTCGGACCTTACCACCGTCGATTACAAGACGGTGGCAAGCACCCCGGACCCGTCGCTGGAATCCTGGCTCCACGAAATTCAGCTCACGGCTTACTCGCTCCTAGTGGAGGAAGCGACCGGTGAGGCATCGCCCGGCAGCGAACTCGTCTTCCTCGTGAAGACGAAGACGCCCAAGGTGATTCCGCACCGGCTACCGCCGCCAACCCAAGCCCAGCGCGATAAGTTCTACCGCTTGGTGGAAGTCTACGCAAACGGTGTCGCCAACGAAGCCTATTACCCCTCCCCGGGGCAGCAGTGTTCGTGGTGCTCGTTTCGCGATGAATGCGCCGCCTGGAAAGGTGGTCCGTCGTGAGCGGATCAGCCGGGGCACTGCTCAGGGTGCTCCAACTCATCCTGATCTGGCTGCCCGTCATCATCGAACTCGTCGTCCAAGTCCTCGCGGCCTGGGCGGCATTCTGCGCGGCCAAAGAAGCCGCTTTCCCGAAATCAAATCAATCAACCCGCACACCCGTTAAACCACTCCTCCTAAAATGGTCTCAACCTTCATCCTGATCCTGTTCCTCACGCTCTTCTGGCAGCCGTTGCTCGCGATATTCCTGGGCATCGTCGCCGCCTTTGCCGGCGTCATCTGCTGGTGCCGCCGGAACCGCCGAAAAGAACTCGAATAAATAAATCCCGTTTTGTGCGCCGCTTATTTGGCGCACGCGCAACCGCCGCAGCCCGCTGCCCGAAAATCGGGGGCGGGCTGCGGCGTTTAATTTTCCCAACACCCACCATGATCTGCTTCTCCAAAGAAATTCTCCGCGAGGCCATCAGCGGCCTGCGCGTTCTCAAAATCGGAAAGAACCTCTCGCCGGTTCTCCACTGCGTCCGAATTACCGGGAGCGAATCCCGCGTCTGGTTCGAGCGCACGGATCTCGACCAAGTGCTGCGCTTCGAGGCCGCGGCGACCTGCACCACGGCGACGCAGCTGCTCGTGCCTTACGAAATGCTGGCCACTGCCGCGCGGCAGTCGGACGCCGGATCGGAAATTCGGGTCACGGGCGGAAATTCGCCGAAGCTCGAAACCTCCATCAGTGGCCTCCCTGTCTCGCTTCCCTTCGACGCCTTCAAGTTGGATGATTTTCCGCCGGTGCCTGCGGCCGACGGAGAAATAATCCCGCTCCCCGAAGTCGTAATTACCGCGATGAAAGAGGCGCTCGGCTGTGCGAGCGACGACCAGACCCGCTATGTCCTCAACAGCGTCTTTCTCGACGCTCATGCGGTCGTCGCGACGAACGGTCGTCAGCTCTACCGCCGGAATAGCCTCAACCTCCCGATTCCAGAGTCCGGCGTGATTTTCCCGAGCAGTCCGGTAATTAACCTGCTGCCCGAGGGAGTAGCCACGTTGCGGCTTTGGCGCGCGCTGGGCGATAATCCCTTCGCGCAGCTCGACGCCGGTTCCTGGCGTTGGACCACGAAATTGGTCTCGGCGAATTATCCCGACTACCCGCGGGTAATTCCGAAGCTGGAGGAATATCCCGTGATCGTGCGGCTCGGCGAAGTGGACGCGGCGCGAATTAAATCCGTGCTGCCGAAATTGCCGGGCTTCAAGGATCGCCACAGCCCGATCGTGCTGCGCGTAGATCCGGAAGGAGCCGCGCTCTGCACCGCTCCTGGATTTCCAAAGGTCCAGGTGGCGCTGGAGCACAGCGAGGTCATTTGCGCGAAACCGGTTCAGGTCGGCTTCAACGCGAATTATCTCCTCGGCGCGCTGGCCACCGCGTCGCGCGAACTCCGTGTTCGCGACGAGGTGAGCCCGGTGCTCCTAGCCGGCGATAGTCGTCTCCAACTCTGGATGCCCGTGCGGGTGAACGAAGTCGCACCCGTCGCTCCAGCCGCAGAGCCCTCGGCGAGTCCAGCGACCGCCGCCGTCCCCTCCCCCTCCGACCCGTCGAGCGAGAGCCCGGCGCCGGTCGTTCATGCCTCAGAAAATTCCGTCAGCGAAACTCAAACCCACAACCCATCCACCACCATGGTCGCTCCTGCCACCAACACCCAACCCGCCCGTGAGAATCGCGAGGACGCCGGTTCCAGCGCCGTCGCTTCTCGCATCCCGCCCGCCGCTCCGGCTCAGCCGGCGACGGTCGCCGATGCGATCACCGCCCGCCTCACCCGTCTCCGCGATTTGCTCCGCGAAGCCGGAAACGAGTTCACCAACATCCAGAACCTCGTGAAGGAGCAGCAGCGCTCCTACCGCGTCCTCGAGCGCGATCACGAGGCGCTGAAGAAAAACATCCGCGCCCTCCGCGAGGTGCCGGTCTGACACGCTGCCGCCCATGCCCCGCCCCACCATGTATAGCCCGGACATCAGTCAGCACAGTCCGCGGCTCTACCGACTCGGAAAACACTACCGCGTGCCCATGACGGTGCTGGCCGACCGACTGATCTGCTTCGGGCTTCAACACCTGGAGCAGGTCATGCCGGGCGTGCCGACACCGGAACCGGTGCTGGCCGTAGCCGAGGAGCAGGCGCCTTACGACGCCACCGCTCCAGTGCGACGCTCCGCCTGAAGAGACACATTGAACAAGCCATCCTTATCTTACACCAAGACCTCAATGAGCTTTAGAGTCTTCAACGCTACCGACGGCATTCCGGCCACGCCCGGCGCCTTCCGAACCCGCGAGGAGGCCGAACAGTTCATCGCTCGCTTCCGTGCGCGCTTTGAACTGAACGGCTACCTTACCTCCAACTGCGAACGCATCCCAGCGTCCGAAATCAGGCTGGAGATAAGCGGCAAGGAGTCAAAGCCACCGAAGCCCTCAGGGCCACCGAACCAGTAGCTTTCACAGCAAAGCTAAAGACCACGCCGAAGGCCGTGCGCTCCCACTCCGGGACCACGGCCTTCGGCGTTTTTCGTTCCCGAAAATCAACACCTACCAACCCGAATTCATTCCCTCATGAAATCCTGCAATCTCGTTCTTCACTGCGGCGCCGCCGCCGTCGAGCGCGCCCACGTGCGCTCTGTTCCCACGCCCTTCTCAACTCCCACCTGGACCCCGATCCCGCACCTGCGGCTCGTCGAACAGGTCGAGCGTGCGCTCGCCGCCGCCCAACTCGAAATCGTCAACCAGGCCCACGCGCTCAGCCATGGCGGCGACCGTTACTTCGGTCTCATCCAAGTCGCGACCGCGCGCACCGTCGGCGACTACGCCCTCGTGCTCGGCCTGCGCAACAGCCACGACAAGCGCTTCCCAGCGGGCTTGGTCGCCGGCGCTCAGGTGTTTGTTTGCGACAATCTCAGCTTTCACGGCGAGGTTGAGCTGTCCCGCAAGCACACGCGCTTCATCGGCCGCGACCTGCCCTTGCTGACGGAGCGCGCAATTGGCCAGCTCCAAGAGTCTTGGCACAGCCAGGAGACGCGGATCGTCCGCTATCGCGAGCATGGGCTCGGCGACCGCGACGCCCACGATCTCATGGTGCGTGCCGTGGATGTTGGCGTGTGCCCGGTAACTTCGCTGACGAAAGTCGTCCAAGAGTGGCGCGAGCCTTCCCACGATGCCTTCCGTCCTCGCACGGTCTGGTCGCTCTTCAACGGCTTCACCGAGGCATTGAAGGGCAACCTCGCGCTCCTGCCCGCGCGCACTCAGGCGCTCCACGGGCTGATGGACGGCTACGTCGGCCTCGCCGGCCGGAACTGACGCGCACAATGCACGCGCGAAAGTTCTATCCCTTCACTGGGATCTTCGCGGTGCGCGGCGGACTGGCGACGACCAACTTCCTCACGAAGGCTGATCGTCGCCGGTTTCGCTACGTCACGCCCGCCGGCCGGCACATCCCGAATTCTTGGGTGGCCGACTGCTGGGTCGTGGACCGCGACGGCAAGGCGAACCCGGGCACGGCGCGCTCGCCGGTGCCGATTCGCAAAGAAGATCTCGGGCGCCACGTCGCGCCAGGAGGTGCGCGATGAAGGGATTCACCGGAAAACTCGTGATCCAATTCACGGCCAAAGTAAGGTCGCTCGCGGACCTCGACCGACGCCTCCGTAAGGTCTTCACGGTGGCGGAGCGCGAACTGGGAGCAGAGTTATGGGAGGTGCCAAACCTCATCGCGCTCCCCGGCCCGATCCCGCTTGGCTATTATGCCGTGCAGCTCTGCACGGTTCCAAATCCCGACCAAGGACAAACCTCCCCACCGGTGCCGCCCCAATGGGTGGTGGTGGAGACCATGTCCGAGGCCCGGGAGGCTGTGCAGAAATATTTGGGTCTCCACTGCGACCTCATCGGTGGCGGCAATTGGGGGACGGACAGCGGCCGCGTTTGGGACCACCAAGGCGAGGTCGTCGCCCGCTTTTCGTTCAACTTGCGATGCTGGAATGTCAACGGCATTGAAAGGAGACAGTTATGAGCCCTGAACCTAAGCCCAATGATCCCAGAAAATCCGGTCTCTATAAACAACCTGTTGTGATTAAAACCGAAGACGGCTTGTATGTGGGAATGGCACCCTATGGAAGAATAGCTCTTCATCAAGACCCACGGGCAGCTTTCGTCTATGACCTAGTCGAAGATCATGTGAGCGTTCAGATCGAGGAAGTTAAACGTCTTTACCAAAAGGTGTGGATCGCAGTGCCAATCGCTCACGCCCTGCGAGACGTCAAACCGGACTAAACGAAAAGACCACGCAACGCACCCCGTCGAGGGGTGCGTTTTTTTACCTAATGTGTCTCCGATGAATCAGCTACTAAGATTCGAACCTCCACCGGAACCACTGCAGCGCTTGCTTCACGCTAAAATGCGAATGCTTATTGTCACAACGGCATGAGCAGAACCCGCATGAACACATTCATAAGCGCTCCCTCAGTGGCAAGAAGCCGTAACATGTCCGCGATTCGAGGGAAGGACACACGGCCAGAGCTCACGGTGCGGCGATTTATTCACTCCCGAGGCATGCGGTATTCCGTTGCATCCTCAAAGCTACCCGGGCGTCCTGATATAGTCCTCCGAAAATATCGCACAGTTGTGTTCGTAAACGGCTGCTTCTGGCATCGACATCAAAACTGCCGCTTTGCGACATTACCGAAAACGAATTCCCAATTTTGGAAAACCAAGTTCTCGGAGAATGTAAACCGCGACCGGAGAAACGTCGAAAGACTCAGAGAGCTAGGGTGGCGTGTGTTGACGATTTGGGAGTGCCAAACCCAAGAATGGCGTCTTGAGGCACTGGTGCGGAAAATCCAGAAACAACCCGCCAAAGCTTAAAATTTTCCTGGAATTCTCGTCGGTAAGTGCATGCTTTGGGGCCGATGCCGATTCCCGTAATTGACCTATTCGCTGGGCCAGGTGGCTTGAACGAGGGCTTCTCACAAGTGCGAAACGCCCAAGGGCAAAGAATATTCAAAACCGTCGTTTCGGTTGAATTTGAGGAGTGGGCACACCGAACCCTAGAACTTCGTTCGCTTTTCCGGAAGCTCGAAGACGCAGGTGATAAGACCAATTATTACCGATACGTTGCGAAAGAAATCACACGGGAAAAGCTTTTCGAGCTTTCGGCAAACCTCGCTGTGGAGGCGAAGAATGAAGCACTCCTCGCAGAGCTGGGAAAATCAGAATGTGAGAATCTTGAAATTGAATCCAAAATTTCGGAAGCACTTAAAGCTGCAGGAAGTAGCGAATGTGTTCTGATCGGCGGGCCGCCGTGCCAAGCATACTCGCTGGTAGGTCGCGCACGCAGAAGAAAAGAAAAAAGAGAGGAATTCGAAGCCGACCAAAAACATGTTCTTTACCGCGAATATCTACGAATCGTTGCCCGATTCCAACCTGCCGTTTTCCTCATGGAAAATGTGCCCGGCCTCCTCTCCGCTAGTCTAAGTGGGGCTTCTGTATTCAATGCAATTCAGTCGGACCTCACCTCCGCTGGGTATGAATTGTTTCCGCTCAACCCAGCCAAAACCCAACAAGGCGAAGCTGAGCTGCGGCGCTTCGTTGTCCGTGCTGAAGATCATGGCGTTCCTCAGGCTCGCAGCCGGGTGTTTATTCTAGGGATACGCAAAAATCTCCTTTTGAAGCCGAAAACTCTGGCTGCTTTGGAAACTACAAGCACGGAGATTCAAGATGTCATTAGTGATCTACCTCGGATCAGAAGCCGAATCACGAAGGAGCCGGACTCCGGCGAAGCATGGCTGAATGCTATACGGGAGACCGGAAAGTATGACTTTTCATCCCTCGGAGCAGCGTTCTCGGAAAAGCTCCGGAGTAAGCTTGATGCCATGCATCCCAACTATCCGCTGGGTCGTCAGTGCTTGTCACCGACAGGAAAGCCCCCCCTGAAACTGTCCTCTTGGTATCGCGATGATGACCTCAAATGGGTTTTGAATCATGGTAGTCGAGGCCATATGAGAAGGGATCTTATGAGGTATTTCTTTTGGGCGAATTATGGGGCTACCTTTGACCATTCACCCTCTCTATCAGACGTGCCTTACTACCTTAGACCCAACCACAAGAACGTAACAGGGGACGCATCCGATGCCCCATTCGCTGACCGATTTAGAGTGCAGATTAAGACGCGCCCTTCGACTACGATCACGTCCCACATAGCAAAAGATGGCCACTACTATATTCATTACGACCCCAAACAGTGTCGCAGCCTAAGCGTCAGAGAGGCCGCACGCCTACAGACCTTCCCCGACAACTACTTCTTCGAAGGAGCAGCAACAGACCAATACCGTCAGGTAGGAAACGCGGTTCCTCCATACTTGGCACACAAGATCGGTAAGCTAGTTGCCGAGATCTTAGCCGCCTAAGACCGCGATGTCAGCGGAGGTTATGGCCTCCCTAATCGAGGGAAGATGACGATATTTCACCAAGGCTTTTCGTAGGATCTTCGACTGTTTTTCACTTGGTGCACGTCCCGATGGAAGAAGTTTAGTCGCCATGGTCATGGCGACTCCAGACCACACCTCATTCCCGCCATCGCGTGAAACCGCCTTCGCTATCTGAATCCACTGCTCAGGAGTAACCTTTTCAAACACCTTCAGCAGATCAAATTCTGCCTTCGGCCGTGCGATATCCTTGATAGAGAAAACGTCCCAGTCCGCCGCTATGTCTAAACCAAGTTCGATCGCTCGTGAAAGCACAAATTCCCGGCACTCAGATTTCTTCGCCCATTCAGTGACATTTCGCTTTCCAGCAGATTCCCGAATTGCTGCATCACAGCCAGGAATCGCTATGCGCAAAGCTTGGTCGATTTCGGATGGCAAGGCTTGATTAAGCCAAATCTTTCGCCAAGGGAAGCGTTTAGCGGTCTTTGCAGACAAAATCATAATTGCGTATGCCACCAAATTGGCTCGGTAGCCTACAATATTCAGTTCTCCGCAGATTCGCTCGCCCTGCCGTTGTAGAATACCCAAGCAGCAAATTCGCCTGAAGTCCTCCTCGCTTGGCAATTGGCTCGAATCCGCATTGGCGGATGTAGCACCCAAAACAGTCATCAGACGTGCGAAGCATTTCTGCCCACCCAAGCTGACTGAATGGGCCTCCTGTTCCCACGCCAAGAGATACCGAGCGAGGTCAGTCTTAGTGAAGCGAGCCCGCGCTGGATGCCGCGCCTTGAACGCATCTTTTTGGGGACGAGTGGAGCATTTCGCTAGCTCATCGGCATACTGGCCGCGGACACGCTCATAATACCAACGGATAGGTCGGCCTCCGGATGCTTCGTCACGTTCCGCTTCGGTCGCTCGGGAATGGCGCTCAAGTTGAATGTGCCAAGGGTTGTTAGCAAAGAAATCCGTCTCTTGGATCCTGTTTTGCGTATTCGCAAACCTAGAGATTCTGGGAACAAGTTTTTCCACTTGGTCCTCTGGCACCACTGTGAGCTTCATCGCGACGCCTATCGACGAGACATCTATTTTATCCTCCCTTACGCAGCGCGCAATTGAAGCGGTCGTTTGGCCTCCGTTGACTATTTGGAAATCCTCGGCCGAAACCAAACTGTAACCGCCCCCAAGCGTGCGCTGTAGCGTCACCTTGGAAGCAGTTGTTGAGATCCCGTTATTGTAGCACAGGAAATGCTCGGGCTCCTCATGGATGGTGTCACGAATCCCCTTATTCACCTTCCCTGTGACCTGGAGAAATGCACGCACGTTCTTTTCAAGAAGGCGCATCCGAAACTCGTTATACAAATCCGCCAAAAACGAGCCTGGGATTTTGGAGATAATGACACCAACTCTACCTTCAGCTATCTCCTGAGCCTCCCGTTCTGATATCAAGCAAGGAAGTCCACCAATCGGCGTGAAGTCCGCAATCAGCGTCTCACGGCCATTTTCCCGGGTCCGGACAAGCCTCTCCGAGTCCCAAACCGAGGTCCGAATCGCCGCTCCAGCCACTGAGTCCGCCGCTATATTTGTGACCTTACCGGTCGTAAGCACACAACACACAACCCGACCCTGATCTCGTCGATACTCGCCGCGCAGCGACTTCACCAACTCCCGGGCGGGGTCTGAGTCTTCAAGTTCCGGACCTTCGTCGCTGTCGATAGCAGTGACCGCAGATATTAGTTCCTTTATTGCGCGATCTAGCTCTTTTTTGGAAAGCGTCACGTCCGGCCAAGAGCGGTCGAGTTCTAGCTCCGAATGTGCATCTAAAAGAACGAAGACCGTTAATAGTCCGTCCTCTTCGTCGATGTCGTAGCCGTCAACCGAACATTGCACCTTACCCCACTTGAATCGCATGGGGCTCCATTGTGGGTTCGTAAGAAATCCAGCGTCAGCTACGATACCACTTAGAGCGCGGAAAATCGCCTCGCTCCTATGAAGACCTTCGCCCTCCGAATTACCGAGCTCGTAGACCTCTTGCCTTATTGCGTCGATGCTCATTGAATTAAGTGCGCACTTGCCGAACGGAATCGCTCGATCGAACCCAGCTCAATTGAGTAGCGAAGATTGGATATCCCACCTGGTATCGTTTTCACATCAACATGAGGGAACCCCTCGCGAACGTCATAAATATCGACGGCGCCCAGATCAATTTTTTCCGAGTAATAGGGAGAATGAGACTCCATGTATCCATACTCTGACAATAATTCCTCAAATGTCTCTGCCTGCACTGGGTCCATTGTCTGCTTCACACACCCCACGAGTTCCGGAAGCGTTATTCCGTTAGGACCGCCTATATGAAGCCTTACCGCAGCTATCTGGACAGGGGCAAAATTATCAACGACGATCTGGCTTGGATGGGAGATATGTATCCTAGCTCCAGATTCCGTCGCCCATGATTTCACCTCCAATAAGCCATCACTAAAACGGAAATCGTGTAATTCACGCTTCGGCCCCTGCCAAGCGGCCAAAGCCAAATCCACCCCTTCCTTTCGGCAAACGCATGAAAGAATGTGCACTTCCGCAAAGAGACCACGTTGCTCCTCTGGGGACAGTAGAGCCGAGCGTTTCGACAGAAAACGACGCCATAGCTGAATTCGTCGCATCACACGCGCAATCGGTGCTGCGCCGTCACCTTCCTTTTCTGCCTCCGAGACGATATCCGCGCAAATCAACGCGAAAACGCCTAGAGCAGACATGTCCTCAAGAACAATAGGCACACCAATTGTGCCCGCTCCAACTGGAACTGCACGCTCAACTGAAAACCCTCGCCCATACTCAGCGCGTGGGACCTGCGTCGAGTTGTTTGGAACTCGAATCATAAGGCCCGGATGCCTATCACTGCTGCGCAGAATGGCCCCGATTGGCAATGCCCCGCTCTTTACTTGAAGATACAAGTAGGGCCCGGGCACATTAGGCTGCTTAGCAATCTCATCCCACGCTGCAATGAGTCCATCAGGTGTCATACATTAATCAGCAACTCACGGGCAAGGCTTGCTAGCCTCTCTATCCTCAGCGTTATCGCGCTCTGCGTCTTGGACAAATTGCTCGCCGAAAAGCTCAGCAAGCATCCGGGGATTACAGACGTAGTCTTGGCCGAAATCTTTTGTTGAAGATGGAAAGCTTACCGCAACCCCAATCACAGGTTGCTCAACCGGAACAGGTTGTTTGTTTTCGACTGGCGCGATCGGGTAAAGAAGAAGCAAGCCATGCATCGAAGGTCGCTGCATTCGTAAGAACCCCGCCCGCGATCGCTTGTCACCCGTTGCACGAACAAGTTCCTCGGCTCGCGCGTAACCATCGAGGGAAATGTCAATTGCCTCATCTTCACCCATAGCAACTCCCTTAAAACCGTAGTGATCGGGGCGGCTTGCCGTCTTCGTTGCATCTAGGTTTCGGTTGAGCGTCTGGTAGATACGGCCTGGGATAGCTTTTTGCTTCGCTTCACTGCTGCAAACTAGCGCAATCGTCCAATTTTCAAGCTCACCACTTCCGTTCATCGTCTCAATGAATTTTGAAATCATCGAAACACCACTAGCATCATCAAAGCATACGTTATTGGTGGCGCGGTAGCTTTTGAGAAAACATTTAACGACGTCGGCTGAAGCTTCATGCCACCGATAGTGGAAAGATCCCTTTTTTCCGCTGACCATTTCCCAGGCTCCGTTTGGAACTCCATGCTTAGCTTCGAGCTGGTCAATCAGGGAAACGAACGCGTCGTAATTCTTACCCACAACGCTTTTCGGAATATCGAGCGAAGAAACTAATGAATCCGAGAAGTGGACGCGCACCGTCTCACCTCTGCGCATTTTGTTCATGGCGGTTACGAGCATATCTATCCGAGGCTCCCGCACTCTAAGGCCATACTCCGTAGGCTTTTTTCGAAGATAAGTCATTCTCGTGAATTCCCTCCGAAGTTCTTCAGTGGAAAGCGAAATCTTCTGGAAGTTTGTGACTATCACTTTGGGCGCATATACCCGGCAGAGATGTGCGTAACCCGGCCGATACCCAAACCATCGGCCCATCTGCATTAGAGTATCGAACGCGCGTGCGCCACGTAGAAAATAGCTTATACTGAGTCCAGCGAGCGTCAGCCCTCGGCTCAAGCGGTCGCCGCCTACCGCGACGACAATAAGCCCATCACGCGCACCTGCATAATCGAGATTTTCTTTAGTTGTGCTGTTTATATTTCTGAACTTCATCCGCTCGAATGCGGCAAGTGTGTTTGCCCGCACTTCCTTCCATTCGGGCAATACCGGCTTCACCACTTGCTGCGAGGGATGAGCGCGAAAACTAGGATAGTGGGAGAGGAACACCTTATCCCAAAGGCATTTAAGTTCCACCCACTCAGTCTCCGCCTCTGCACCGTGCCGCAGTCTCTCTACAAGAGAGGAAAGCTCATTCTCAACGTGTCGCGCGACCTGCTCCTGAATCGAGTTAAATCGGCTCACATGCACGAGCATCGACATGTGCTCTCCCATGTGCCCGAGCGCAAGTCGAGCAGCGACGGACAACAGAAACACACGCAACGCCTCCCTGAGAGATACGGGCAACTCGGGAGAAACAATCTCATCTTTCTTATGCCTCGGTGCTAGCCAATTTTCTGCATCCTTTACATCGCAATGCATGGGCAGGGGTGCCATGCTCGGGATGTTAAGGGTCTCGTCGCCGTCTCTTCCGAAGACCTCTTCCGGGCCGATGTAATTGGTCGGCGCCTTCAGTGAGATTATGAACGATTTTGGGAATATATCTGAACCGACGCTGCTAAGATCGCGATCCCAACGCTTTTCAACTTCCGTTGGGTCCATGAAGATATTTGCATAGGGGGTGGCGGTATAGCCGACGAAGCCAACACGATTGCATCGCCACAATATCTGGCGTATAAGACGATTGATCTTCGTTGGATCTGTCTCCGGATCGGTTTCGGCGGTGTTGATGGAAGAATGATCTGCTTCATCGTCAATGACGAGGGTCGGCACACTCAAAGGTGCACCATCCTCTGCATTCGTGACCCACTTGAGTAAGTTCTTGAGGATCGACGCGTTCTTCTTTACAACAAGTATCACTGGGTCTTTCCCTGGAGAGACATGTAGATGCCGATTCACGGTTGCGCCATAATCGCCCGCGATTGAGGTAAGCGTGGTTATATTCGGAATTGCCGTCACCGGATCATCCGGAATCCGCGCCCGGCTTAGCCGGTTATTTGACCAGCTGCGGATGCCACAATATGCAAAATCCTTTCGACTGTCTTTGCCGATTACTACCTCCTCAACGCGCTCTTGGGTTTGCTGGCGCAGATTCTCGTGGATACCGGACAGAATAATGACTACCTTATAACCAGCATCCAGTGCCTTCGCGACAACTGCTGTGTAATGCTGGGTTTTACCGGACTGCACGTGACCCACAACTAATCCTCTGCGGTCCCAAATCCCTTCTCGCTTCGGATCACCTAAGAAATCAATCACGTCATTCGTGCTTTCATCGAGTTCAGCGATCACCTTGACGGGGCGATTAGTTTCAGCGGCCAGATACAATCGCAGCCAAGGCCAGTGTATCCAATCCTTCTGCGATTCCGGCTTAAGCCACCGATCTATACCATCATCGATTAAGCATTCCGCCCTGCCGATTTCTGTTACAACGGCAGTGAGTATTTCATCTAATATAGAGATCCTCTCCCCATCGAGATGAGGCGCCAGCGAAAGGAGTGGCTTGAGATCACGCTCAATTTCCTCCGGAGACAAAAGACCTTTCGAGGTTAGCGAAGCGAGGGCGAATTTTACAAAATCGTGGCGAGAAATCATAGACGGTTACGAATCTTTTCGGCGTGATAAACAAACGGTTCACAAGCAAGGACTAGCTTATGCGCGGCCTCAGTAGCATGACCTTGCTGCCTCAAGGTTTTAACTGCGTTCTTTGCAAGGTTGATTATGCCAGTTAGCTCATCTGCCGATGGTTCGTGTAGTGCGCCGTTTGTCGTTCTCTTGGGATCCTGCAGGATCGCTTCAAGTGGCAATAATCGCTCAATCGCACGAACGAATTCCTCCGCAATCTTGGGGTCGCGGACGTTCTGCTTCAATGTTTGGACGATCGGATGAGCGCGATTCACGCGAAACGTTACCGCGTCCTTGAGGGGTATTTGATTCCAGAAAGCGTAGGGGGCGTCCGTTTCCGTTTCAGACGTCATAGGCGCTTGGCGAGCACCACGGAATCCATATACCGCCATTGCATGCCTTCTGGTAGCTTCTCCTATCCGTTGAAGATCGGCGATCTGCCAAGATGGCGGGGTAACCGAGGATTTCATCACGTCGAGGCCCCATCCGACATCTAATGTATTTGGGAGATCGACGCGGATCCGGGCAAGGCGACAATTGTCCTCCGGGGAGAACATCTTTAGCCATCCTCCCGGAACTATCAGCCGTCTCTCTCTATAGACTAGGAATCCTTGGTGCGCACTCCAGCCCAATGGCCCACCAAGGTTAACGAACTCGGCATCTGTCAGTTTCGAATGGTGCGGTAATATAAAAGACGCGACTGCAACACGGTCACCAAGCGTCTCGCTATCCTTAAGAACAGCGCCCTGAAACGGATCCCATGCCTGAATCGACGATGCACCGAGCCTTATTTCAACACCATCCTGGACAAAACGGTGAAACACCATGCCGAGGTGTTTCGCGACCTTCTTAGTGAGAGTAGCTTCGTTCTTTCTCGTGTTCGCTTCTAGGGTGGCACGGACGTTGAGGCGGTCCAGTTGCGAGACCAAGACGACTGTGCCAACTTTGGTCCTGTCCCGTGCTAGTTCACTCTTTTGAAGAAGACTGGCAGCGCTCGGATGGGGGCCATTTATCATATGCCATCCGTTTTTGGCGACATGATCCAAGTCCCAGCAGAGGACAAGAAGCTCACCCTTCTTCGCAGATCGAGTCGCGACGGTTAAGCTCCGGCCGAGCGAAAATGAGGCCGTCTTCATGCCTAGACCGAATCGCCCTAAGTCTGATCTTTCTCGAGACCTACTTGGACCTTCGCCGCCCCACTTCATCGCCCGAATGAGAGCCTCTTCGGTCATACCTCTGCCATTATCTTCGACAGAAACGTAACCACCCTCACCCCCCACCGATGGGGGAGAGACCAAGATCTGAATCTTAGTAGCCCCTGCAGTGATGCAGTTATCCACTAGGTCCGCCAACGCAGTTGCTGGGCTATACCCAATGCTTCTCATTGCCTCCGTTATTGCGGAAGCATGTGGCGGATTTTCCCTGTCTTCCATGCGTTCTGGATGAGAGAAGCCCACAAGTAGCTGCGGAGTCCAGAAATACCCGATAGATCCCTAGGGATTTGCGCGGATGGAAATTCGCTCAATTTTATTGGAGCGAGCCGGCTAAATCAGCGGGACAAAAAATTGAGCCCCGCCGTAGATCTTAGAGCCACAGGCGGGGTCCGATATTCAGTCTCTTGCTGCCCAGCGAGCCTTCGCGGCTTTCGACGCCGCCTCGCTTCGCTTACGGGAGCTGATTCCCTTCCAGCGAGACCTCCCTGCTTTTGCCTGCTGAGGCGCCGGAGCGCACCACGCATGGCCGCACTTAGGGCATCGGTGCTTCATCGGACATCCTCGGTAACAGGCACGACCACTAGTGGCACCTTAAGCACCGCCTCGAAGTAACGGCGTTTCATTTCTTCGTTATCGCGGCCGTCGTAGATTTCGGCGTTTTCCACGGGAACCAGCGCGTAAGTCGTGCCTCTTGGCCCTACGGCGCGACCGTCTTCCGTTGCGAGAAACCATTGAACGCCCGCCAAAGCTTTAGCACGGGCACGTGTTCCGGGCTTCGTCTCACCGTGCAGTATGTGTTCGATCCGATCGCGAACCTCTTGGCCGCCGAAGTCTGCTTTCATGGTCCAATATCCATGCAAGCGCGCTCGCACGTCAACAGTTACAGTTCCTCATGCAGAGAGCGCTTCCCCGCGAGGGAGACGAGATTATCGCGGATGCGCCGCACGGGCTCGGGCGCATCGAAGAGGCACGTCAAAGGGTTGGCCCGAGCAGCCGCTTTCAGGGCTGCCGCAGATTCGATCGCTGCAGGGATTTGTCGTGCGTTCTTGAATACGGTGGTAGCCTGAACAGCGCACCCTCAATCTTTAGCCCGGGCAATGCACAGATTCAGCACCACCATTCCGCACCCGAATCCAATGATCCGCGCCCAAAATTCCGAGGCATCAAAAGCGAGCGCGATTCGCCCCGCTATAAGCCCAACGATGATGGCGGCGATGATGGCACCGAGCACCACGAAGATGGCGCCTACCACCCCGAATTTCTTAAACAGAGCCTGCGAGGTCTCGTCTTTCATGGGAGTAATCTAGTCCCCGGGGTTATTGGCTCGGCTCAGCAGCGAGCCCAGGAACCACAGGAAGGCGAAAATGGCCATCGGGCCGCCGAACGGAATTACGCCCCTCAGCAAGAACAGGACGACGGCGCCGATGAGCGGAATAACCGGATGCAGTTTGAAATCCATGAGCTACTGCCTCCGCGCGAGCCAACGGCCCTGCTGCTTTTCAATTTGCGGGCCAAGCAAGCCGCCGAGCCCGCCTTCCGGCTCCACGAAATATTCTCCGCCGATATCCTTCCCGTCGATTTCTCCGAGCCAGACGATTTTTCCGCCCGTCGTCTTCGTGGTGAATTTGATCTTTTTGCCGTCGCGGCTGGCCCACAGGAGCGTGCCCCCACCGTCCAGCGGCGGGCCAATAATCAAACTCCCCGACAGGGCATTGTTCACGCCCTCGCGTAATTCGAGCACGATGTCGGCCCGGACGTCGTAAGTGGTGTTCTCACAGACTCCGCGGTAGCGGCCATCGATGCTCCGCCAGCCGTCCAAAAACCCGACCAATCCGAGCGACAGCACACAGATGAAAGCAGCCAGGATTTTGGGGAATCTGAACCGGGACGGCATCGAGCGGGCGACCGAGTGCATGATGGACAACCCGCCCCATTGGGTCGTGCCCGTCAACGAAATACACCCGCCCTGTTGGGTCGTGGGAAATTATTCGAACCTACGCCTTAATGGGGCGTGCCCACCGCCAAACCCAAACGCTCCCCGGATGCTGAATGGCTCCGCACCGTGGGCGCTCAGGTGAAGTCGGAGCGCAAGGCGGCTGGGCTCACGCAAGAGGCCCTCGCGGAGAAAACCGGGATGGCGCCGCGAACGATTCAGAAGATCGAGGCAGGCGATATCACGATTCTGATCACCACTCTCCGCCGCCTTCGTGAAGCGATCGGCTGCAAGTTCAGCGATCTGCTACCCGAGTAAGCCGGACGGGGCGAAGCTCCGCCCGCTCCTACAGCGCCCTTCCCTGCCCTTGTCCCGGCTCAAGCGGCGCCGACTTCGCCTCCAAAGACGAAAAATCCAGAACTCCGACCTGCGTGTCACGAAACAGCCAAACTGGCCACTTGCTCATTAAGTTGTTCCAGCGCAATTGTCATTTAGAATTATGCACATAGTTTGCTGATATGGTAAAAATTTCACATTTACATTACCCTCTTTCATTCATGGCTTAGCGTGAAACCAAACTGGCCAAGGTGGCCAGTTTCGCTGTTTTTCCAAAAGCTTACTGGCCACCCTCGAACGGCACTCAAAATGGCGCGATTTTCAGCCCCATGTGTCTAGTCGGTAGGGTCATAGGTCTACCCGCTTTTCTGAGAGTTGCGCGCCTGACCGACAGGTGTCCAAGTGGACACCATGTTGACCCGGCGCCAAGCTCAGATCCTCGATTTCATTCGGGCACACCAGAGTGAGCATGGCATTCCCCCCCTCCCTGCGGATCATCCAGGACCACTTCCAATTCGCGTCGCATACCTCGAGCCTCAAACACCTGAGAGCACTGTCGGCGAAGGGAGCGGTGACTAAACTTCGCGACAACTCCTGGGGCATCAAGCCGGTCGAGCTCCAAGGCATGAATCATAGCCTGCCGATCTACGGCGCCATTCCTGCCGGACTACCGGATGAGCGTGAGCAGGAGGTGATCGAGAGAATCCCCTTGGACCCGATAGCCTTGGGCGTAGGTCGAGAGCGGAGGGCATTCCTTTGGGGCCTACGCGTCTCCGGAGACTCGATGATCGGCGCCTGTATCTGCGACGGAGACATCGGCATCTTTGAGCGACGCGAAGCTCGGCCGGGCGATATCATCGCGGCATTGGTCGACGGCACGACGACAACCCTGAAGCGCTTGGTGCGGACGGGCGACCGGATGGTTTTGAGAGCCGAGAACCCCCGTTACCCGGACATCGAGCCAAAGGATTCGATTGAGAGCCAAGGTGTATTGGTAGGCCTGATACGTCGCACCGCGACGGCATAATGAAGATCGCCGATGCCCGCCTCCCCCTCACTGGCCGAACTCCGGCAGCTTCTGGCTGCGCGCTTCCCAACGCAATCGCGTCGGGTGGAGTCCGTCGTGCCGGTAGGCGTGCCGGCGCTGGACGAAGCTTTGAGCGGCGGATTACCGACCGGTGCCTTCACTGAGCTAGTTTCAACGCCAACCGCGGGTGGCGGCGTGGTGTTAGACGCCTTGATCCGCACTACGCGCAAGGCACGGCAACGTCTGGCGATTTTGGATGCGGCCGACTGCTTCTCACCGGAAGAACAAGCGCCCGAACTTCTGGAGCACTTGGTTTGGACCCGGTGCAATGGTCAGGATCTATCCTCGTTCTGGGCGGTAGCCGACCTGCTCCTGCGTGATTCGCATTTTACCGCGGCCGTGCTGGATCTCCGGGGCGTGCCGGAGCGCCCGTTGCTGCGCACCCCGGGGACCACCTGGTATCGCCTGCTGCGCGCGTTGGAGCAGTCCTCTGTGTCCGCACTGGTTTTGTCGTCCACCGCGGTGGTGCCCTGCGCCCGCCATCGCTTCAGCCTCCGCAGCACATTAAGCGTCGGCTCCTTCCATTCCCTGCGCGTGGATCTAGCCGCCTCCCTGTCTCCGCAGCACGAGCGCGTTCGAGGGGCGCTCCATCATTCAGCATGAGCTACGCGGCACTGGAGATCCCGGATTTCCCGCTCCATGCCCGCCTCCGGCTTGAAGCCGCGGCGCCTGGAGCAGCAGCGGTTTATTTGGGGAATGGGCGACGGGCGGTGTTGGCGCACCTCAATCCCGAAGCGTGCCGAAGCGGCCTGCGGGAAGGCATGAGCGCCGTGCAGGCATTGGGGCTCTGCCCTGGTCTCCGGCTTTGGGCGCGAGACGACGCGGCGGAAGCGGAGGCCATGACCCTTCTGCTGAACGCGGGTTGGAGACTTTCGCCGCGAGTGGAGGCGACGGCGCCCGGGCTCTGCACCGTAGCACTGGATGGTCGAGACCAGGAATCGCTGCGCCGGGATCTGAGCCGCCTACTCGTAGAGCTCCCCCTCCACGGGTTGCCTTTGCGCATAGGTGTAGCGCCCAGTCCGGGCGTCGCGCGCTTCGCCGCCTATCACGCAAACCCGGAGTGCTGGGTAAACGACGCGGTCGCGTTCTTGGCTCCCCTACCCGTCGGTTTGCTGGACCTGACCGAAAGCGAGGCGAGCCTCTTCGGGAGCCTTGGTCTGCGAAGCTTCGGGGACCTCGCCCGTTTGCCGCAGGCCTCCTTGGCGCAGCGCCTCGGCGAACGCGGCGCGCAATTATGGGCACTGGCTTGCGGCCGGGATGATCGGCCGATTTCCGCAGCAACGCCGCCCTCCCGGTATTTCGCGAATTACGATCTGGAGCACCCGGCCGAAACGCTGGAGCCCCTTTTGTTTCTTCTGCGGCGCTTCGTGGATCGCCTGTGCGCCGAGCTGACTCAGGCGAGCTTAGTCGCGGAGCGGCTTCGCTTGCGGCTGCGATTGGAAGACGAGACGCAGACGGAACGGGAATTTCGGCTGCCACAACCGAGCGCCCGGGCGGATTCCCTCTTCAAAGTTATCGAGCAATTTCTGGGCACCCTCCAAACCGCAGCGGCGGTGACCAGGCTGGAGCTGGAAATATTTCCCACCGGCGAGTCCACCCGGCAGGACGGTCTTTTCGAGAGCAGCCTTCGCGACCCACACCAATTTTATGACACGTTGGCTCGGGCGGCCGCGATATTGGGCGCCGACCGAGTCGGGACACCGTTGCGGATTAATTCCCATCGACCCGATGCCGTGGAGCTGCGGGCGCCTCCGCCGGTAATTCCGGAATATTCGCCGACGCCACGGCCCGCAGCGGCTGGTCCGCTCTTACGCCGCTACCGCCCTGCCCTCCCCGCGCTCGTGGAACTCGAAGGACGGCATCCCTCGTATTTGCGCTGCGTGGAGGGCCGGGTGGAAGGACCGGTGCGGGAATTCCGCGGACCGTGGCGACGTTCCGGCGAGTGGTGGGAAAATGAAAAGGCCTGGGCACAGGAGGAGTGGGACGTCGAATTAGCCGGGGGCGGCGTCTATCGGCTCACACAGCGCCCAGACGGTTGGTTTATCGAAGGAGTCTACGACTGATGGCCTACGTCGAACTGCACGCGTCGAGCGCGTTCAGCTTCCTGCGGGGCAGCTCAACGCCGGAGGATCTTGCCAAGGCGGCGGCACATCGAGGCCTGAGCGGCTTCGCGCTGTGTGATCGCAACGGGATCTACGGCGCAGTGCGGGGGCACATGGCGGCGGCCGAAGCCGGGGTGAAGGCATGGGTGGGCGCGGAGCTGACGATGGAGGACGAGAGCGTGGTGCCCGTCCTGGTGTCGTCCAGGAGCGGCTACCAAAATCTCTGCCGGCTGCTAACGCTGGCCAAACTCCGGGCGAAGAAGGGAGAGGCACGCGCGTCGTGGGATGAATTAAGAGAGCACAGCTCCGGGTTGATCGCGCTGACCGGGGACGTGGACGGACCACTGCTTCGCGCCTGGCATCGGGGTGACTTGAGCGGGATGGAGGCGGCCATGCAGCGCCTGCAATCCTGCTTTTCCCCGGGGAGTCTATACCTCGAATTGCAGCGCCATTTTATTCGCGACGAAGACCGCGCGGAAGCAGCGCTCGTGGATCTCGGGAGAAAATACCGCGTGCCGTTGGTGGCGACGAACGGTGTGGCCTACGCGACCCGGGAGGAACGACGCATCGCCGACATATTTTCCTGCCTGCGTCATCACACGTCACTCGACGCCGCCGGCACCCGGCTCGCGGAAAATTCCGAGCGACAGATTAAATCCGCCGAAGCGATGGAGGCGCTGTTTTCCAATTTGCCGGAGGCAGTCCGAAATACCGAGGTGCTCGCCGAGCGCCTGGAATTTTCCCTCCGCGATTTAGGCTACCGCTTTCCGAATTACCCGGTCCCGGTTGGAGAGGACCAAAATTCGTTCCTCCGAAAAATGACGCTGTTCGGCGCGCAGCAGCGCTACGGCAGCGTGACCGGAAAGGTGCGGAAGCAGCTGGAGCACGAATTAGCGCTCATCGGGAAATTAGGCTTCGGCGGATATTTCCTCGTCGTTTGGGACATCTGCAATTTCTGCCGGCAGGAGGGAATATTGGTTCAGGGCCGGGGCTCCGCCGCAAATTCAGCCGTGTGCTATTCGCTCGGAATTACCGCGGTGGATCCGATCGCGCAAAAGCTGCTGTTCGAGCGTTTCCTCTCAGAAGGCCGGAGCGACTGGCCGGACATCGATCTCGATTTGCCGAGCGGGGAGCGTCGCGAGCGGGTAATTCAGGAGGTATTTCGTCGCTACCCGGGCAGAGCCGCCATGACCGCCAACGTCATCACCTACCGGGGACGGAGTGCGATGCGGGAAGTCGGAAAGGTTTTGGGTTTTCCCGACGACGCGTTGGACCGCTTCAGCCGTCTCTACGCCGGCGGCGACTATCCGCACACGTTGGGCGTTGATGAGCAATTGAAGCTCGCCGGGGTTGATGGTGGTCACCCGCGCAGCCGCGTCCTTCTGGAACTCATGCGGGATATTCAGGGCCTGCCCCGCCATCTTGGACAGCACTCCGGTGGTGTCGTCTTGTCCGCGAATGACCTGAACACCGTCGTGCCGGTGGAGAACGCCACCATGCCCGGGCGCGTGGTAATCGAGTGGGACAAGTCCGACTGTGAGGACATGGGCATCATCAAGGTCGACCTGCTTGGGCTGGGGATGATAGCCGCGCTCGAGGACGCGCTGACGGTTTGCCAGGAGCGGGGCGCGCCGGTGGACCTCGCAAGAATTCCCAAAGACGACGCGGCGACTTTCCAGCTGCTCCAAAAGGCGGACACGATCGGGGTGTTCCAGGTCGAGAGCAGGGCACAGATGGCGACGCTGCCGATCATGAAGCCGACCACGTTCTACGACGTGGCGGTGGAGGTGGCGATAATTCGGCCGGGGCCAATCCATGGGAACGCGGTGCACCCGTATTTGGCGCGCCGTAATGGGCAGGAGCCAGTCACCTATTTTGAAGAACGGGCGCGGCCGATTTTGGAGCGCACGCTCGGGGTCGTTTTATTTCAGGAGCAGGTCTTGTCGCTCGCGATGACCTTGGGCGGCTTCACGCCGAGCGAGGCGGACGAATTACGCCGCGCCATCGGATTTACCCGGCAACCAGAGCGCCTGGAACGGCTGAAAACAAAATTACGGGAAGCGATGCGATCCCGGGCGGTAAGCGACGCCGCGGCGGAGCATATCTTGGAGGCCTTAGGCTCTTTCGCCCTCTACGGTTTCCCGGAGAGCCACGCACTGAGCTTCGCGCTGATCGCCTACGCCTCCGCCTGGATGAAGGTTCACCGACCGGCGGAATTCGTCGCCGCGCTTTTGAATAATCAGCCCATGGGTTTCTATGGCCCGGCCACCTTGGTGCAGGACGCCCGGCGCCATGGGGTCGTGGTGCGCCCAGCCTGCGTCCAAAATTCCGAAGTGGCGACGACGGTGGAGTCAGACCGAATTATCCGCGTCGGGCTCGGGCAGATCCGGGGAGTGAGGCGGGATTCCTTGGACGCGTTGATTAAGACGCGCAGGCAGTCTCCGTTCCTCTCCTTTGCCGATTTTCTGCGTCGGACCGATTTCACGGAGCCGGAACGGCGGGCGCTTGCGACGGTGGGCGCGCTTAACGGTCTCGCTAGAAACCGGCGCCACGCGCTCTGGGAAATGAGCCGGCAGGATCTCCAGGACGATTTATTCGCCGAGGCTTTCACGCCGGATAATTCCGCCGAGCTGCTGACGCCGATGCCGATCCTCGAACGGCTCCGGCATGATTTCGCGCTTACCGGGCTCACCGTTGGCGAGCACCCGATGAAACACCTGCGCGCGAAATTCCCGGATTTATGGCGCGCCGACGAATTACCCCTGGCGAAGGACGGCGACCGGGTGCGGATTGGAGGGAGCGTAATCTGTCGTCAGCGACCCGGCACCGCGAAGGGAGTCGTGTTCGTCTCGCTGGAAGATGAGAGCGGAGTAGCGAATGCGGTGCTCTACCCGAAGCTCTTCGAGTCTCGTCGGCTTGTAGTCACCCAACACGCGGCACTCGTGATCGATGGTAAGGTGCAGGACCGGGAGGGGGTGATCCACGTCCTCGCGGAACGGATTGAGCCGCTGCTCGCCCCCGATCTCCCGGAAGGCGCTTCGCATGATTTCCGGTGAGCTTAGCGATGCGGAGGGCGCCGCTCCGGTCCGGATGAGGGTGCCGCGGCCAAACGAGCCAGCTGACCCTCCCCGAGTTGTCGAGTGCCGCAGTGGCCACCCCTAGGTTTGACCCGGCCTGTCTTGGGGCGCTTCTACGTCAGCAGGAGCGCGTCCAGCTGGGCTTCTTCCATAGAGCCGTCATTTATAGGGATGATCGTAGAGAATTGTCGGTGGGGTTTACGGCCAGTGAATAAACTCGGGCAGCGGTCGCTAGCCCCCCGTTACTCTAAAACTCTGCGTGTTTTTCCGAAAAGACCGAGTGCGGTGTAGGGCCGGCAGCTGAGATCATTTGTTTGCTCCAAGGGCGTGACAGAGAGTGACAGGTTTCCCAAAAGAACGGATGCGTGTGTAATAAGCTGAGGTTTTGGGAAATACTGGCACGCTCGGTCACAACCTTGGTATTCAACGACTTAATCTTATACCCAACCAGCCACGCCCAGCATTACGGTCTCGGTGATCTCGGAGTCCAAGGCGGAGTAGCGCGGACTTGAAACGAGGAGGGCCAAGGGGTGGAGTTCCTTCCGCTTCGCACCATCGATCATAATGCGTGCGAAGGTCGGAGTGCTTGGTGAAGGAGTTGCTGACCAGTTCCGCCCCATCGGCCAGTAGGTCGCGCCACCAATCACCGAGCGTGTCTTGCTCATTACGGTAGGCATTGGTCGCGGCCTCCACGTCGCCAGGGACAGCGAGACCTTCACGGCCTCCGCCTCGCCGTTGCCAGTCGAGACAACCTTGCAGCGCCCACCAGAGGAGAGCGGAGCGGGCGGCGGGGTCTTCGGTAAGGGCGCGCTTTATACCGGGGTCGCGCTCCTCCGGGGGGACGGCGGGAAACCGAATCTTGATAATGCGGCGCCACAGGCCGGAGTCATTGGCATCGCACGCAGGGTCGAAGTTGCTGACGAGATACAGCTTCCATGTTGCCCGAAAAGTAATCTGCTGGGAGTAGAGTTCGCGGGCGGTTAGCGACTCGCCGCCAGTTAGTTGCTTGACCAAGCCGGCGTCGAGCCGGGCGGCTTGGTCCCCTTCAGCGGCGAACGCGAATCTGGCTCCGCGCAGACGAACGAGGTCCGGCGAGGCGGAGCCGGGGCCGCGCCCGCGCTTCGACTGAGCGAAACTCTCGAACGGAAGCTTTGTCGAGTAGTCGCCGAGCATGGCGGCAAACGCTTCGGAAAGGGTAGTCTTGCCTCCGCCGCCCTCCCCTTGCACCAGAACCAGCGCCTCGGCGGAGGTGCAGCCGGTGAGCGTGTAGCCGAGCAAGCGGGCAAGGAAGCCGGGCAGTTCGGGTGAGTGCGCGCCGAGGGTGGCGAGCAGCTTGTCCAGGGCGGGATGGGTCGCCCCGGGAATGAAGGCGACAGGCGCAAGCTTCGTGAGGAGGTCGCGCCGGTCATGCAGCCGGAGGGTGCCGGCTCGAAGGTCCAGCGTGCCGTTCTCGACGTTCAAGAGGAAGGGCTCTGCGTCCAATGCCTGAGCCTGCGTTACCAATTCGGGATCAGACTCCGAGAGATCGAGAGCGGCCCAAATGTGCGAGGCGCCTTCGAGGGTTATAGCCTTCTTGAAGGCGGCCGCGCGGTCCTCGGGCTTTCCGTCGACCTTCGCGGCCTCGATGGTCCAAGCGCGGGCCGCGGTCTTGGCAAGTTCGACGGCGCGCAGATCGTCAACGTCTCGCGCCCATCGGCAGCCGTCCCATGCCAACCAGCCGAGGTTAGGCACGAAGCGGAGTTCGTTTCGGACACGGGCGCCGAATCTGAGGGATGCGTCAAGGTCGGTCGAGTAGCCCTGAGCGGTGAGCAAGTCGCCAGCGGGTGCCTGCGCTTCCGCCTCCGCGCGAACTTCCTCTGCAGTTAAGACCTTGGGAAGGGTGGTCATGGTTCGAGTCCGCGCAGAACGGCGGCGGCGATGCGTCCTAAATGTTCGAGGTCGGCTCCGGCGCAGAGGTCGGCGATGTCCTTAGCATGCTTCCCGTCCTGGCAGATGAGGCCGTCGACGGAAACGAGGTCGGCGTCGATGCCGGCTTTGATGAGAGATTCCAGCCAAGCGAGCGCGGCCTTGTGCGATACGCGGACGCCGTCCGGGCGGGGCTTGTCGAATTGACGAAGGATGCGGACGCGGCGCCCGGTGAGAGCGGATAGGACGGTCGGAGGAAGCGAGCGCGTAGCGCCGGGCAGGCAGAGGACGCCGACGCGGTCCACGCAACCGGCGAGCCAGGCCAAAAGCAGGGCGGCAAGCGTGTCGGGCTCCCCTTCGCAAAGGAGGACGACGGGCCGGTCCCTGCAAACGATGTCGTTGAGGCCGGGAGGGTGGTCGTGATCGGAGCGGAGGGAGATAGATTTGGATGTTTTGTTCTCGAAGAAGGCCCATTGCTCGCCGTCGAGCCGCCGGGCCTGCGCAGTCTTGCGAGCGTTGTCGGTCATGATCCAGGCGGTGTGCGTCTCGCGGCAGTGCCGCACGTGGGCGACGCAGAGGAGGCCGCGGCGGGCGGCAATCTCAAGGCCTGCAAACACTGGCCACCTCCGGGTATGCTGAATTATCACCAGTTCGCCGATTGCCGGCAGTCGGAGTTCGAGACCACGCAGGGCGTCGCGTTTGGGGCGGCGTGGCAGCGACGGTCTGCGCTGGGCAAACGAGGGCGCCGGGAGCGGCGTGTCGGCATCTAGTCCGGCGAGGGCGATGACGCGTTTAATTGCCTCGCCGATCTCGCAACCGGTGGCGACGCGAACGAAGGAAACCACGTCCCCACCGTCGCCAGTGGCGTGGTCATGCCAGAGCCGGTCCGCGGTGATGGAAAACGAGGCATGGCGATCTTCACGAAGCGGCGAGCGAAAGGAGCCGTCCGGACGAAGTCCTTCGATACCGAGGTAACTGGCGGCTTCGCAGATGCCGACGCGCCGCTTGGCTTCGTCCAGACGCTCTCGAAAAAAAACAGTATCCATTACTCCGCACTCAATCGTTCACACACTTACGGAAACCGGGGCGGTTCCACCAATAGGGCTCAACCACACCTGCACGCTCGACGTAAATTTTAATAGCCCACGCCGGAATGGCTATGTGCCGAGAGTTGGGGTCACGCGGGAGCAGATTTCGCTTCACTAAACGGCGAACAGATACAGGACAGCGGTCTAAACGCTGTGCAGCTTCAGCAAGGGAGAGAAAAGCTTGGAACGCTAGGGGGCTCATGGGAACCGCACGCTTCATCGCTCCTTCGGCAAGCTCCACACCACAAACCCGTCGTTTTCAGGATCCTGAATCCGCCGATGATCAATCAAAAGCGCCTACGCCTAATGTTCGCAGGGCTACAGTAAGCCACCCGCCTATGCCCTTCGCGTGCAAAGGAAGGACGCCCAAGAGGCGCGATACCTCACCCGGCAACTGGTAGCGAACGAATATCGGCCACAGCCAAAGGTCACTCTTCCCCATGAGGGAAATGAACAGTCGACCACACTTTAACGCACGATACCGTCTCTTTGATTTTCCCCGTCTAGATACGCTTCCAGCAATCGCGTGAACTTACGACTCATTCTAGAGATATAATCACGAGCGGCCGCGGGAGAAGACTTGTCGGGTTTCGCGGCTAAAACCGCCTTTATAACGGATAAATCGCTATCTAATCTTCTTAACTTATTCTCACGGCAAGCAGTGCAATTGAGGGCGTGCACCAGCAATGTGCGGTAATCCGCTTTCTTAGAATGCGTTTTGGATGGAAGCGTCGTATTTGCCCAAGCAATTAGAAATTGCTCCGCTTTTTTTCGAGAAATCTCCATCGGGATTTGCAGGACATAGTATGAACAGCTGATATCCAGCCCCTCTCTGAAGTAGGAAATATTCCCACTAGCGATGTTGTTGGGCAAAATTCCCTTCACCCGATCGCCCGGTTCGAATCGAAAGCAAATCTCGGGCGTCAATTTCTCTACCGCGATGGTTCGACCGTCGTCCTCATCATAAGGGAAATTGAACAGCTGTCTCAGAAGAATTCTCCGCCGAGCATCCTGAGCCTTGGTGGGGTCTGCGAAAAACTTACGGTAACGCTTCAGTAGACTCGGAAGCGTCTCCTGTGCCTCAATCTCAGCCAACAGGAACGATTCTAACAAAAACCAACTAGGCTTTGATGTTTTACAATTCTGCTGCGCTTCACGCAAAAGGTCTTCGTATGTCACACCCACTTTCAAGCGGGTAGTTTGAATAACCTTTCCCCGCGTTCTGGGATCCCTAGCCGAATAATGATGGGTGGCGGCCCCGGACGGATCAAAATCTGACTTTCTTCGCTGCTTCGATGCTGTGGGACGGGCGGATGTGGCCATAGGTGCTCATGGCGAGCGCGCCGCCATCAACGTGGCCGAGCCAACCTGATACCGTTGGAATATCCACCCCGGATTCAATGCAGGTGGTGGCGAAGAGATGCCGGAGGTCGTGGTGAGTCATCTTTTTCACACCGACGGCCCGGCACCCGCTGGCCAGACTGGCGGACGCATCCGCTACCTCAAAAACCTTGTCCGTGGCCGAGACCGGGCGTCCGAGCACCAACTGGCGACGTTCTTTCATCCTTAGCGAATGCTGAAAAAACGCTTCCGTCATCGGAATTACCCGAGCGCTACCTTCCGTCTTTGTTCCCATTACCGTGATCATCCTCCGTTCGTGGTCCAAGTGCTGCCATTGAAGCCCGTTCGCCTCTTCCAAGCGCAATCCTGTGTAAGCCAGTCCCTCGACAAAATCACCCGCCATCCGCCCTTTCCCGCACTTTTGGCGAATGAACTCCACGAGCTTCGCGAACTGGCTGCGGTTCGGAAGCTGTAGGACCTTTTTCTTCACCGGCATGTAGGTGAGCTCGCCGGCCGGGTTCTTAGCGATGACGTGCGCCTTCACCGCGACCTCGAACACATTGCGCAGACACGTAATCATCTTGTTCACCGTCGAGGGCGCATTGCCCGCCCGGGTTTTTGACCTGGCCTTGGGCGGCAGGAAAGGCCACTTCCCGCGCTCATAATCCGCCATGTAGCTAGAAATCATGGCCGGCTTAATCCGGCGTAGTTCCATGTCGAATACATCAGGCCAGGTTCGACGCAAGGTCGCCAGCGGGCGCACGCGAACGCCGACGGTGGCTGGCTCCAAGCGCGAGTCGTTCTTGACCTCTTGCTCGTAGCGCACCGCCGCGTCCCGAAAGGTCGCCTTGGCCTCCAGCCCCTGCGCCGGCTTCTCGGTCGGCACTTCTTCCCGGATTTCCTTCAACTTGTCTGGAAGCCGAATCTTCGCCGTGGAGATCTTCGTCGTGTCGAGGGAACGATACTTGTTCGAGCCGCCGACCTTCGCCCGGGCGTAGAACACGCCGCTCTCCCCGTCTTTCACCAAGTTCGGAATACCCGTGGGAACGATTTTCATGCCCTAGGGTTAGGTGGAGGGGTTAGGTCTGGTCAAATTCTCAACCCCTCCACTTTCCTAAGTCATTATTGGTGCCCGGGACAGGACTCGAACCTGCACGCTGTTAAGCAAAGGCTTCTAAGACCCTCGTGTCTGCCATTCCACCACCCGGGCGGGAGATAAAGATCAGGAGCGAATGACGGCTCGATGCGCCTTCGCAAGCGCCATGTGGCGCCTCGCCTGGGACGCGCCGGCATCT
>JACCEA011360014.1_pt1 | contig 34014 bp, 29 predicted proteins | sample 7449851 | NCBI WGS metagenome assembly JACCEA01 (sample SAMN15323453, study PRJNA562643) | freshwater metagenome | isolation source: river surface water | place: USA:Blue River Watershed | collected 2017-08-18 | reverse complement strand
GATTTGGACGTATTGGTCGTCACGCATTCAAATTTTTAATTGAAAAACCAGGTGTTGAAGTTGTTGCTATCAACGACTTAACCGACAACGCAACTTTAGCACATTTGTTAAAGTACGACTCTGTACATGGAAAATTCAATGGAACAGTATCTCACGACGATCAACATTTGATCATCAATGGCCAAAAAATCAAAGCTTTGGCTGAAAGAGATCCAAAAAACCTTCCTTGGGGTGAAATGGGTGTAGATGTAGTATTGGAAAGTACCGGTTTCTTCACTGATGCTGCTAAAGCAAACGCTCATATTGAAGCTGGTGCTAAAAAAGTAGTGATTTCTGCTCCTGCAACTGGTGATTGTAAAACAGTTGTTTTAGGTGTAAATGATAACATCCTAGATGGAACTGAAACCATCATGAGCAATGCGTCTTGCACTACAAACTGCTTAGCTCCAATGGTAAAAGTTTTAGACGAAGCTTTTGGTGTTGAAAGCGGTTTCATGACCACTATTCACGCTTATACTTCAGACCAAAACCTACAAGATTCTCCTCACAAAGATTTGCGCAGAGCAAGAGCCGCTGCATACAGCATTGTTCCTACGAGCACTGGTGCTGCTAAAGCAGTTGGTTTGGTTCTTCCTCATTTGAAAGGAAAATTAAACGGTAACGCTATGCGCGTTCCTATTCCAGATGGTTCTGTAACCGACTTCACTGTAATTTTGAAAAAACAAGCCTCTGTTGAAGAAATTAACGCTGCTATGAAAGCTGCTTCTGAATCTTCTTTGAAAGGTATTTTAGAATACAACACCGACCCTATCGTAAGTATCGATATCGTTGGTAACAGACATAGCTGTATCTTCGATTCTGAGTTGACTCAAGTAATTGGAAATACTGCAAAAGTTGTAGGTTGGTACGACAATGAAACTGGCTACAGTTCAAGAGTTGCAGATCTAATCGCTAGAATTGGTTAATATTGAATTCTTTATAAACGAAAAAAGGCGATCACTTGATCGCCTTTTTTCGTTTATAAACCTTTTCTTATTTGTTTTCCTGCATAGAAACACCAACCTTACCACTGATTTGTACCCGAACCAAAATTTCGGTTTGACGCGGTGAAATATCCGTAATTGTTAACTTTTTCAAGTTGCCTTTCAAATAAATACCACCATCTAATTTTTTATTCAAAGATTCATTAATGCCTTTTTCTGCTGATGCCAACGTTGACGTAATATCAACAACCATGGCTTCTTCCATTTTCTTTCTAATAGTTTCATTCAACAACCATTTTGCTGATTTTAACAACAAATTCTTGGTCGACAAATCATACTCAACCTGCTTAATGCTCACAATTTTCTTGGCTGCATCAAACGTTGGAACTCCCAATAAAAACAATGTTCCTGATTTACTACCTATAAAACCAACTTCAACACCCAATTTATCTTTTGCCGCAAACATTCTCAATTTCTGAATGATGATGAAATCTTTGCCAACTACAAATTTCTCTTTTGACAAATATCCCATGATTTGTTTTGCCAAAGAATCATAATTCATGCTCACATCAGTGAACACTTCAAACCCATCAGATGCTTTATATGGCGCTAAATTTGGCAATGGAGCCAATGGAATTGCCCATTTGGTAGATTGAATTGCCGGAGTGGCTTTTAACCCAATAGAAAAGCTTAGCTTGCTTTTGTTAAATGTTAAATCCGACAATGAAAGTTCTTTAGGCTGAATTTTTAAATACCCAATTTTGTCAATATAAATGTCTTGCTGCAATTGATCAAAAACCGGCTTTACATAAGGCTTTAGATCTACTTTGGCAATTTCCTTATCAACCATTTTCGATAAATCTCCTAAATACGGTTTGATGCGATTCATGAGCATGTTTGTAACATCAAATCCAAAAATCACTTTGATTGGATCAACAGGTGTTAACTCTGAAATACTAGTTGTAGACGAAATTTTATAATTTGGCAGCAATTTAAATTTACAATCTATACCAATTTTTGCCCTTTTCATGGGCTCATCAATGCCAATTTGAAATCCAACTGGTGGAGTTGCACATTGGTCCATAATGCACATCGGACAATACTCGCCTTTGGCGCCATATTGCAAATCCAAACCCAAGCCTAATTGACCAACCCCTTTTCCCTCGATATTAAAAGAGGAACGATTTAACTTGTACTCATATCTCAAGCCTTGACAAGGCTTGTCTGATCCTTTGAAAGACTTATCTACTTTATCGTCAGCCATTTTAAAAAATGGCATCAAATCTATTTCCAATGGAATGTTTACTTGAGAAACTACTACAGGAAGCGGTTTCACTTCAACCACAGCATTCATATCTGTAGGAGGAGTAGGCTTAATTAAACCACAAGAATTTATAAATAAAATTGTTGCGATTCCGAAAAGATTTATTTGTTTCATTTTCATTGCTCTGCAAAAATAACACAACTGAACGAACCTTCTGAAGTATCAACAATTAAATAATACAGTTGCGATTTTGAATCTTTTGGCAACCACAACATTAAATTCTCAGAATCCATGGCATCCTTAAATTGCGATTCAAAAACCAGTCTACCCAAAGGATCCACCAGTCGATACGATCTTATTTTTGCCGATGTTTTAATTGCAAATTTATCTTTAACGGGGTTTGGATATACCGCTATCTCCCGATTGCTACTCAAACCAATTGTTGCATTTAACTGAACAATGAGTCCGCTGTTAAAGGTGTCGTTTTCTGGAATCAAATCCAATTGATTCAATCCATATACCTTCACCTTATGGAGACCAACTTCCATGAGTTCAAGGCGCCTCTTAAAAATAACCCAACTACTGTCTCCCGGGTTTAATTGTGCAAAATCAATTGTGTCGCTGTACCAAATTTTGGATGTAATGTTCGAACTGATTTCCATTGTTAATTTTCCATTTTTGAGGGACGAATCTTTGCCCAAATTGCTGATTCTCACACGTGGGAACATACCCTGCTTGGTTTGATAAATGTAATTGTAAGCCGGAGAATCAATGCCTAAAATTGCGAAATCCCTATCCACCAAAACTTCTAGAAATTGCTCCAAAGTATCATTGACAAGATTCTGATCTAACAGATGATAGGTGATGGCTTTTATGGAATAAAAACCAACTTTTGCGAAGGTTTCATTGAATATGAATTCTTTATCCTTCGAACCTCTCGGCGCTATTGTGTCTGTTGCCGTGAATGTGCTTTTCACCAACTTATTTTGATAATGCAATTCAAGTTTGGTCTGAATGCCTTTCATTGAATCTCTACCTTGATTGCTTATTTTAACCAATGTACTGCCTAGCGTTTGTCCGAGATAGTATTTTGATCCACCAGTCAATGTAATTTGTTCTGGAAAAGCATCCTTACCAATATCTGCAAACATAGATTTCATCAGTGTATCATTTTTTACATACATGTCGCCTACAAAATTTGTACGCACCAAAAATTGGTATTTTCCCGGTAACGAAGGGTAAAATTTCTTAAAAAAAGTGATTGACGATTGTGCACTTGTGTCTAAATTCACATTTGAAATGTCGTTGTGTACCAATTTACCGTTGTAATGAATCTCAGCAATAACGGGACAGTTGGATACAGATTTAAGATAACCGTTGTTTCGTATCGTAGCCCCCAAAGTATAGCCAACAGCACCAATACTCATGGTATCAACAGATGTAATTTTTACTGCTTCATAATCATAAGGCAAACCAATGTTAAAGGTAGATTTCAAACTGTCATTCTTCGGATATATGTCAATTTTTGTTCTTCCATGTATCAAAATTGTATAAACACCTTTTTTAGGCGATTTGAAGGACTTTGGCGCAGAAAATGACATAGAGGTATACCCATCAATATCTGGTGTCACGCTATCTAAATAAACAAGGTTTTTTAGTGGGTCATAGATTTTAATGAGTATTGGCATTTTGTAAATCGATAAAATCCCATCATTAAAAGCTTCAAATTTGATTGGAATATTGGTGTTTTGAGGATAGAATTTGGTTGACAAGGGTAAAATCATAGAATCTAAACCAAAGTCAATTTTCTTATAAACCACAATCCATTTGAACTGGGTGTCATTATACCGGTATTTATCGGTCGTCATTTCTGTGATAAACATTACCTTTAATTTGCCGGTGTCTGTGCATTTAAATGTGGGCCAAAACAGTATCTTGGTTTGAAATTTAGGCAAGCTCAAGCTAATGGCATTGTTATAAATTTCTTTTTTACCTTGTAAAATCACACATCTAGTTTTGAATGTAGGTGAGTTGTCGTATCCTAAATTCATAATGGTAGCCAACGGCTGTAAGGTATCTTTTAAATACTCATAAGTTAGGAAATCCATCACTGGGTCGTGAATTGTTTTGACCATAACATCTTGCTTTAAACCAACATAAAAATACTTAATGAAAGTATCGTTATCAACCACTTGATCGTCTTTAAATTTGGAGTAAATCAACATTTTATGTTGCCCTAATTCCGAAGGAAAAAATGTTTTAGGGAAAGTGTAAGTGCGCGAAATTCCTGGAGAAATTGTATCTCGAATGACCTGACGGTATAAACGTGTATTAGGCCCCCAAATTTCACATACAACAGAAATGCTATCGCTTGGCTTGTATGAGCCAACATTTTTTATTTTTCCTATTGGAGCGATGGTATCGGTTGTGTATTTGTTAATGGTATCGGAGGGCAGAATTGCGGCTGTTGCCGCAATATCATAATCGGCTTGCAAACGAGGTTCAATGATAAATCTATAAGGGGCAACAGGGTGAAAGTCTATCCAATTAGTATCTCCTAAGGGTTCAGCAAAGAAAAACGTTTGGGGTCTGATGGGATCTTCAATTTGATACCCGAAAGATATATTGTTCATATCTAACTGCCGAATTCCCACAAAAAAAGAACCTTTAACTTTAACAGGATTCTTTAGGTCCAACGTGTAGGTTCCGGAGACGGTTTTCAAGCTATCGCTTTCATAGATCAACTTACCTGGTCGGGCTTTTAAACTATCGTAGCTCCAAATTCCAATTTTAAACTTCAAACCGGTGCTCGCGAACATCACCGAAACTTGGTTGATAGCCTTAGAAATGTTACTTTGAAAGCGCGCTACAAAATCGCCCTGCGCACCATTAAATCCAATTCCTCCGGGTGCAGGACCCTCGGTAATGTCTCTGTAACTGTAAATATTTTCATTGCCCAATCTATATGAAAAACCGGTATCGTTAGACGAATTCTGGTCGTTACAAGACACATAAATGGTATCTAATCCCTTTTTTGAGGGACTCATGGAAGGCACTGCGAAGAATTTTTCTTCACCCTTTTTGAGATTTACCTGAAAACTATCTCTTTGCTTATTTTTCCCGATGGTATATGTTAGAAGTTGAAAACTATTTAAATCGGCTTTTCCAACATTTTTAAGAAGTACCTTTACGCTGTCGGGATTGCCAAGGGGCAATGGAATTTTACCCAAAGTATAAACACCACGAACAAAGGCATCTTTTTGAAATCGCGGGTAGTTAAATCGAATTGTAGGATGATACTCGGTTGTAAATTGAAGGCTATCGGGCAATGCATTTCCAGCGTAATAATGGGTTTGTTGACTGCCGTATCCGGCAACAGTAAAACTTCCCTCGAAATAAAAATTAAAGGATCCTTTGAGTGTGTCGAATTGATTGAATTCTACAAACAAGGTAAGATTTTCGCCTTTGGAGGTATCAAAACGAAATTTTTGAGAAAAAGGCAATTTATAAAAAGCCTCAGTACTGCCGATATGCGACTTTGGATTCTGACTATAAATTTGTTTTGCTGATGCAATTTCTGACACAAAAGAGACTTTGGTTGCGCCAAAAGTAGTACGTGAGGTATTGCCAATCCACATTTTCAACTTACATGAGGTATCAAAAGCAGCGCCATCGGATCTAAAAAATTCGAGCGATTCTATGGTATCACCGTGCTGTAAATTTCCCAAAACTTGTTTTGGAAAAATATAGGCAAATCTTGAATTGAAAACCTTGTTAGCACCGCTTGTTCTGAGAGGACCGGCAAAGTTTCCCAAATAATTTCCCTCACCAATTTGAACAAATTGGGCACTCAAAAACGGAGTAAAAATGAAAATAAAAATCGAAAAGATGGTTTTCCGCATAATACAAATGTAACCAATCCGAAAAGGATTTACGTTATTTGCAGTGAAAGTGAAAAAATCAGACATTATTAAAGAAATTTTTCAGAAGAAAAGCTATCTGTGTACTGGCTTGGATACTGAAATTGGAAAACTCCCACTGCATCTTGAAAAATCAGGAAAAGGATTGCTTGAGTTCAACAAAAACATTGTGGAATCTACTAAGGATTTCAGTGTTGCTTACAAAATAAATACTGCATTTTACGAACAGTACGGTAGTAAGGGATGGGAGTGGATGGAAGAAACTTTAAGTTATTTGCCAGAAAACACCTTCAACATTGCTGATGCCAAAAGGGGCGACATTGGAAATACCAGCAGTATGTATGCCAGAGCATTCTTCGAAACCATGAATTTCGACGCGGTTACGGTTGCGCCCTATATGGGAGAAGATAGTTTAAGACCTTTCTTAGAATTTGAAGATAAAACCGTTATTTGTTTGGCACTAACCAGCAATGCTGGGCATAAAGATTTTCAATTACAACAAACCAACGAACTTAAATTATATGAACGCGTGATTAACACTGTGAGCAAGTGGGGCAACACCGATAATTTAATGTTTGTTGTTGGAGCTACGAGGGCAAATTTGGTTGCTGAGATCAGAAGTTTAATACCAGAGCATTTTTTACTCGTTCCTGGAGTTGGTGCTCAAGGAGGAAGCCTAAAAGACATCACTGAAGCTGCAGCTAACAATGAAATTGGTTTACTTATAAACAGTTCACGGGGAATTATTTATGCGAGTAACGAAGAAAATTACGCAGAAAAAGCCCGAGAAGAAGCTCAAAAATTGGCTCTAGAAATGAGCACTTTTATCCAATAAATTTTGGTGAACGCTGAGCACTTGGTGAATGAGCGATTGCTGCTCGTTGTTTTGAATAATGTAATCACATTTATCAGACAATTCTTCATTACTAAGTTGCAATGACATGATATGATGAACTTGAGATTCTGAGAGGTTATCTCTTTTCATGACTCTTTCAAGTCTTATTTTTTCGGCAGCAATCACTCCTATTGTGAGATCGACGGTTTTATTGGCACCACTTTCAAACAAAATGGCAGCTTCTTTTATCACATAGGGCGATTTTTGCTCTGAAACCCAAGTTTCAAAGTGATCAAACACCCGAGGATGAACAATTCCATTCAATAAGTCCCGTGTTGTTTTATCCTGCAATAAGTTACGTGCAAATGATTTATTGATTTTGGTCTCTGATAAATAAAACTCAGGGCCAAAATTATCAATGAGTTTTTGTTTGAGGACACTATCTGTAAAATACAAGCGTTTAGCCTCATTGTCGGCTTGATAAATGGGTATTCCGAGGGAATTAAAAATAGAGCAAACCAAAGTTTTTCCACTTCCAATGCCCCCAGTAATACCCACTTTTAACATTAAAAAAAGAGATGTTTACGCCTTAGGCGCAGGATAAGCAGCTTGGGTCATTTCCATGCTGATACCTGTTTTTTCGATTTTCATTTTACCTTCTTCAATTTCGAGGATATATTGAGTATCGGTAACTGATGCAATTTTCCCGTGAACACCACCTGAGGTAACAACTTTGTCGCCTTTTTGAAGTGATTCTTGGAAGCTCTTAGCTTTCTTTTGACGGCGCATTTGAGGCCAAACCATGAAGAAAAACATCACAGCCATAATCAACAACATGACCATCATGTTGCCGCCTGCACCTTGCGCTGGTGCTTGTAATAAAGTGTATTGAATCATTGTTTATGTTTTAGTGATTATGACCGCCAGAAGTATTGGTATTTTCGCCTTCTTTCGCAGGAGCGTAAATATTTGCTGTGAACTTAAGCACAACCAAATCGGTTTTACAATCATCGAAATAAACTGAGATACTTTTTTCTACTTTTGGTGCTTCTGGATATCCATAACCAGAGCTATTAAATGTTGCTTTCACCTTACCCTCGCCACCTGGAGGTATAATTTCTTTGGTATAATCAGGTGTTGTACAACCACATGAAGCTTCTACTTTTGAAATGGCAACAGGAACTTTTCCTGTGTTTCTAAATCTGTAAGTGTGTTCAACAATTTCACCATCAGTGATTTTGCCGAAATCTTTCAAGGTATCGAGAAACTTAATTTCGCCAGCACCCACTTTTTTAGGTGCATTTTCTGGATTGCTGTTTTCAATGTCTTCAACATCCATTTCTTTGTTTCCCTGAGAACACGACAAAATCATGGTTCCTAACGCAATTGCCAAAAAGAATTTATTGAATTTCATAGTATACAAATATATTTAACTTTCTCTCAATCCGCGACCAGTTTTTTGGATTTGGCCTGTTTTTTCTAATTTAATCCTGAGTTTGTCCAAAATTCCATTCACAAATTTTGAACTATTAGGGGTGCTGTAATTTTTAGTAATTTCTAAGTATTCGTTGATTGTTACCTTTACGGGGATTTCTGAAAAATACAAAAACTCAGACAAAGTTTGTTTAATGATCAACAAATCCATGATGGCAATCCTTGCTGGATCCCAATTTTCTGTGACCTCGCTCACCATTCCATCATATATTTCCGACTGACGGATGGTGTATTTTAATAAATTCAAACCAAAGATTAAATCTTCATCATTCAAAGGAATGTTTTTCGACAAAGTAACCTCGTTGGTTTTTTTGAACGATTGAAGTGTTTTTGTAATTTCTCTGTAGGTTATGGATGCATCATCGGGCCAAGATGGATTGATATCTTCCAACAATTCATTGAATTGCTCATGCGAATCTACGAATGCAAAAAACAAATTTTCTAAAAATTCTTTCTGTTGAATCAAATCCGGCTCATCAAAAATTGCGTAATCCTGGACAAAGTCCCACGACATCATTGTTTGAAACCATCCCTCAAAATTTGATTGTAAATCAATCCAATTGTATTCAATTTTAACATCAGACAACAAGACTTCTTGGTGTAATTTTTGAATGATTGGGGTATTGTTTAAGATGCTGTATTGACGAATTTTATTGGCATCTGGATAAAATTTTGACCGTTCAAGGTTCAATTCGTCTTGTAAATATTGTTGAAACTGATATGGAAAATCGAGTAGAAACAGATAAAATGCGTGGCTTTGATAAATACTGTTTTTCAGATTGTCAACAAACATAAATTCATTGTCGATGCCACTTTGTTTCCATGAATACAACGTTTGTAACGTTTTTATTCTCACTAATCTTCTTGAAATCATTTAGAACGTAAAATTTATGCAAAGATAAGCAAAAATCGGTGAAAGCGTATTCAAAACGTGTATAAACGCATATATCCATTTAAAGAACGAATCTTTTGTTAAGGGTTACTTAATCTTGTAAACGATGAATATGTATACACTTACAGAATTGAACCAACTTGCATTTAATATGGGCAAATTGGCACTAAAAACCGAAAACCAACCTGCTGCAAATCAGAGAGCGATTTTACTGAATGAAAACATTTTAGAGACCGTTTTACACGTAAACAAGCATTTATCGTTGGCCAGCGTTTCAACAAAAGATGATCTACCAACAGAAATATTACAGGCTTATGTAAAATGTAATCGTCTGATGGCATACATCATACAAGCCTATCAAAAATCAGAAATTACAAGAGAAGAGTTTTTGCATTTTGAAATAGAATTGAAACTGCTCATGAACCGTTTGGAGGTGGCATGTGGCATGAACAATTCTAATCAATGATAACCTTTTGTTTCCTCACCACCCTGCCATCGGCAGCTCTCAAAATTACAATGTATGTTGCTGATGGATAACGTGAAGTGGAAATCTCAGTCATATTTTTTGTAATCATCTTATTTTCCTCAATGATTTGACCAACCATGTTGTACACTTCAAATGATAAATGATTGATGATGTCTTCGTTTCTCACCTCAATTTTTAATCGATTGTCTTTGGCAACAGGATATACCAACACCTCGTCGTAGACTACAGTATCGAAAATGCGGGTTCTTTGAACAAATTCCATTTGTATCGGAAGGTCGAAACGATATTGAGAAATGGCATTGCGCATGGTGATGACTTGTTGTTTTGTAAACATGTTTTGACATTGGTCAGAACTGTAATCCATGTAATTTTCGACCATGTCTGGCAGATCATCCTTTGGTTCGGTGCAAGTGTTCATGGATTTGTTACAGTTAAATCCGGAACCAACACCTTGCAACGGGGTATCATCGATATAATCATCTGCGGCACAACGGTTGATTTGAAATTGATCGTCGGCCCAAATGTGTCTCAAACCAAAATAATGACCAAACTCGTGTACAGCAACCCTTCCCATATTCGATGTATTCAGAGTTGAAGTATTCGCTAGCGGGTTGTTTCTACCCACAACTTTATAATGCAAGGTAACTCCTTGGTTTGAATCTGCAATCCAACTTTGGTTGTTCCAACTTGGATGTCCGAATGGTGGATAAGCAAACCCTAGAAGTCCGTCTGTGTTATTTTGAGACAAATCGCACACCCAGATATTGACATATTTTTTTGGATTCCAAGGACTAGAACCGCGGGTGTAATTTGATTTCATTTTATTATTGATATTATTACCACCACCCCAAGACGTGGTTAATGTTTGTTTTCTAATAATACCACTTGTTGGATTTCCATTAGGATCAACTGCAGCGAGAACAAACTTAATGCGTGCATCTCCAGCGCGAGATTTAAAGAATGATCGGGTATTTGATGTATCAAAATTTTGGCGGCAAAAATCTCTGTTGAGCACTTCCAATTGGTTGATTAACAAACTATCATGAATATTTTCAGCTGCAACATTGTACAAAACGTGATACACCACAGGAATTGTGTAAATGGTATCGTAGTAGTACATGGTATCGCGAATAATTTTTTTCCTCGATTTCACATCAAAATTAGAACGAACACTTTTGATATACTCCACATCCAATTGCTTTTTAAAACCTGGGTATTGTTTTTCAAGCTGATCCATAAGATCGCGGTGACCACAAGGCTCAAGAGCATCTGTTTGGGCAGTTAAAAAATTACCGCATAGGAAAAAGGATAAAAAGAAAATTATTTTTTGCATACTCATTCAAATTGCAATTAACGAAGTAAATACGAGAATTTTAGCATTTAAAAACACTAAAATCGGCAAGGATGATGAAATTATGACAAACTACGATTGATTATCGCGCCATTCGTAAACCCATTGACTTTGGATCATTTCGAGGTGACCTTCATTGCTTTCTTCTTTGGTACCAACGAATTCGGGTATTTCTAACACCCACTCAAGAAGGTCGGTGAATCTAATTCTATAGATTTGTTTTTCTCCAAACTCGTCTCCAAAGCGTTCATAGAGTTTCATTGCAATATCTTCGTAATCGGTCCAGTTTATTGGTAGTTCCATATTGTTTTAGGGTTGAAAAATTTAGGTTTAAGGTTTTATTTGAATGATTTTCTGTGAGATTAATGACCAATAATTCCAGATTGATCGGGAATGATTACAACCAAATCTCCATCTTCATCCAATTTACACTGACAAGCCAATCGGCTATTGTATTTAGGGTTGCGGGCTCTGTCTACATATTCCTCTTCTCTGTCGCTCATTTCTGGCAATAAATCTTCTCCTTGTTCAACATAAACATGACAAGTGCTACAGCCACAAACGCCACCACAGTTGTGATTCAACTGAATGTTATTGTCGAGTGCAACTTCGAGTATTGATTCACCTTCGAATATTTCGTGGGTTTCTGGCGCTTTGCCTTTTTCTTCAAATTTAAATGTAATGTTTGCCATATACGATTGCAAAGATAACAATCAAATTTGAGTTTTGTTGGTGTCTTTTTGACACTTACTAATCGATTGTTTTTGTTAGCAATATCAAAGTTTTACGCTTATTTTTGCACCACAAAATTATGCATTTCGAACTATCAGAAGAACATTTAGCGGTACAGCAAGCTGCGAGAGATTTTGCACAAACCGAATTATTGCCCGGTGTCATTGAAAGAGATGAGAAACAACAATTCCCTGCAGAACAAATCAAAAAAATGGGTGAGTTGGGCTTCATGGGAATGATGGTAGACCCTAAGTACGGTGGGGGTGGAATGGATGCCATCAGCTATGTTTTGGCGATGGAAGAAATTTCAAAAATTGACGCATCTGCCTCAGTTTGTATGAGTGTAAACAACAGTTTGGTTTGTTGGGGTATTGAGGAATACGGTACCGAAGACCAAAAACAAAAATATTTGGTTCCATTGGCATCAGGACAAGCAATTGGCGCCTTTTTATTGAGTGAGCCAGAGGCAGGTAGCGATGCTACAAGCCAGAGAACAACTGCTATTGACATGGGCGACCATTACATTTTGAACGGTACAAAAAACTGGATCACAAATGGCAATAGCGCTAGTTACTACTTGGTGATAGCACAAACCGATGTTGACAAAAAGCACAAAGGTATCAATGCATTCATTGTTGAAAAATCTTGGGCTGGTGTTACTGTAGGTAAAAAAGAAGACAAATTGGGAATCCGCGGAAGTGATACGCACAGTATCATGTTCCAAGACGTGGTTGTTCCTAAAGAAAATAGAATTGGTGAAGACGGATTTGGATTCACTTTTGCAATGAAAGTATTGAGTGGAGGCCGCATCGGTATTGCCGCACAAGCATTGGGTATTGCAAGTGGTGCTTACGAATTGTCTTTAAAATATTCCAAAGAGCGTAAGGCATTTGGTAAAGAGATTATGCATCACCAAGCAATTGCATTCAAATTGGCAGACATGGCTACTGAAATTGAAGCTGCTCGTTTGTTGATTTTGAAATCAGCTTGGTTGAAAGACAATCATTTAAATTACGACAGAGCGAGCTCTATGGCAAAATTATTTGCCTCTGAAGTTGCAATGAAAACAACTGTTGAAGCAGTTCAAATTCATGGTGGATATGGATATGTGAAAGAGTATCACGTAGAAAGACTCATGAGAGATGCAAAAATCACTCAAATCTACGAAGGTACTAGCGAAGTGCAACGCGTGGTAATTTCCCGCGACGTTTTGCGTTAACCTTTAAGTGTTTTACATGAAAAAGGCGCTTTTCAGCGCCTTTTTTTATGCTTATTTTTTGCATTTTGTACAAAAAATAAAATGAAAATCTTTTACAATTATTGTAAATTTCTCTCTAAAAAATCAGCATATGCCATCCCTATTCCCTCTTCTAAGCCAACCGACGGCTTCCAACCAGTGGCAAATAACCTCGACGAATCCATCAGCTTTCTCGGCGTTCCATTTGGCTTACTTGTGTCGAAATCCAATGTCCCTTCAAAACCAACCACTTTTTGAACCAATAAAGCCAAATCTTTGATGCTAATCTCATCACCATATCCAACGTTCACAAACTCTTTTTCATTATAATTCAACATCAAATATACCAAGGCGTTGGCCAAATCATCGGCGTATAAAAATTCCCTAAACGGTGAACCATCACCCCAAACAGTAACCACAGGGTTATTCTGAATTTTTGCCTCGTGAAACTTACGAATCAACGCCGGCAACACATGGGAATTTTCCGGGTGGTAATTGTCGTTCGGCCCGTACATATTGGTTGGCATTGCCGAAATAAAATTGCATCCATACTGATCTCTGTATGCTTCGCACATTTTAATTCCCGTGATTTTGGCAATTGCATAAGGTTCGTTAGTGGGCTCTAAGAATCCACTCAACAAATAATCCTCTTTTAAAGGCTGTGGGGCCATTTTAGGATAAATACAGCTACTTCCTAGAAACAACAACTTTTTAACCCCGTAAACGTGCGCAAAATGGATTAAATGATTCTGAATACTCAAATTATCATACAAGAATTCGGCTCTGTACGTGTTGTTCGCCAAAATACCACCAACTTTGGCAGCAGAAACAAAAACATAATCAGGCTTCTCTTGGGCGTAGAATGCTTCAACCTGTGATTGCACACGCAAATCCAATTCCTTCGATGTGCGGAAAATCAAATTCTCATATCCCAATCGCTGCAATTCTCTCACAATGGCACTGCCCACCATCCCTCGGTGTCCTGCAACGTAGATTTTTGCCGATAATTCCATTATTCGAAGTAGTTTTTAGCTTCAAAACCACCCTCTCTGAGGTAGTTTTCCTTTTGCATCAGGCGAATATCAGATTGCATCATGTCATTGACCAATGCAGGCAAATCATATTTCGGTTTCCACCCCAATTTGGTTCTCGCTTTTGTAGCATCACCTATCAACAAATCCACTTCTGTAGGTCTGAAATATTTAGGATCAACAAAAACCAACTCTTGACCTAGAGAAAGTTGACAATCAGCTCCAACAACAGATTTAAATGCATCAAAATCAACTGATTCTACAAATCCAATTTCATCAACACCTTCACCTTTGAAAGCCATTTTTACACCCAAATAGCCAAATGCCATTCTCACAAATTCACGAATTTCAGTGGTAATTCCTGTAGCAATCACAAAATCTTCCGCCTTTTCTTGTTGCAATATCAACCACATCGCTTCGATATAATCTTTCGCATGTCCCCAGTCTCTCTTAGAATTCAAATTCCCAAGGTGCAATTTATCTTGCAACCCAAGGGCGATCCTTGCAGCAGCGCGGGTAATTTTTCTGGTCACAAAAGTTTCGCCTCGAATTGGACTTTCGTGGTTAAACAAAATGCCAGAACAAGCATACATATCGTAAGCTTCTCTATAGTTTACCGTAATCCAAAATCCATACATTTTTGCAACTGCATATGGAGATCTCGGGTAAAATGGAGTTGTTTCTTTTTGAGGGACTTCTTGCACCAAACCATAAAGTTCTGAAGTAGAAGCTTGATAAATTCGCGTCTTTTTGGTTAAGCCCAAAATTCGGATGGCTTCAAGCAACCTCAAAGTTCCCATTGCATCACAATTGGCGGTATATTCAGGAGTTTCAAAACTCACATGAACATGACTCATCGCTCCCAAATTGTAAATTTCATCTGGTTGAACTTCCTGAATGATGCGAATGAGGTTGGTACTATCTGTTAAATCCCCATAATGAAGCTTCATTTTTGCTCCATCAATGTGCGGATCCTCGTAAATATGTTCAATTCTATCGGTGTTAAAAAGTGAACTACGGCGCTTGATACCATGCACCATATACCCCTTTTTAATTAAAAATTCGGCCAAATATGCTCCATCTTGACCAGTAATGCCCGTGATTAATGCAACTTTCATTATTTTGCACAAAAATAATCCCTTTTTTATGATTTTGGTATTCACTCACAAAGTTTCAAACAGTCTTCACTATGTTTTGAAGGAAATCTTTGTGAATCAATTCAATCTCAATTTCGAAATAACACAAGACAAAATCCACTATTCACAAGCTTCTGCCGATATCAAAATCCATTATACAGAAGAGAATATTTTAGATTTTGAGGGACATTGGGTGCCAAATTCAAATTTTCTTTTTACAGAAAATTTCCAAAATATTGATATTGAAAATGATTTACCAACCGGCATTATTCAATTTCCCAAAAACAAAACTATAGATAACGCATACGAAAGCATTTGCAAAATCCTTTCAATTCACAACGATCTTAAAACTGAATCAGAGAATTTTTCAAATAGACGCGTTTACTTTCCTATCGATTCACCTCTGGGTTTCGACTTGTTTGCCCATGTTTTTGCATTCATAGCAAATGTTGAGGAAAGTGTGGCGCGTTCAAAAACAAAAGATATAGACAAAAACGGACGTTTCAACGCCAAAAATTTGAATTTTGTGAAACAAAACATGCACTTGTTGCCCATGGCCGATTTGGCCGTTGAACGCTTGCGTGAATTCATCGGTCTATGTCCCTCAAAAGAAAACAACTTTTGCATCATTCCAACCGCAGATATCGACCAATGTTTTCAATTCAAGGGAAAATCTTTGAAAAAATTTGTCGGAGGCGGAATCAAACATCCAAGCACATTATGGGATCGTTTTGAATATCTGTTCACAAGAAAAGATCATTTCGCACCATCTAACACCCTTTTCAAATTTTTAGAAAAACATGAAAAAGCCCGCATTTTTTGGCTTTGTAATTTGAAGGAAACGGAGAAAAACAAACAGATTTCACGTGAAAACAAAGATCTAAAATTAGAAATTGAGCAAAGCAAACACCATGCTCACATTGGACTACATCCTTCTTACCAAGACTTAGACCAACAAAAAATTTACCAAGAAGAAAAGGAATGGTTAGAAAAAACTGCAAACACCAACATTACGCATAGCCGACAACATTACGTACACTTTGAACTTCCCGAAACGTATATTGAATTGGAAGCAATCGGAATCACAGACGATTGGAGTATGGGATTTGCAAACACCATAGGATTCCGAAATGGCAGTACATTACCCGTAAAATGGTTCAATATTTTTGACCAAAAAGAACACCATTTCACCATCCATTCTTTTTCGATTATGGACGTTACTTGCAAAAACTATTTAAAACTCAATTTATTTTATAGTATACAATTAGGAGAATCATTGAAACAAATTATTCAAGAAACAAATGGCCAATTCACTTTCATCATTCACAATGAATCTTTATCAGAAAAAGAAGGTTGGAAAGGCTGGAGAAAAACATTCTATTCATGGGCATCAAATATTTAGAACGCTGGGAAATTGACACCGTTAAGTGGGACAAATGTGTACAATCTTGTCAACATTCATTGGCGTATGCACTTTCAGGCTATCTTGATGGTGTTTGTGACAACATATCCGATTATTCAAAATTTTCGTTCCATGATGAAAATCAAAACACATCAGAAATTCTTGGGCAATGGGGTGGACTTGTGCTCAACGATTATGAAGCTGTTTTTCCATTGCCATGGCGACAAAAGTTTGGATTAAAATATGTTTTTCAACCGCTGTTTTGTCAACAACTGGGATTGTTTGGAAATCCAGGATCGTTGAACACCGAAGATTTCATCAGGAAAATCCCTAAGAAATTTGTCAAAATCCATTTGCAGGTTCATCCATTTTTCGGCAAGCCAGATGGAGCAAGCAGCAAAACAAATTTGATATTGGATTGTCCTCATATACCGGAAAAAAAGTTCAACAAAGATGCCTTAAAAAACATCAAAAAATGCCAAGAAGCTGAGGTGGTTTACAGGACACCGCCGCAAATTGCGGATGTTTTGAGTATTTACAATGAAACTTGGGGTAGCAAAGCCAAGTTGAAGTGGTTTGATGACTATGAAGGATTTGAAACTGCATGTATGAACATGGAACGGGAGGAAAAACTGTTCACAATTCTGGCAAAAGACAAAGAATCAAACAAATTAGGCGCTGCCATTTTCCTCGTTTCACAAAAACGCATACACTATGTTTGCGCGGCTCCCACCGAAATGGGTAAAAAATTGGGAATTATGCATGGAATTATTGCAGAGGCATCAGTGCAATTCCCCAATCATAAAATTGATTTTGAAGGTTCATCGATTCCATCGGTTGCAGAATTTTATAAAAAATTCAATCCAATTAACGAACCTTTCTACATAATTCAACGAAATTTGTTCACAAATCTATGATAAAACCTTGGATACAATCAGCGAGATTGAGAACGCTACCCCTTGCAATTTCAGGAATCCTGCTCGGGACCGGCATTTCAAAACTTCACGGATTTTCAGATTGGTCGGTATCGGCACTTGCTCTGATCACAGCCATTTTATTGCAAATCTTATCAAACTTCGCCAATGACTATGGTGATTTCCAAAAAGGGACAGACAAAGCTGCAGGAAGAAAAGACCGCATGTTAACATCTGGTTCTATTTCGGAAAGTGCAATGAAAACTGCACTTTACGTTCTCAGTGGATTGGCATTTATTGCAGGAATTTCAATGATTAGGATGGCCTACAACCACAACCACATTAACCAAAATGGGATTTATGTTTTTATTGGAATTGGAATCGCGGCTATTATCGCTGCAATTACCTACACTGTTGGCAAAAAAGCTTATGGTTATTTTGGATTTGGCGACATTTTTGTATTCATATTTTTTGGTATTGTTCCTGTTTTGGGAATGTCAACATTACTTGGTTGCGACCTCAATTTCAACATTGGAATAGCTGGCGCAGGTATGGGTTTTTTGAGCACCGCGGTTTTGAATACAAACAACTATCGCGACATTGAAACAGACAGGTTGGCCAACAAAATTACTTTGGCAGTTTTGATGGGGGTTAAATGGAACTTATTCTACCACAGATTGCTCCTCGTTTTGGGATTTTCGGGTGTCTTCTTTTCTTACTTCAATTATATCAACAAAGTGTTTAATCTAATGGCTTCAAAACTCTATCTGGAAATGCTTATGATTTTTGGAACTTTTACTCCAGCTGCTGTTTTGTTGGCATCGCATTATTCGAGTTTGATCCGTATTGAGCCAGGAAATCGCGAATTGCTCAATCAGCAATTAAAGAAGCTTTCATTGTCGATTTTACTTACTGTGTTGATTTATATTTTCATGGTGTATTTTGTGGGAGAAGGCGCTCATGGGGCCAATATGTGATGTATTTAAAACTCGAAAAACATACACTATCATTTATCAAACCCGCTAAAACAAGTCGCGGCGAATATGTTGATAAGCCTTCATATTTGTTGTGGCTGATTACAGACAAATTCAAAGTTTGCGGTGAAGCCGCTCCACTTTCTGATTTAAGCATTGATGGAAAAGTAGATTATTTTTCAATTGTCAATCAAATTGAAAACCAATTCCTTAACTATGAAAAACTAGAAGAATTGTTGGATGTTTGGAAATCTTACCCCGCATTACGTTTTGCCCTATTCTGTGTCATCCAAAAAGCAAAGTTTGCTGAAAATCAACCAAAAAAAGTCGAATTTTCAGTCAATCATTTATGGATAGAAAATGGATTTACCTTAGGTAAAAACTCCATGAAAATCAATGGTTTGGTATGGATGAATAGCATCGATGCCATGTATGAAGAAGCCATTCAAAAAATCAATGCTGGTTTTACCTGTATCAAATTCAAAGTAGGTGCATTGGATTTCGATGCAGAATGCAGATTAATTGAGAAAATTAGAAAACAATTTAGCCCATTCAAAGTTGAAATCCGATTGGATGCAAATGGCGGATTTCAAAATGGAGATGCAATTTTTCAACTTGAAGATTTAAAGCGTTTTAACATCCATTCCATCGAGCAACCCATTCAAGCAAATCAGCCTGATTTGATGCAAGAAATTTGCGCGAAAAGCCCAATCGACATTGCCCTCGATGAAGAATTGATTGGAATTGATGTGAACAATGCTCATACGTTATTGAAAAAAATCAAACCCCAATATATCATACTAAAACCCACTTTGTTGGGAGGATTCGATTTTTGTGATATTTGGATTCAACATGCAGTATCTCAAAATGTTGGTTGGTGGAGCACATCAGCATTAGAGGGTAACATTGGGCTTGCCGATATTGCACAGTGGGTTTCAGGGTACAAACCGACAATGCCTCAGGGACTTGGAACGGGTTCTCTTTTCGTTAAAAACTTCGATCCACATACAAAAGTGGAAGGAGAAACAATTTTCTTTTTACCATAAAATGATTGACAACCAAGAATTTATATCAATTCTGAACAAAACGCTCCCTGAAAACGAGGCGAAGAGTTTACTATCGGCTTTAAACGAGCCAGTTTCAACTTCGGTGAGAATAAACAGAAAAAAAATTTCACAGCTCCAAGTGGATTGTACCCCTGTTAAACACTGTAAGGATGGTTTTATTTTGAAAGAACGTCCAATTTTCACTGCCGATCCTGCCCTACATGCTGGCGCATATTATGTTCAGGAATCAAATAGTATGTGGATAGGTGAAATTGTGCGTCATTTACTGCCTAAAATCGAAAATGGGGCCATTGTTTTGGATTTGTGCGGAGCTCCTGGTGGAAAAAGCACTCATATTGCCTCCGTTTTGAGAGATGGAGATTTACTGGTAGCCAATGAAGTTATCCAAAGCAGAAATGCGATTTTATACGAGAATTTGTGCAAATGGGGTGCAGGAAATGCGGTTGTGACCCGTTCAGATGCCAAAATTTTTGGCAAAACTGCGAATCTTTTTGACATCATTGCTTGCGATGCACCGTGTTCAGGAGAAGGAATGTTCCGAAAAGACAATGCCGCAGTAGATGAATGGTCGATCCAAAACGTTCAACTCTGTGTTGAGAGACAACAAAGAATTGTTCACGATGTCTGGAATTCCTTGAAACCAGGCGGATATTTCATTTACAGCACCTGTACTTACAACAAAAATGAAAATGAAGACAATGTGAAACTCTTCTGTAAAGAATTCAATGCTCAATTAATTTCTGTTGATTTTGAGGGACATGAATCACTTTTTAGCCTCGAAGAATCTATGTACAGATGTCTACCTCATAGAACTTTGGGAGAAGGTTTGTTTTTTGCGGTACTCCAAAAACCCTTGGATTCAGAAGATTACCAAGAATCTGTGTCACAGTCGCAAAGAGATTTTGAAACTTATAAAAAGAATCAGAACAAAAAAGGCAAAAACAACCATAAATCTGGTCAAAAATCGATTGAATTGCCATTTTCACATAAAAATTGGGGAGCATTTGAAGGATTTGATGGTCTTTACACATTGAAACTTGGTTCATGGTTTGAAAACAATCCCAATTTAATCAAGCAATTACCAAATGTAATTCATCCCGGAGTTGGAATTGGAAAGGTATATAATGGAGATTGGAAAGTGGAACCTTCGTTCGATTTGATTTCCGAAGATTTTCAAGAATACCCGACCCAAGAGATTGAAATTCAGGATTCTATAAAGTATTACCGACGCGAGTTTTTGAGTTTGGCAAGTGCAAACAAAGGCATCATTGGACTCCGGTGGAATGGTCTTCATTTGGGTACAGCAAATTCGGTCAAAAACGGACTTAACAATCTTTGGCCCGTGAATTGGAGAATTCGCTCAGAATTTGAGGGTAAATCCATTATTTAAATACCGCGAAGCGGTTAAAAAATTTTTACTTTTTTCATTTAAAATACAGGCTGAGAAAGAGTTGTCTTCTCCACTGAAAAATCTAAGATTCAAAATTGTACAACAGTATGTCCACCTGTATTTTATGTTCATAAAGTAAAACAGTGGCAGCAAGCGTTGGTTGTAAATTTGTAAGGTGATCAAATACAATCGATTTGTCCTTGGAAATGGATTAAGGGTTATTCACCAACATGATCCTAATGTAAGCAACGTTGTTTTAAACACGCTTTACAATGTTGGAGCGAGAGACGAAGACCCCAGTAGAACTGGTTTTGCGCACTTGTTTGAACATTTGATGTTCGGAGGAAGTGAAAATGTGCCATCGTTCGATGCGGCAATTGAAAATGCTGGTGGGCAGAACAATGCATTCACTACCAACGAAATAACCAATTATTACATTTCTGTTCCTCTAGAAAACGTGGAAACTGCGTTTTGGTTGGAAAGCGATAGAATATTGGCGTTGAATATTAACGAAAAATCTCTGTCTGTTCAGCAAGGTGTTGTGGTAGAAGAATTTAAACAACGTTGTTACAATGCACCGTTTGGACAGTTGTGGCATCACATTCGTCAATTGCTTTACACGAATAGTCCATACCGTTGGCCAACAATTGGATTGGAAATATCGCATGTTGAAGATGCAACTTTGGAGGATGTTCAATCTTTTTATAATCAATTCTATACCCCACAAAACGCCATTGTTTCTATCGTTGGAAATTTAAGTTTAGAAGAAACAAAACAACTTTGTGAAAAATGGTTTGGCACGATTAACAAAACCGGTAATCTCAACAAAAATCAATACACAGTCGATGTCCCTCAAGAAGAAAGACGTTTTTTAGAGACCACTGACTTGTCACCAAACCCTGCAGTATTTTTAGTTTGGAAAGGTCCATCGTACAAAGAAAAGGGTGGTTTGGAATTGGATATTTTTGCTGATTTACTTGGTGGTTCTGATGTTTCTGATTTGCAACAAATCTTGGTAAAAGAGAAACAAATTTGCAATGCTGCTGAGTGCTTTTATATCAGGGGATTGGATGAGGGATTGTTTATTTTGTACGGCATATTAAATCCAGGTGTTACACACGAAACCGTTGAAAATGAATTATTTAAAACCATGAACGAATTCATTTCGAAAGGAAGTGAAAACCAATATGTTTTCGATGGTATCAAAAACAAGGTGTACACCAATTTACTTTTTGAGCAAATCAATCCAATGAATCGAGCACAAAAGTTGGCTTATTATGAAAATTTAGGAAGCCTAGAAACGATCAATACCGAGGCAGAAATGGTTAAAAACCTTGAATTACAGGATGTTTTATCAAAGGCATCTGCAACATTCCAAGCCAACAATATGTCAGTTATTTACTATTCACCAAAAGCATGAGTCAAAATTTTAGAAAAGAAGCGCCAATTACCCGTACAATTAAGAGCTTCGATGTGCCGGAAATAATTGAAAGTCACTTGGTTGAAGGACAAAGACATTTCATTTCTCACACCGAATCGCTGGGAGTTGTGAAAATAATGTTATGGTTTCCACATGGAATATCGGAACAAAAAAGTTCATTTATTGCGACTGCTGCATACGAACTATTGTTTTCTGGCGGTAATGGTAAAACCGAAAAAGAAATAGTTGGATATTTAGATCACTTAGGAGCTAACGTACAATTTGACTGCGAGTTATATGGCGCAACAGCCACAATTCGTTGTTCTAAAATAAGGGCGGTAGAGGTGATCAAATGGGTTTCGGAAAACATTTTATTGTGTGAATTTCCAGAGAAAGAGTTTGAAAATTACAAGCTCATCAAAAAGGCATCAATTGAGAGAAAAATGCAAACTCCTCAATATTGGTCGGCTAAAATTGCTTCTGAAAACTATTATGGCGCTGAACACTTATTGGGGAAACATGGTAAAATTGAAGACATCGAAAATTTAAAAAGAGAAGATGTTGTTGCGTTTCACATGGAACACATACATCCAGGAAAAAGTATGCTGTTGGTGGCCGGTGATTGTGATGAAAAACTAGGAACTGAATTGTTATCCATTCACAATGAATATTTTAAGGAGAATTTTGACTTTAAAATTGGCGAAGCAAACCTAACAGGAATTGATAAATTCACCGAAATTATCAAACATTCATTGCCTAATAGCACACAAGTTAGTTTGCAGTTGTTAAAGCACATTGGACATTTGGAGGAATCGGATTTGCACAAATTCACTTTGCTGAACATGGTTTTAGGGGGATATTTTGGAAGTCGTTTGATGCAAGAAATCCGGGAGGAAAAAGGATTAACGTATGGAATCGGTTCCTATTTCAGACCGGCAATGGACGGGAGAAGTTGGATTATCAGCGGGGAAATGAACAGTGAAAATGCGGACTTAGCTTTGAGTTGTGTTGTTGAGATCATGGAAAAACTAAGGTCTGAAATCATTGATATCGAAGAACTTGAAAGGGCAAAGAGATATTACAGCGGGCAATTCCGATCAGGTTTCGATGGCCCGTTCTCAAGCGCTGCAAAAATACAACAACGCATCATGAGAAATTACAGTGATACATTTTACAAAGACACGTTATCCGCCATTTGGAACACTACACCTGAAGAAATACTGGAGGTGGCTCAAAATTATTTAGATCCAAATTCGTTTATAAAGGTAATGGCGGGTAAAGTCAACTAAATGAACATGTTAAAGAAAAATATCTTCTTCTCTATTTTTTTCATGGGAATGAATTTTTCTTTATTTGCTGTAAGCAAACCTGTTTATTTAGAAAGGGCTTGTTTAGATAAAACAACCGGCTGGTTAACTCTTTATATAAAACCAGAGGCTGACCCTTGCAATTCCTTCAAATTTTATCGCATTTATGGAAGGGACGATGCCTTCAATCCATTTGAACTAATAGGTGAAACAACTACACTTAATACCAATACATTAAACATTTTACTTTCTAACAAAAAAAAATGGGAAATTTATATTTCAACGCATTCGGCATGCAATGGAATAGACAGTTTTAATTCAAATAAAATCTTCATCGACGATGTGCCTCCGTCGTATGTAGAACCCGATAGTGTATCGATTGACATGATCAGTCAAAAAGTTATTGGGGGCTGGACCACACCATCAGATGCCGACATCATGGGATATAGTTTGTTCAAAGTAGATCCGGCAACATCAAACAATATTTTAGTGGATGAACAGAAGGTCAATTTTTACACTTTTAGCAGCGCCACTTTTAACGCAACTTCATCCGGAAATCGCCTTGCCATTGCGGCATTTGATAGTTGCAGAAACGGGGGTTTGATTAGCAATTATCACTCTCCTATTCTATTAAACATTTCGATCCCAGCCAATTATAAATGCATCAAAAAGACGGTTTTGAGTTGGGTTCCATATTACGGTTGGAATACAGATTCAAATTACTTGTATGTGGTTGATTTAAAATTGAATAAAACAATTTCATGCTTTCGTTTATCTGGCGCAACGAATACATTCACTTTCACATTTCCTTATTTGAATACCACTTTTGCTTTTTTTGTAAGATCAAAGAAAGTCGGCAGTACAATCACCTCTACTTCCAATATAGTTTCTGCTAACGTCCCCGATTTTCCTGCACCCATTATCAAAACCAGCATCGACATGGTTACTGTGGAACAGGCCAATGAAATACAGGTTCATTGCAAGTGGTCAACTGGCGACAGCGCATGTTTGTTTAGCAAAGGAGCAATTGGAAATTGGACCTTATTGAATGCGTATAAAGCTCCCTTAAACAATGATATTTATTTGTATAAATTGGCAAATACAAACGCTCAAAACATTGATTTTAAATTAGTTAGATACAATTCATGCGGGTTTACAGCCGACAGCACTGTGGCCCATAGTAACATTGTTCTCACAGAAATTAGTCCAAAAAATCTCCAATGGAACACCTACAAAGGGTGGCTCAATGAAGGCAAAACGGTGGACTATCAAATCGAAAAATGGAATGGTTCCACGTGGAACACTATCGGAAATACGAATACAAACAATTATATATTGGTGGGACAAGGCTATGGAAACACTAAATTCAGAATCAAAGCCACCCCGATTCCTAACAACAATGAATTCAGCCATTCCAATGACATTGTAATCGACTTAGGATTTGACTCATCTGCCTTCGATACAACCCTTATACCAAGCGGGTTTAACCCGAGCGGTGTAAACCCGATATTTCGCATAAGCAATCCCGCTATTCAACCAGGACAAGCCAACATGCAGATCTACAATAGGTGGGGACAATTGATATACCGTGGTGATGCTTTGATAGGCTGGGATGGACAATATATGGGAGAACCCTGTTTGGCCGGAATCTATGTCTATCTCATAGAAGCAGAGTTCAGAAACAAAAGAGAAATATACAAAGGAACCATAACAATTATCAATTAAACATGGCAGAAACGATACAATTCTTCGGTAAAACAAAAACATTAAACGGTAATTTTCGTAAGAATATCAGAAAAACCATCAATACAATTGCCAAAGAACACGGATATATTATCTCTCAAATCAGCTATATCTTTATGACTGATGAGGAATTAAACGAAATCAATCAATCTCACTTACAACATGACGATTATACAGATATCATTACATTTGATCTCTCAGATACGGAAGCTTGTATTGATGGAGAAATCTATATCTCTATAGAAAGGGTAAAAGAAAATGCTGCAACATTTAAGAATAGCATGGAGGATGAAATGGTGAGAGTCATCTGTCACGGGGTCTTACATCTTATGGGATATAAAGATAAAGGCGATCATGATATCAAAAAAATGCGCGACGCGGAAAACAAATCCATCGAGACCTTTCATCAACTACAACAATAAACAGATGTGCATTTATAAATTTTCGCCGGCCTCTACCCTCTTATTATCTTTGTAAAAACAAACACGTTTCACGTGAAACAGTATATGAATCAGAAGTACGATGTTATTGTAGTTGGAGCTGGACATGCAGGATGTGAAGCTGCAAATGCTGCCGCCAAAATGGGAAGTAAAGTTTTACTCATTACCATGAATATGGAAACAATTGCGAAGATGAGTTGCAATCCAGCCATGGGGGGAGTAGCAAAAGGACAAATCATCAGGGAAATCGATGCCCTCGGAGGAATGTCTGGTATCATAACCGATAAAACAATGATACAATTTCGCATGCTCAACCGAAGTAAAGGTATTGCCATGTGGAGTCCACGTGCCCAAAGTGACCGCATGAGATTCTCCGAAGAGTGGCGATTAGCATTAGAAAACAATTTAAATGTCGACTTCTTTCAAGATTCTGTCACAGAAATAACTACAGAAAAAAATCGTGTAACTGGTGTCATCTGCGGTATGGGGGCAAAATTTGCCTCAAAAACCGTTGTGTTAACCGCTGGAACTTTCTTAAACGGTATCATACATATCGGTAGAAAACAATTCGGTGGAGGAAGAATGGCAGAAAAAAGTGCAACAGGAATCACCGCACAATTAGAATCTTTGGGATTGATATCTGGTCGCATGAAAACAGGGACACCTCCAAGAGTTGATGGTCGATCACTCGACTATACCAAAATGGAAGAACAAGCAGGGGATGAAAATCCATCAAAGTTCTCTTATTCCACCACAACAACGTCCCTCAAAAATCAAAGAAGCTGCCATATTACCTATACAAATGACCGAGTACATGACATATTAAGAGAGGGATTCGAAGATAGTCCTATGTACAACGGAAGTATACAAGGACTAGGACCAAGATATTGTCCAAGCATAGAAGACAAAATTAATCGTTTCGCAGAAAGAGAAAGACACCAGATATTCGTAGAACCCGAAGGATGGAACACCATAGAAATATATGTAAATGGATTCAGTACGTCGCTACCAGATGATGTTCAAATTAGGGCAATGAAACAAATACCTGGTTTTGAAAATGCAAAAATTTTCAGACCGGGCTACGCCATTGAATACGACTTCTTTCAACCAACCCAGCTACAATCAACCTTAGAAACCAAAGCCATAGAAAACCTCTTCTTTGCTGGACAAATAAACGGAACTACAGGATACGAAGAAGCTGCTGCACAAGGACTTATGGCTGGAATCAATGCACATGCAAAAGCTGCCGAAAAAGAAACATTGGTACTTGGAAGAGATCAAGCTTACATAGGAGTCCTTATAGATGACCTCATTAATAAAGGCACAGAAGAACCTTATAGGATGTTTACTTCAAGAGCCGAATATAGAATATCCCTCCGACAAGATAACGCTGATGAAAGACTCACACCAATAGGATATAAAATTGGTCTTGCTGAAGAGGATCGAATGAAACGATTAAATAAAATCAATGATGAATCTAATCAGATTAGCCAATTACTCGCAAATGAAAGTATAGTACCTCAAGAAGGACAACAATATCTACCCCAACTCATATCCCCCATTATAGAAAAAACAAGGGCTCAAAAAATATTACTCCGACCAGAAGTCAGTATACAAGATATACAGCATATACCTACATTCAACAAAATCAAAGAATTTGAAGCGGAATCAATACAAAGAGCAGAAATATATACCAAATATCATACCTATATAGAAAGAGAAAAAGAACAAGCCGATAAGTTGAATAGACTAGAAAATATTAAAATCCCACAAAACTTCGATTACTCTAAATTACAATCTATGAGTATGGAAGCCCGAGAAAAATTAAAAAAGATACAACCAAGTACCATAGCTCAAGCAAAAAGAATCAGCGGAGTTTCACCTTCTGATATATCAGTACTTTTAATTCACTTTGGACGATGAGATCAATTACACTTTTATCGGCAATCATTTTATTTAGCCAATGTGCCAACCCAGTTGGACCAACAGGAGGAGATAAAGATACCAAAGCTCCAACCATTACTAAAGTTAATATAACAGAAGAAAATCATCAAAAAAAGATTTACATCATATTTGATGAAAATATCAATACCAAGGGAAGTCTATCAATATCTCCTATAACAAACAAAAAAACAATTGAATTAAATAAGCATCGCAACACTCTTTGGTTCTATGTACCCCAAAATACAAACTCAATTACACTAAACGACGTAATCTCTGATGTCAATGAAAACAATCCCGGAAAATATCCATTTATCATATTAGGAAAGGATAGTTCTAAATTCATAGTGAAATACCAAACCCTCAATAATCAGAAAGATAAAATCAAAGCTTACATCAAAATTGATAGCAATTACTATTACGGCGATTATACCACAAAAGGCTATGTTAATTTTGGGGGATTGAAAAAACAAAATCAAACCATGTATTTATTTAATGATTTAAATAATAATGATAAATACGATCACAATGAAGATTACTACATACAAACCATCAAAAAGGAAAACTTACTCAATTACAATGACACAATAAATGATACACTCAATTATCTCATATATCCAAATAACTACAAAGAAGTAAAAAGATCGGTAAATATTAAACATGGATATACCCTTTATCATCAAGTACCAAAATATATCCTCAAAAAAGAATTAGAGAAAAATACAATCAGCATCATATCACATCATGATAGTCTGGTAATCCAAAATAGCGATACAACATATTTTGATCAGATATTGACATCAAACAAAAATCAATTTAAAATCATTCAAACAAAAACAGACATTGGAATTAGTCAAAAAATTAATATCGTTTTCGGCAACTTCGAAAAAGACACAATAATAGAATACGATATTAATTTAAATCCTTTTATTAAAGCAATCGAAAATAAACAAATCAGATTCAATAATACATCAACCCAAGAAAATAGAGATGGACAAATATCGATCACTGACTATCGCAAACAATTAATACAACCAATTGAAAGTCTCTTAAAATCAGAAAAGAGCAAAGACAGTATTCTCAAAAAGGTAAAATATAAATTAGGTAAAATAATTATTAAAAATAAAAACAATACTTATAAGAATTTAAAAATCAAACTTCAACAAGATAATCAGATTTCTGATATTTATGCATTAAACAACAGCGAAAATCAAATTGTTCTAATTACAGGTAATTACAAATACTTCATTTGGGAAGATACCAATGATAACAATCATCTCGACCACACTACAGAAATAAATATAACCCAAGATGAATTGATATCGAAAGGATTAGTTGAATATGAAAAAATCATTCATTATAACAAAGAAACGGCAGTGAATAGCAAATTAGACAATATAATTATTGTGGAATAAATACAAATAAACGATAAAAAGGTATAGGATAAAATAAATAATATGTGCAATAAAAACAAAGGAAAAATTGAAAATTAAGATTGTGTTAATTTCCTTATTTCTATCTACCTGACTATACCCCATACATGTATAAAACACAAGAAAAAATAGAGTATTTTTCCATAACATTAAAATAACATAAACCCTTATAAATAAAGCATTTAATTAAATATAAATTATAAAAATAAATAAAATAAGAGAATTATCCTCATATCCACACAGCTATAATATATATATAATATTCATTTTAAATGAAAGGTATTGATTAATACTTTGGGCTGGGGAAAACCAATCCTAGAAAAATTTACAATCATGGAATGAGTTGATTAGATTTGCATATATGATTCAGAAAATTCAAGATATCACAAACGAAGTAGAACAGTTTAATATTGATTCGCCAGAAACCTTGGAATCATTTAGATTGCAATTTCTAAGCAGAAAAGGTAGTATATCTGAATTATTTGATATTTTCAAAGAATTACCTGGAATAGAAAAAAAGGATATAGGTAAACCTTTGAATGTATTAAAATCATTGGCGGAGACTAAATTCAATCAATTTAAAGAACAGTTTGAAAATACTTCTGATGATCTGGCTTCAAAAATTGACACATCGTTGCCCGTTTATCAAAATGATTTGGGAAGTTATCATCCGTTGAAAATTGTTGAGAATGAATTGGTGGAAATATTCCATTCTTTGGGATTTGATTTGTCTGTTGGTCCAGAAATTGAAGACGACCATCATAATTTTGGTGCCTTAAATTTTGCGGAAGATCACCCTGCAAGGGATATGCAAGATACTTTTTTCATTGGAGAACATGTATTAAGGACTCATACGAGTAGTGTTCAAATCAGGGAGATGGAGCGAAATGAACCACCATTTCGTTTGGTTATGCCTGGTAGGGTTTATAGAAATGAGGCGGTAAGTTCTAGAAGTAATTGCTTCTTTCATCAGATTGAGGGACTTTATGTTGATAAGGATGTTACGTTTGCTGACTTAAAACAAACCTTGTATTATTTTGTGCAACAGTTTTTTGGTGAAGGAACTAAGATTCGATTCAGATCGAGTTATTTTCCATTTACTGAGCCGAGTGCTGAAATGGATATTTGGGCAGGAACCGATACTGAAGAAAACAAACGTTTAACAAAAGGAACAGGTTGGTTAGAAGTTTTGGGTTGTGGAATGGTTCATCCAAACGTTTTAAAAGCATGCAACATCGATCCTGAAGTGTATACAGGTTTTGCGTTTGGTATGGGTATAGATCGCATTACAATGCTGAAATATGGCATCCACGATATTCGTGACCTCTTTGTTAATGATACGAGGATGTTGGTTCAATTTAAAGGTTTATAAAGTTTTATGAGAACTAAAAATTTTAACCGATAAACTTTCAACTTTAAATTTAAGATAACAACGATAATCACATTTTTAAACAATAAACTTTCAACTTTAAATTTAAGATAACAACGATAATCACATTTTTAAACAATAAACTTTCAACTTTAAATTTATAAAAACAACGATAATCACATTTTTAAACAATAAACTTTCAACTTTAAATTTAAGATAACAACGATAATCACATTTTTAAACAATAAACTTTCAACTCTAAATTTATAAAAACAACGATAATCACATTTTTAAACAATAAACTTTCAACTTTAAATTTATGATATACTTTGCCAGCGATTTTCATTTGGGTATGCCTGCAGGAGAAATTTCTAAGGTTAGAGAAATTAAAATTGTGAATTGGCTTGAAAAAATTTCCTCTGACGCGGAAGAAATTTACTTGTTGGGAGATCTGTTTGATTTTTGGTTTGAATATAAATCTGTTGTTCCACGTGGTTATGTCAGATTTTTGGGAAAACTTGCTGAACTCACTGATAAAGGAATTAAAATTTTTGTTTGTGTAGGAAATCATGATTTGTGGATGAGATCCTATTTGGAGGAAGAATGTGGTGTGATTATTTTTAGAGAACCTATGATAAAAAAATTTGGCGACAAAGTTTTTTATTTACATCATGGTGATGGTTTAGGTCCCGGAGATAAAAGTTATAAATTTCTCAAAAAAATTTTCCTCTCTCCCATCAATCAATTTTTGTTCGAAAGACTTCATCCAAATTTTGGATTTAAATTGGCTACGGGCTTCAGTAAAAAAAGTAGAATGTCGCAACCTGAGTCTGAAAACACCTATCAAGGCGATAAAAATGAGTACCTAACCCAACATTGTCTTGAAATATTAAAATCTCAGGCGATAGATTTTTTCATTTTTGGACATAGACATTTGAAAATCAATGTAGAACTAGAAAATCCCAATAAAACGCTTCAAAACGATTCTCATCAAAAATCGAGATATTTGAATTTAGGAGAGTGGTTTTCTGGTGGAGGTTATGCTCAATTTGATGGAAGCAAGTTAGAATTCTATAATTTGTAAAAAATTATGAATTTTCGGCTTTTAGTCGTTCGGCATTTTCTGCAACCATCAACGCTTGTAAGATTTCGTCGATATCGCCATTCATAATTGCAGGAAGGTTATAAAGGGTAAGACCGATTCTATGGTCTGTAACCCTACCTTGGGGATAATTATAGGTTCTTACTTTTGCACTTCTGTCGCCGGTTGAAACGAGGGTTTTTCTTCTTGAAGCAATGGCATCTAGATGCTTGTTGAGTTCTATTTCGTATAATTTATTCCTCAACATTTTCATCGCTTTCTCTCTGTTTCCTAATTGGTTACGTTCAGTTTGACAAACCACAACCATACCGGTAGGAATATGCGTAAGCATGACTTTTGTTTCTACTTTGTTTACATTTTGACCACCGGCACCACCGCTTCGGGCAGTTTCCATTTTCACGTCGGCTTCTCGTAGTACAAAGTCAACTTCTTCAGCCTCTGGCATAACCACTACAGAAGCGGCAGAGGTATGAATTCTTCCTTGGCTTTCAGTTGCAGGAACACGTTGCACGCGGTGCACACCACTTTCATATTTGAGTTCACCATAGGCACCAGGTTCGTTCACTTCCATGACTATTTTCGAGTATCCACCCATCGATCCCTCCATTTCTTCTGCAATTTCAGTTTTCCAACCTTTTCTATCGCAATAACGCTGGTACATTCTGTAGAGATCGCCAGCGAAAATTGATGCTTCATCGCCACCTGTTCCTGAACGAATTTCAATAACACAAGGTTTTGCATCTTCTGGGTCTTTCGGAAGCATTTGAAAGCGTATTTTTTCTTCGAGGGACGGAACTTTGGATTCTAAGATTTCAAGTTCCTCTTTAGCCATGTCGCGCATTTCTTTATCCTTCTCATTTTTAAGGATTTCGCGGGCTTCTGAGATGCCTTCGGTTATTTTTTTATACTCAAAATAGGATTCAACAATAGATTCAAGGTCTTTATATTCCTTGTTCAATTTGGTGAAACGTTTCATATCGGCCGCTATTTCAGGGCTGCTGAGTAACAGTTCTATTTCTTTGTAATGGGCGTAAACGGCTTCAAGTTTTGAAAGCATTGGCGCAAAATTATGAAAAATTGCGCAAGAAGTAAGATATAAGGACTATAAACCGGCTGCTTTTTGCATAAAACCGTTACCATTTTTTTGATTTGGTTGAACAGCAGGCGCTTGCTTGCTGTGGCTCTGTTTTTTGCTGTTGCTTTTCATAACGGTTTTCCTTTCTATAAGTATGTTGTTACAAAGTTTGTGCCAAAAAGGAGATTCATGTTGATCATTTATGGTTTATAAAATTCAACTTGTTCTTAATTCGAGATCTGCTTATTTGAACTTTTGTGTTTATATTATATATTTGTATTAACGAAAAATAACATGAAAACGTTTAAAAATTTGTTATTGATGGCTGCGGTTGCGGGATCAATGATGTTAGGTAGTTGCTCAAAAGATCCAGTTACAAACAACACAAATACTGGAGGAAATGTAGGTAGAATTGTATGCAAAGTGAATGGTACATCATGGACAAGCGATGCGCCAGATAAATTTTATTATCCCGCTGGAGATACCATTCCAGGCACCATTGCTACTTTGGCTAATGGAGAGTTGATGATTCAAGGTAATCGTATTGTTGGTACAGATACTTCAACAATTGCGATGAATTTGGTTCTCACACCGAGCAAAACAGGTAAATATGAAGGCACATTCAGCGCTTCTGCTGCTGATGGAGCATTGTATTTGCCAAGTAGAAACTTGATGACATTGTTATCAATTGTAATGGGTTACACCAACACTTACAGTGTAACATTGACAAAAGTTGATGCAACAAACAAATTGGTATCTGGGGTATTTACCATTACCATGAAAGCACCGGCAGGACAGGGTTTGCCCGACTATATTGTAACAGAGGGCTCGTTCACCGACGTAGCTTTGAGATAAGAGAAAGGCGATTCGAAAGAATCGCCTTTTTTGTTTAAGGTTGAAAGTTTATAGTTTAAAAAGGGTTATAAAGATTAGAGTGATTAGAAGGATTAGAGGGAAATTTCAGCGATAATAACTTTAAACGCTAAACTTTCAACGTTAAATTACAACGGGTTATAAAGATTAGAGTGATTAGAAGGATTAGAGGGAAATTTCAGCGACAATAACTTTAAACGCT
>JACCEA010863166.1_pt1 | contig 34080 bp, 32 predicted proteins | sample 7449851 | NCBI WGS metagenome assembly JACCEA01 (sample SAMN15323453, study PRJNA562643) | freshwater metagenome | isolation source: river surface water | place: USA:Blue River Watershed | collected 2017-08-18 | reverse complement strand
TCTTTTTCAGCATATCCTGTTCTACTTACATTTACTCCGTTAAAATAACCTCTTTTATCACCCCATAAGAATGCAGCATTTGCACCCAAAGCAGCACCACCAGCACCAGTTAAGAATGCTTGGTAAGAAGCTAAAGTTGGATATAATGCAGCAGCATTGTATAAGCTATTAAACGTTGCAGTACCCACAGTTGAGCCATAAGCGCCAACTAAAGATGCTAAAACGCCACTTTTAACAGCAGCACCAACACCCGCTAAAGAACTTGTTGTTTCATCACCATAAAAGTTTACACCATCATAGTTAGGATCAGAAGCTCTGTTACCAGGGATTAATTGACCATTTTGTGTACCTGTTGTTCTTGAGTAGTTTAGATCGCTTGTCGCTCTCCAATCTTCTGCTTCTGTGTATTGCATGCTAAATTTATAAGCAAAACGATCGCCTATTTTCTTAGCATATCTTACTGTCCAATCTTTGAAAGGCGCTAAAGCACGTTGCTTATTGTCAACATGGTTAATACCTTGTCTAATTTGGAAACTTAAACCTTGGTATTTAAACGGATTCTTACTATTAATTAAGACAGTACCGTTCATACCTCCTTGGCCATATAAAGCAGAAGATGCACCTGGTAATAATTCGATGTTATCCACATCTAATTCTGTTAAACCAACAATGCTACCTACAGAGAAGTTTAAGCCTGGCGCTTGGTTATCCATACCATCAATCAATTGATTTAGACGGTTGTTACCACTACCATTGAAACCTCTTGTACTAATACTTTTGAAAGTCAAACTAGCTGTATTCACATCTACTCCTTTCAAAGTACCTAATAAATCATAATAGTTAGATACTGGGGCATTTTTGATGGTTGTGTTGTTGATTCTTTCAATCGTAACTGGAGACTCTAAAATACGCTCCGCAACTCTTGAAGCCGCAACGACAACTTCCGTACCTAAAGTGAATGCTTGTTTTAAGCTAACATCAACTTTAGATGTTCCTGCATTCACTACTATTTCCTGATTTTCAAATCCTACAGAACTAAAAACCAATGTATAAGGTGCCTTTTTAGACACATTTAATTTGAAAGTTCCTTTGTCATCTGTAAAAGTACCGGCAGATGTTCCTTTCACTGTTACAGAAACTGCAGCAACGGTTTCACCGCTAGAAGCATTCTTTACAGTTCCATTGATTGTTCCTGCATTTTGAGCCATCGCACTAATTGCTGTGAAAGCAATTGCACAAAATAGACCAAAACGAGTTAGTAATCTTGTCATAATTAATTGTTTTTAAATTGAATTGTAAAGCAAAATACCAAATTGTTGGCAAAACAGAAAAAATTATCAAAATACTGTTAAAGTTTTTATTTTCGTGGTATGAACCCTACCCAATTCCCAGGACAACAAAATACCTATCATGGCAAGGTAAGAGACGTATATTATATTGAAAATGAATTACTTGTGATGATTGCAAGTGATCGAATTTCTGCTTTTGATGTCATTTTGCCCAAGCCAATCCCTTTTAAAGGACAGGTTTTAAACCAAATTGCTGCCTATATGCTTGATTCGACCAAGGATATTTGTCCAAATTGGCTCATCAGCACCCCAGCTCCCAATGTGGCAATAGGCAGAAAATGTACTCCTTTTAAGATAGAAATGGTCGTTAGAGGTAACCTAGTTGGTCATGCCTGGAGAACTTACCAAGCAGGTGGAAGAAGCTTATGTGGGGTTCAACTACCAGATGGTTTACAGGAAAATGATTATTTCCCTACCCCTATCATTACCCCTTCTACAAAAGCAAGCGAGGGGCATGATGAAGATATTTCAAAAGAGGAGATTATCGCACAAGGTTTAGCATCCGCGTCCGACTGGGCAATATTAGAAAAATATGCCTTGGCACTTTTTGCTAGAGGAAAAGAAATTGCAACCAAAAGAGGGTTGATTTTAGTGGATACAAAGTACGAGTTTGGCAAAATTGGAGATACCATTTATTTAATGGACGAAATTCATACACCCGATTCATCAAGGTATTTTTATGCAGACGGATTTGAAGAAAGACAATCGAAACAAGAAAAACAGAAGCAGTTAAGTAAGGAATTTGTGAGGGAATGGCTCATCGAAAATAATTTCATGGGCAAAGATGGACAGACTGTTCCAAATATGACTGAGGAGTGGATTGAAACCATTTCTAAAAGATATATTGAATTGTATGAACAAATAATTGGAGAAGCTTTTAAGCCTGAACCCAAAACAGATGCTGAAACATTTGAATTAATCAGTTCGGCCTTACACCAACTTGGAATACAATAAAATAAAATCCCGATATAGGTCGGGATTTTTTATGCTTTCTATTTTAGTACTTATTTTACTTCTATATCAATACCCAATCTCGGCCTAAGTCTTTGCTTAGACTTGTTAAAAACTTGCATGCCCTTCTTTACCCCTTTTCTTAGCGCCTCTTGTTCTTCTAAAGGCAAGTGATACACTTCTTTACAAGCAGTTGTACAACATCCACTAAATTCATCTGCACATTCATCGCACTGAATAAAAAGTAAGTGACAGGCGTCATTCTTGCAATTCGTATGTGTATCTGCAGGTTTGCCACATTGGTGACAACTTGCAATAATATCCTCTGTTATTTTTTCACCCAAACGATCATCAAAAACAAAATTCTTTCCTTTAAACTTACTTTCTAATCCGGCTTCCTTTATTTTGTTTGCGTAATGTATGACACCACCTTCTAGATGGAATACATTTTTAAACCCTTCATGTAACATATAGGCACTCGCCTTTTCGCAACGAATACCACCAGTACAATACATGATGATGTTTTTGTCTTTATGAGGCTGCATCATTTCTGCTGCCATGGGCAATTGATCTCTAAATGTATCAGAGGGTATTTCTATGGCATTTTCAAAATGTCCAACTTCAAATTCATAATGATTGCGCATATCAATCACAATTGTATCGGGTGATTCTAATAATGCATTCATTTGCTGTGCATTCACATACTTGCCTTTATTCTCCATACTAAAACTAGGATCTGTGATGCCATCCGCAACCACTTTCTCTCTTACTTTAATTTTAAGTACCCAAAAGCTTTTGCCATTGTCATTCACCGCTTTGTTTAAACGAATCCCATTTAATGGTTTGAATGAATAGAGATACGCTTTAAATACTTCAAACAAATGAGTCGGGACACTAATTTGCGCATTGATCCCTTCTGTTGCAACATAGATTCGACCAAAAACTTGCATCGCATTTAATGCACGGTACATTTCATCTCTAAAACTAACTGGATCTTGAATAGGGAAGTATTGATAAAAACTTATTGTAGTACGTTCAAAATTTTCTTCGTACAATTTTTGTTTCAACTCTTTGTTTGAAACACGGTTGTGCAGTTGTGCCATATGATTTAATTTAAGCTCAATTACAGATTAAGCAAATTGAACACAAAGATATGTCAAAATAGATTTTATCATAACGCAGAATAGCTGATAAAAATCAGCTATTCTGCGTTATATAGGAAAATAAATAAATAAATTTATTCTGGCTTTCTAACAAATGAACCGGTTAATGAGGCCAATCCACCTAATAAAGCGCCAACAAAAGCAGTCACTAAGATTAAGGCGATATAAGAACCGCCAAGAGGAAGTATCTGTGCTACTTTAGTTGATAAAATATGATTATTCGCAAGGTCAATACCAAACGCTAAGCCAGCCCATAAAGCACCAACCCCTAAAGCACCTGCGAAAAATGATTGAACAGGTTTAATTGGCAAAGCAATAGCTATAATTAGATTCGTAACAACAAAGCTCCACCAAGGTAAATTACCATAAATGCCCACTGCGAAAGTGACTAACGCAACCAATATGATAGATAGTATGAATTTCATTTTAGAGTATTTTTTAAATTGATAAATTTTAAATTAAGCAACCGCTTTTTTAAATTGAATATGCCATTTAGTTCTTTCATGTTGCTTTAATTTATCCTTAGGCAAGAAAAGTAATCTATAATATTTACCAGCTGCCCAGTAATCAACAAAACTATCATAATAAGGACTTCCGGGATTACCACTTTGTCCACCAGGATACAAGCCATAAGCTTCTATCTCGTCCGTTAAGTGAACAACCATTCTCCAACTTGGTCCATGGTTCTCCCCAGTTGCATTTATAATATTCACCCCTCCGCCAATTGGCAAGTTTAACCTGCTTAACGCTGGTATTTTAGTCAAGTGCAAAACGCGGGTAGCTTTGTATGCCTCCCAACTTAATTTATTTTCTTTTTCTAGTTCAAGGCATTTTAATGTTGCTTTTTCTATGCCAACAATCACCTGATCTTTTAAGGATTCTACCTTGTCCTTTGTTCTAATATCATCTGCAACACTAAAGTTTGTATCTCGATTCATTTGTTCTAATAAAACAAATGCTTCTGGTTTTGTTAACGGAATCACTGAACCTTCTAATTCGTCAGACCAAACAGCAGATTCAACACTATCCCAAATTAATTTAAAAATCGTGATACCCTTTTCAGAAGGATGATTGTACAAATTCCATTGGCCCATCGTCTGCACCATTCTTTGCGCATCTTTGCTTAAACGATTCAACTCAATGAATTTCATTAAAGCTGGTCTTGCTTGTTCCGCAAATACATTATAATTATTTGTTTGCAAAGCCTGCATATCTTGCGCAGTCACTTGTGACATAGTAGACAATTGCTTGTTAACACTGATACCTCTATATAAAGGAAACGAACTTGCTGTGCCTAAATAATAAGGGTAACTCGCATCCGTCGATTTCTGATTCGCACTACTCACAAATCCACGTTCTGGATTTTTGATCATTGGGTTTTCTTCAAAAGGGATAATCCCTTGCCAATCATAACTACTATCTTCTCCTGGCATAATAAAATCACCTTGTCTATCCCATCTTGCTACAAAATCTCCCTGTTGTTTAATTGCAATGTCTCCTGATTTAGTCGCTACTACAAAGTTTTGACCAGGACATTTCCATAATTGAATTGCCTTGGAATAGTCATCAATATTTTTAGCTCTATTTAATTGATAAAAAGTCTCCACCCCTGTAGATGGATTATGTGCCGTCCACTTCACTGCAAGTGTTCTCCCTTTTGATTGTGGATTTTGATAATTCGCATCAAATATCACTGGCCCCCAATGACTCATAGCAATATTTTCAATCACATCGGCACTGTCTTTTACTTTGATGACCTCCACCCTTTTTGTTACAGCTTTCCATGCACCATTATACCAATATTCGTTTTGAGTCGTATCCTTAAATTTTAATTCATAATAATCTAACACATCTCTACCCGCATTGGTCACACCCCAAGCTAAACTATCATTGAATCCAATGATCACCGCTGGAGATCCAGGAAAACTTGCACCATAGGTACTATGGGTTGGCGTCGTGATTTGTACTTCATACCATAAAGAAGGAAGATTCAAACCCAAATGCGGATCACTACAAACAATGGGTCTACCCGATTTTGTCATCGCACCACTCACTGCCCAGTTATTGCTGCCATTGTTTGGGTCTGGTGCTTCTGGTGTTTCCACTACTTTAGCAATATCCACATTAGCTACTTTCTTTAAATAAGCTATATCTGATGTCGATGGCTTTACTGGAATGATGCTTGGTTCAGCATAAGCAGTTCCTTTTGGAATAATTGGATCTAATGAATCTTGTTGATTGGTATATAATTTATCAAATAAGTCATAGCCTAAATAGTCTCTTGTATTGGTTAATTGCAAATCGGCACTTGCGGATCTGCCAGTCAAATCGTATGACATAAACATTAAAAATAAGTAGGTCTTTTTAGGCGTCCATTTTTCAGGTTCAAAATTCATCAACTTATATTCAAAGGGCATGTCCTCAGGAGCCATCTGATCTAAATAGGCATTTACCCCTGCAGTATAGGCCTCCACTGTTGCTTTCATCACAGGGTTGTTTTCGTTGATATACGTTTCAGTTTTTTCGGCACCATAGACCATTCCTAATCTTCTGAAAAAACGATCTATTGACAATTTATCTGCACCTGCCACTTCACTTAAACGACCCGCCGCTACTCTGGTTTGGAAGTCCATTTGCCAGAATCTATATTTTGCATGTAGATAGCCTTGAACATAATAAGCATCTTCATCATGGTCTGCATAAATATGAGGCACCAATCGATCATCCATGTATACGTCCACATCTCCTTTTAAATCATTCGCAAGAATTGAAGCATCAAAATTAGTATTTACCTTTTCGGCATTTTTCCAAAATCCATGTTGTGGAGATAAAAAATAACCTAATCTGGGTGCTTTTGTAGCGCCTAATTTCAATTGAATATTTAATGTAAAAACGAGTCCAGCTGTTACTGTCGCTGATACTAAAAATGGTAGGATGCGCATAGCAATAATTTAGACCTCTAATGTAGTAATTATTTGCTTACACTAGTCCTAAAAAATGCTAAATGATCTTGTAATGCTAACTGAGGATGGGCTTCTAATAAAGATTCAGTTTTACGAATACAAGACTGAATGAATTTTTGATGCTCAGTTGAGCCCAAAAAGAAAGGCTTATGATTAAAAGCCAATTGAATTTCAGCTACCTGCTTCATAATGGATTGCGTCTTGGCATTCATAAAGGTCTCTATCAACTTCTCCCATACATAACCAGAAGCTGCAAAATTAGGGTGTACTAAATCCTCCGCATAAAAACGATAATCTCTCAAATCGTCAATCACATATTCATAAGCAGGGAAATAGTCTAGCTTATCTGATTGGGAAATAAGTTCATGAACTGCATGTATTAAAACAGCCTTACTTCTATTATTTTCAACCAACCCTTCTCTTAAATGTCGTACAGGACTAATGGTAAAGGTGATGTGTAAGTTGGGATTGAATGCTTGTAAACGTTTAACCAATTTATTTAGGGTATCAATTAAATCAGCAGGCCCCATAAGAGATTTATAAAACCAATTCGAAGGCGCTTTATGATTGTTAGCGACAACCTGCCCTTTTCCAAGCGGGGCATGATTTGTCAATTGGTATAACCAAGCTGAGCCTAATGTTATTATTAAACGATTTGCAGATTTTAAAAATAGATGTGATGCCCTAATTGAATCGTTGATTTTTTCCAAAGCATCTTCTTTTTGCACTGCCGAAAAACGACTATGATGATTCCAGCTATGCCATAATTCGTTGTGTTGAAATAAATCTTCGCCTGTATAAATTTTCAAGTCTATAATTTCATTCAAAGATGAAACGACACTAATGGGATTAAATAAAATTCCATATGGATTTTCATGAACATTAAATAAATGTGCCTTAAACTTTGCCCCAATATTTTCTGTAAAGCATGATCCAATTAACATCAACTTATCCCCGTATCCAATAGAATCTTTGGATGGCTTGGCGTCTAATGTTAACTTGAATTTCATATTGCTTATCTATAATTTAACCGGAAACAATCTTTGCTTCATTGCTTCATATAAAATAATACCTGCTGCAACGGATACGTTGAATGAATCAAAGTTTGTGGCCATTGGTATTTTAAAAAAGTAATCAGCTGCTTTTGCTAAATAAGGCTGAACCCCTCTTCCCTCGTCGCCCATAATGATACAACTAGGAATGGTTAAATCTAATTCATGCACATTTTTATCGGCACGCATTTCACTTGTAAAAACCTGTATGCCATTCATATGTAAATCATCCACCGCTTTTAATAAACTACTCACACGTACTACATGGATATGCTCTAATGCACCAGCGCTACTTTTAAATGCTTCTTCATTCAAGGCGCCTACCCCTTTATCAGGGATGATCAAAGCTTGTGCACCGCAACAATGGATACTTCTACTAATAGCCCCGATATTTCTCACATCCGTCACCCCATCCAACATCATGAACAATGGCGTCTCCCCTTTTGCAACAACAAAGTCTATGACTTCTTGTAAGTCTAAATATTTAACATTGGAAATAAAAGCCAAGACCCCCTGATGATTTGCTTTAGTCATTCCATTCAATTTCTCTATTGGGACAAATTGAACTGGAATCGTATTTGTTTTCGCGAATTGTTTAATCTCGTCTAACCCTTCACCTTGTGCATTTTTTTGGATTAATATTTTTTCAATATTAGCCCCAGACTCCAAAGATTCAATTAAGGGTTGGCGACCAATAATAAATTTTCGCTCAGTCGTGAAACTTGGCCTTGGACTAAATCTTCTTTGACCATTAAATTTCTTATCTGGCCTTCCAGATCTATCTGAACGCGCTGGTCGGTCTGGTCTATTGTTTCTTTCCTGCATTGAACAAAGTTATGGATTAAAATAAAAATCCCGTCCCAATTTATGTCGAGACGGGATGCTTATTTATAAAATGACTTATTTTAAACCAAAGGCTTTTTTGACTTTGGAAACATAATCTAATTTCTCCCAAGTAAACAATTCAACTTTCATTGTTTTTGATTTACCATCAGGAGTAGTGAATGTTTTAGTAACTACTTCGTTCTTACGACCCATATGACCATAAGCAGCAGTCTCACTATACATTGGTGTTCTTAACTTTAATCTTTGCTCGATAAAGTAAGGACGCATGTCAAAAATGCCTTCTACAATCTTACCAATTTGACCATCCGTTAAATTTACTTTAGCAGTGCCATAAGTATTGACATTGATCGATGTTGGCTTAGCCACACCAATCGCATATGATACTTGAACTAATACTTCAGAAGCCACACCAGCAGCCACTAAGTTCTTAGCTATATGACGAGTAGCATAAGCAGCAGAACGGTCTACCTTACTTGGATCTTTACCAGAGAATGCACCGCCACCGTGTGCCCCTTTTCCACCATAAGTATCTACGATAATCTTACGACCAGTCAATCCTGTGTCACCGTGTGGACCACCAATCACAAACTTACCCGTTGGATTAATATGGTACTTGATGTCTTTATTAAACAACTTCGCGTATTTCTTATACTTTGATTTTACTCTTGGAATTAAGATTTCAATGATGTCTTTTTTGATCTTCTCCAACATCTTGCCTTCTTTGTCAAAATCATCGTGCTGTGTAGAAACCACAATCGCGTCAATTCTTACTGGCTCGTTCTTGTCGTTGTATTCTAAAGTCACCTGAGATTTTGCATCAGGACGTAAATATTTAATTTGCTTGTTCTCTCTTCTTAATGCAGCTAATTCAATTAAAATTTTGTGCGCTAAGTCCAAAGCCAAAGGCATTAAATCTTCTGTTTCATTACTTGCATAACCAAACATCATACCCTGGTCACCAGCACCTTGCTCTTCCTTCTTCTTTCTATCAACACCTTGGTTGATATCCGCAGATTGCTCGTGAATAGCAGATAAGATACCACAGCTATTTGCTTCGAACATGTATTCACTCTTTGTGTAACCAATCTTACGAATCACACCACGAGCAATTTCTTGTACATCTAAATACGCTTTAGATTTTACTTCACCAGCCAATACTACTTGACCAGTCGTTACTAAGGTTTCACAAGCCACTTTTGACTGAGGGTCAAAAGCTAAAAAGTTATCAATTAATGCGTCAGAAATCTGATCCGCAACTTTGTCTGGATGTCCTTCAGAAACACTCTCAGAGGTAAATAAATAAGGCATATTCTTTTATTTAGATGTTATTATAATTGCGTAAATATATTCAATCATCTTAATGACTAACACCTTTACTAAATAAAACATTGGTGAAAGTCTTGAAGATGATTTCAATATCAAATAAGAACGATTTTCTTTCAAGATAAAATTGTTCAAGTTGAACCTTTTTTTCAATTGAGATATCATCTCTTCCATTAATTTGAGCCCATCCTGTAATTCCTGGCTTTAATTTTGAAACTCCTGTTGCAACTCTTAATGCCATTAAATCATCTTGATTGTATAAAGCAGGTCTTGGACCAACAAAAACCATTTCACCTTTGATAATATTAATCAAGTTAGGCAATTCATCCAAACTCGTCTTTCTTATGAATTTGCCAATTTTAAGTAAATACTGCTCGGGATTGTTAAGTAGATGTGTAGCAACATTGGGCGTGTTCTTTTTCATACTTCGAAACTTGTAAATATTGAAGAAAGAGTAATTTATCCCAACACGCTTTTGAGTGAAGAATACAGGAAAACCATCTTCGATAAGTATTCCAAAGAATACTAATAGGAAAATGGGTAAAAATATTATTAATAGGAATATGGCTAAAAGTCTACTAATCATTCGTATTAAAAGAATTAAATGTCTTTATTAAGCCTTCTATAGAAGACAAAGGCAATGATTTATTTAAAGCGGTTATGATTTTGTTATTTGAAACTATATATGTTTCAGTTAATTTATTTAATCTTTCAGAGTTTAGTGGCAGTTTTATAAAATCACCTAATTGGGCTATGGCCTTAATAATTGATTTAGGGAGATTCCAAATATGTGATTTTTTTTCTTGACACTCTGCTATTAACTTTATAAGCTCATTGGTTTCCAATGGCTCATCATCGGCAATATTATATACACCAGATGGTATTGCTTCGTTGTTGATTAGCTCATTGATAATGAAACAAAGATTATCAATACTACAGAAAGATCTTTTATTATCAAAAGCACCTAATGGCCATGGGAAACCTTTACTTACAATTTTATATAATAAATTCAGATTTCCTTTATTCCCCGGGCCATGTATCATACAAGGCCTTAAAATATATACCCTCTTCCCATCTGGAAATAGTTTACTTAAAATATATTGTTCAGCTAGTAGTTTACTTTTTCCATAATGTGTAATAGGATTAGGAATATGTTCTTCAGTTAGTTCAGACTCTAATCTATCGGCGGCGGCTTTAACAGAGCTAAGAGTGATGAAAACTTTAGCATCTGATGATAAAAAAGCATCAAATATCTTTTTAGTTAGATCAGTATTAACAGTATAATATTCGCTAGGTTGTGAAACATTTTTAAGATCATGAGCTTTACCTGCAAAATTTAAAACAACATTTTCCTTGATAAGAAATATATTATTTTTTATATACTTTTTGAAAGTATATTTATTCCCCATTTTTTTTATAAAATATTTCCCAACAAAACCAGATGCACCTGTAATATAAACTGAATTCATCACTTAAAACTGACTTAAAGTCTCATTGTTTTTTTGGGATCTATAAAAATCAAAAAACCAGCCCCACTTATTAAAATATCTTATCGCTGATTTTATGTAAATAAATAATAGTTTGATTTTTTTATTGGCGCCAGATTCATACTCATGATAAACACTAACAGAAGGATAATATATTGTTTTATATTTTTCACTAATACGTCTTGATAAATCCCAATCTTCAAAATACATAAAATACTTTTCATCAAAAAGCATATTGGATTTTAATAACTTTAAATTGAAAAAAATAAAGCATCCAGAAATTACAGGAGTTTCATAAATTAAATCTTGATTTACAAATCTTAATTCATATTTATCGATATAATTTTTAAAAAGATTTAATTTTTTAAATAAAAACCTGTAAATTAATGATAAAGGAGTAGGAAGTAATTTAGGTAAATTTTGAATTGAATTATTGATATTTAATAATTTTGGCATAGCTATACCTATCTCCTTGTTATCTTCAAAATAATAATACATTTTTTCAAAAACATCATTTTCAAAATAAACATCTGGATTAATAATAATATGGTAACTAATATTATTAACTATAGAATCTTTAAGAGCAATGTTATGTGCTTTACCAAAACCTAGATTTTTATTATTAAAAATATAAATCACTTTATCTCCATATTCTTCAATCTTTGTAGAGAAATTGTCTGTTTCAGAATTATCAACTAGATAGAGCTTATTTAATAATGAACTTTTTAAAACACATTGTATGGTTTTATGTAATTTAGAATGATTTGGGTTAAATATAACAATGCTGCAGTTTATCATTAAATATTTATTTTGAAATCCATGAAACTCCGATTCCACCTCCTGGATACCAATGGTCTTTAGGTTCTTCTTTAAAAAATAGATAATCTCTGTTTATTAACTTAGAAAATAAAGATAATTCAGATGAGCAATGTGCATTATCACTAATTATAAAAGAATTTGTATTTAGTTTATTTATAATAGCCTTGTATTCATTTTTTTCATACTCAATGCTGTGATCACTATCATTAATAAACATATCTATATTTCTATTGAAATTCTGTAAGCTTTCAATTGAATCTCCATATAATATCTCACCATAGTTTTTATACTCCCCTTGGAATAAATAACCAGCTTGAGGATTAATATCTGTACCATAATATCTTCCTTCAAAACCTTCTTCTAAATTCTTTTTAAGCGCACTTGTTATGACTAATGAGCCTAACCCCTTCTCAACACCTGTTTCAATTACAATTTTAGGTTTTAAAATTCTAATAAAAGTATACCAACCAATTCTTCTACCATAAAGACATGAAGTGTCAGCATGTTTAGATTGATTTGATTGTTTTGTATATTTGATTATGTGAGATTTCAAATTATTATCATTCTCAATCTCATTGAAATAATCAAAAATAATATTAAGATCTGTTTTTGTAATATGTGAAATGAATTGGCCCAAGAGTAATTTATTATCTGGAGTTAAATCATAAGTAAAATTTGTATATTCATTAGAATTGAAGATCCATTTAAATATTTTATAGTAATATTTATTATAATACGTGGTTGCGTAATAAAATCTTGAAAGTTTAGAAGGCATTTTTTATTTTTTTTATGTTAGAAATTAAGTCAGTTACAAACTTATCATTTTTATAATTTAAATGAGAAACCGGAGGGGTTGATAAGTAGATAATAAATTCTTCTTCTGTAATATCGAGTTTATTTAGAAAAATATTTAAATCATTGATAAGTTCAAGTTTTGTGTATAAAGGCTGTGATATTAAAGACATTCCTTCATCTCTAGATATTTGATTACTAACAATCATAGATGAATAATGTGCTTTTCTTTTGTCAATATTAAATTTTAATGGTAAGATTAGTCTTTGATAGATTTTAGTTATTAATGACTCTTCATGTTTTCGTTTTGGAACTATAAAGCCAAAATTCTTAACTAAATAATCTTCAGCAGCTTTTTTGTCATAATCAAAAAAATCTAATGCGGAAATCCATTTGATACCATTTACCCTCTTATTATATATTACTGACGCAGTAGACATAAAAGGAAATTGTCGTTTTGTATTAGGATAAAAAGTATTAAATATATCTTTCAAGTTTCTTGCATCATGTTTTTTATGAATCCAGCTCATTGGCATAATATTTTCTGTTGTAATATTTACTCCATGATATATTGGGGCACACTTATTATTGATTGACTCTTTGTATAAAGTTGAAAATATTGCATGATCTGTAGCATTTTCTAAATCCACCACATTGGCATATATTAATGATAACTGTTGTTTTTTAAAGTCTTCCCAATCTAAAACAATTGTTTTAAAATCTAGGTTTAATTTTGTAACGAGTTTAAAAATGTTATCAGATGCTAATGGTGAATTCCAGTGATTATCTAAATGTATTGATTTTGTTTGTATACCATATTCATTTAATTTAACTACTAAGTAACTACTATCAATCCCACCACTTAATCCTACAATACATTGCTCATTACTTTTTTTTAATTTATCTAGATTCTGAAAAAAAACTTTCTTATAGTTATCAATAGTATTAAAATGAGTTATTAAATTATTTTTTGCACTATCACAATGGTTGCAACCTGTAGATGAAAAAGATATTTCAGTATCAGAGTCATCCATTAAGCAAGTTTTACATACTTTTTGAGGAGTATATATATCTTTCATTAGTAGTGTGTCACTATTCAAAAAATTTATTATATTTAAGTTTGTTTTACTCATTAAAAATTGTATTATTTAATAATTTATCATTTCCATTGTTAATTGTTGCAGCACGTGTAAATAAAGTAACTGCGGTAAAATCCAGGTTCTTTAATAATGTTACTTCAGACAATTTGGAAATACTTCCTGAGTAATTGATATTTGTTTTCCATTTTTTCGAATGTATTAAATTGATTAATTCCATATCTAGTGAACTTAAACAACCGTTTAAATCAATATAATTGATAAATATTTCACCTGGTAAATCATTATCGTCGATAATAAATTCAATTAAATTAAATAATCTTTTGCCATCAATTGTAATAAAATATGAATTTTGATATTTTTTTATGTCTATACATAGTGATACTGATTGCCTCCCAAGTAACTTAATTATTTTTCTATATTCATTAATATTATTAAAAAATAAAGTTCTTAATGTTACTCTTTCAAATCCAACTTCTATAATTGATTTTGCTTGTTCTAATTCTCTTATTCCACCAGCATAACATTTAGGTTTTAAAGATGATTCGGAAATTTTTTTTAGATTTAAAATATCAAAAGAATTAACATAATCACATTTATTGATAATTAATATTTCATCGTAATCAAATTTTGTATAATGCATCACTGCATTTATAGGACAGCCTAGATATAAATTTTTTTGAAATCTCTTTGTTACATATGAAATATTATTTTCAATATAAATCCCTGCATTAATTCTCATACCCAAGGTTTAATTTATTTATAAAAAAATTCATTGTTGCTTCACAACTTCTTTCAGGATGAAATTGAAAACCTATAATATTGTCTTTTGAAAAATAAGCAATAAATGTTTCATTGGGATTACTTTTAACTTGAATAAAGTCGTCAAATTTTATAATATTATCTTCAATTAAACCGTATCCATGTGAAAAATAAGGATACATTTCTATATTATGATGTTTTATATATCTTTTTCCAATATAAGTTATAATTTCTGGTTTTAAAAAAGATAATTTACTTATACGACCTGGGATTATATCAAGCATATCTTGTCCAACTTCATCTGTTTGACTAAAAAGCATTTGCATTCCGGCACAAATACCAACAATTTGTTTGCTTTGTCGAGTAATTGAATGAATCCAATTTTTAAAATTTATAAACTGATGTTCATCAGAAAAATATAAACCAGAAACCCCGCAGATTAAAAGACATTTTGTCTTGATTTCATCTCCAACATTTACAATATTATACCTAATGCCATTTTTAAGGAAAAATGTTTTTAAGGAGCCAATATTTGAAACTACAGGATTACAAATCGATATAACTTTTTTATTATCTTGATAATTTTGCATAAACTAAAATTTTTTCTATTTGTTTTAATATAAATTGAAAAATTAAAAACCAAACAATCCATTTCCAATAAGTATATGGAGATGATTTAATCATCATAAAAAGTAAAACTGGTGAAAATTGAATAAAATTATTATCCAATAAAATTGATGAAAGTCTATATGAAATGAAGTAATAGATTAAAAACAAAAAAATTCCGAAATAACCATAATATACAAATTCTGATAGAATATAAAAACCTCCCATTGGATAATAATTCTCCGGTAAAAAACTTGAAACATTTGAGCTTAAAAACTGTGAGCTATCAAAATTTATTAATTTTGATGGTATAAATAAAGAGAATAATACAAAAAGTGGTTGTAAAAAAGTATAAACGAGGTGAGTTATGTAGGGGAAATTATCCATATTCGGAAGTAATAACACTTGGAAAATACCAGTTGAACCGTTTACACCTTCTCCAAAAATACCATATAATAAATCAAAGGAATAAAATCCATTTCTAAATGAAGCTGAAAGTAATACTAAAATAAATCCTACTAATATGATTTTTTTACTTACTATATTATTTAATAAGTAATATAGAAAAATAATAAAAACAAAAGTTCTAGAACCGTCAATAAACATTAAAATGACGGATAAGAATAGTAAAAATTTAGATTTACTTGATTTTAATAATGGTATTGTAACCAAAATCCATAAAATTCTGAATAATGCGGAAATTGATGCAAAAAAGCCTTCTCTACTTTCGCTCCATGGATTTATAAAAAAAGAAATACATGATAATATAAAAATTATCGGATATATTAAATTTGCATATTTAATACTAAGCCAATTATTATTTTTATTAACCAATTTTATATTATCTAAAAATCTAATTTTTTTTATTATAATTAAAAAAAAGATCGTTGTTAAAGAATATATTAGTTGGAATGTAGTCAAATCATATAATTCAGACTTACCATAATTAAATATGTTTATATATATGTATGGAGTTAAACCATAAAATAAAATTAAAATTAATGATATATTAAAGCCAGTTAATCTCATTTAATATGATTTTCAAATCTTTTAATTTGTGATAAAAATGTTTCTTTATTATATGTTTTTAATACATTATCTCTAAATTTCATCCATTGTTGGTTCAACGAAATATCTTTATTAAAATATTTAAATAAAATACTATTTAATTCTTCTAGATTATTAAAAGTGATAACACTCTCCGCAAAATTACTATTGCCAACACAATTAGATAGGAAAATTGGAATATTGTAAATGCATGCCTCAATTACTACTAACGCGGCTCCTTCATAAAAAGAAGGTAGAATAATGCATGAATTATTTGGAATATTTTCATATGGATTTATAACTTTTTTATATATAGTAATATTAGTATGGTTTAATTTATCTGCTAAAATTTCACTATCTAAATCTCCAATAAGATGTATTAAATAATTATTATTTTCAGCTAAATCTCTAAATATTAAACAATTTTTTTGTTTTTGGTCAATTCTTCCTATATAGTAAATATTATTTTTTGTAGTAATTAAGGTATTATTAATTCTTTTATGTTCACTAAAGTTGTTGAAATGAAATATTTCCTTTTTTGGATATCTTTTTTTAAAAAAAACATTTTGTTCTTTTGAACATGTTATTAATTTTACATTATTTCCAGAATAAATAAAATTAACTAATATTTCTTTCAACTTAGAAAATTTAACATTAAAATATTTCAATTCAAAACCAAATGGTGTATATACATAAATGGTTTTAAAAAATATTTTTAAAGTAAAAATAGTTAATAAATTTTGAAGTGGGTAACCTGCTGAAACTATAAAAATTGACTTTTTAAATAACAACGGGAATAGTCTATTATGATTTAGATCTATAAACTTTTTTTCTAAATTTATATTTTCATAAATTGATCTAAACATTTTTTCATGTCCACTATTTACTGTGGACTTTAATATGAAGATGATCATGCCAAGTTATTAAAATAATAATTTAATTCACTCCAATTAAAAATATTAAGATTGTCTACGTTATTTGAAAATCTATTTGTATAGGATAATTCTGATGAATTAAAAGAAATAATTTCTTTTAATTCATCAGAATTATATGGGTTAAAATATGTAATATTCAAGCCATAAAATTCTTTAAATACATCAATTTTGCTTGCAATGACTTTTGATTTTAGTTTAATAGCATCAATTACAGGAATTCCAAATCCCTCACAAAAGGAAGGAAAAATTAAAGCTATACTAGAAATATAAATATTTTTTAATTCTTCTTCACTAATTTTACTTTTAATTATTATGTTATCATTAAAACTTTTAACTTCAGAATTAACAACTATTAACCTATTTTCTAATTTGGAAAATACATTTAGTAAAAATGGTAAGTTTTTATGTTTTCTATTATTGCCAATATATAAAAAATAGTTTCGTTTACTTGTTTTACTAAAGTTATAGTCTGAACCATTAGGAATTACAATCGAATTAAAATTAAGATAATTTAAAATTTCTTTTTTTACGGTATTAGAAGGTGTTATAATATCTGTATTTTTTAATACAATTTTTAGATAAAGCTTTAAAATTAAAGCTTTAAAATTTGGAAGTGAATTCCAAAATTGATTTTTATGAGAGATTGCCATAATATCATGAACAAAAGAAATGGTTTTAATAGATTTGGGTATAAAAAGATTTACAAAATAATGAGGAAATATTACATATTTGGGTTTTATTTTCAACAAGAAAAAATAAATTTTTATACTATTTAAAAATCCAAATACACTATTAATTTTATAAAATTGTATGCTAGGATCTATGAAATCTGGTTGTTCATCACCACAAATTGCAATTACATTAAATTTCTCTTTGTCTACAAATTGATATATCTTCTTAGATACTAATCCAATACCCGTAAATTTATTATACAGTCTTAAATCAATAACTATATTATTTTTCATTATACATTGATGAGTATTGATTAAATAAGTTTTTCAAAATATTTTCATAATCAAACTTGCTATTATCTGAAATTTTTAAATTTTGATAGCAAAAATCAAATTGATTCTTTATGTTAATAAAAGTGAAATTATCTAGTAACTTGATTTGTAAAGACTCGAGATGATTGGTTTGTGTATTATTAGGGAGAATCACATAATTATCATATTTCAATGCTTCAAATATTGTAGATGTTGATTTTGGCCAAATATTAATTTTAGATTTACTCAATAGATATTCAAGTTGATCTTGCTTTAAAAGATTTTCATAGTATAAGATCTTTTTATTTTTATGTATATACTCTAGAGATTTTTTATCTAAAATTGGTCCAACAACAATTAGAAAGGCATTATATTTTTTATAATTTGATCTTAAAAAAGCAGCTAAAATTGGTTTTATATTCTTATGTGTATCAAAGTAACCTGTCATTGAAATTAAATTTTCAGATTCTGGGATTGAAAAAGGTAAAATTGTTTTTTCAATATTTTTTCTTTCATAACCCAGTGATTCAAGAAAAATTTTTTCTTTACATGAAGGATTAATTTTCTTCAATAAACTAGCGCCAGATGGAGTGACACATCGTATTTTATTTGCATAAATTGTTATAAATAATAAAATGGGATATGTAAATAAAATAAACCTAATTCTAGCTAGAATTCCACTTGGAAATTTTTGTAATTCATGATCATATATAATTTTTTTCTTTTTTATTATTGCAAATAATATTCCAAATAACGCTATTCCTTGTTGTGCATCAAACAAATGAACTATGTCTGGATTATATGAATTCAAGTTATTCCATGTCTTATAAAAGACGATATCTTTTAAAGAAAAAAATGGTTTTATCCTAACTACTTTATATTTACCAGAATCATATGGTGTTTCAACTTTATTTTTTTGAGTTAATGCAAGAGTTGATGTTAGAATTAAATAATCAACATTATGTTTATTAAAATAATTTGCATAAGCATGTTCTCGATAAACGAAATTTTCATCAAAAAAGCCAGTTAACAAAACAATTTTCATCCTACTTTCTGTAAAAGTTATGTATTTCGTTTATAACGTAATCTTGTTGTTCAATAGTTAGCTCAGGAAAGATCGGCAAGGATAGTAATTTATTTGAAATACTACTAGTATTAGGAAAATCTGTACTTATATGATTTAAATATTTATAGGCTTCTAGAAATGGTAAAGGTTTGGGATAATGAATTGCAACATTTATTTCTTTTTCTTCCAAGTATGCTTTTAGTTGATCTCTTTTATCTGCTTGTATACCATAAACATGAAAAGTATGTTCAGAATTATTTCTAATTTTTGGAGTAATTATTTCTCCTATATCTTTTAATTGATCTGAATAGTACTTGGCAATTTGTTGTCTTTTTTTAGTCCAATCATGGATATACTTTAATTTAATATCAAGAATAGCTGCCTGAATTGAATCTAATCGACTATTTATTCCCTCAATTTTATGATCATGTTTTTTTAGTGACCCATGATGTGAGTACATTCTACATTTAGTAGCCAATTCATCATTATTTGTAATTATGCATCCAGCATCTCCATATGCACCAAGATTTTTACCTGGATAAAAAGAAAATGATGCAGCGTCACCAAAATGCCCAGCGTAAACACCATTTAATTTAGAAAAATGAGATTGTGCACAATCTTCAATTAAAAATAAATTAAACTTTTTTGCGATTTCTGAAATTCTATTCATATCGCACATTTGTCCATATATATGTACTGGAATTATTGCTTTAGTTCTAGATGTAATTTTTCTCTGTATATCTTCAATATCCATGGTATAATACTCTGGGTCGATATCAACAAAAACGACTTTTGCACCAGTTTGGGTTATAGTTTCAGAAGTTGAAATCCAACTATTGGCGACAGTAATAACTTCATCTCCAATTCCAATTCCAAGCATTTTCATTATTATATATAATGAGTCAGTACCGTTAGCAACTCCAATACAGTGTTTGATTTCATAATTTTTTGAAAAATTGATTTCAAAATTACGAACTAATTCTCCACCAATAAAATTACTATTTGAAATAGCACTTAAGACAGCTTCATCAATTTCTGTTTTTATTGATAAATATTGTTGTTTTAAATCAACAAAAGGTATTTTCATTTTTAATTTTTTATTTTATCGTATATTTTTGATATCATCTCAACAGTCTTAAATCCTTCAAAATAATTAACTAAAATTTTACCATTATTTTGTATAACATCAATTACATTTTTATAAACTAAATCATGGTTAGACATTGACCCGACATAAGTTCCATAATTGTTTGGAGAATTACCTTTGGGTAAGTCTTTAATTGTGTAGTTATTGATTTCTTGATATTCTAATTCGTTAAGATACTGGCCCCCAATTTTTATTGTACCTTCTGTTCCAAAAAGTGTTAAAGAACCTTCCATATTTTTATTTGTAGAGTTTACAGTATAATTTATTGTGCCTATTGCTCCAGATGAAAACTTTAAAGCAACAACTCCGGTGTCTTCAAATTCAATTATATCCTTATGCATGAAATTGTTAGAAAATCCACAAACTTCATTTACATCTCCAACCATCCAATACAATAAGTCTATAAAATGACTAAATTGTGTGTATAAAGTTCCACCATCTAAATCCATGCTTCCTTTCCATGAGTTTTCATAATATTTAGGATCTCTATTCCAGAAACAATTTAATTGAACATTAAATATTTTTCCAAGCTTACCTTCTTCTAAAATATTTTTCACTGCTTCAATTGGAGGATTAAACCTATTTTGTTTGATTACGAATAATCTTTTGTTGGACTTTTCAGCTGCATTTATCATTTTACCACAATCCTCGATATTTATAGCAAGGGGCTTTTCACATAAAACATGATAACCAGCATTCAATGATTTGATTGAATGTTCTGCATGTAAACCATTTGGAGAACAAATTGATATAACATCAATATCTAAATTTGCACTTAATAGCTCATCAATATTATAGAATATTTTTGTATTAAATTTATTGCCGGTTTCGTCAGCACTTTTCTCATTTATATCGCAAACAGCAACAAGTTCGGCTAAATTTGAAATATGTTCAGCATGTCTTTGGGCAATTCTGCCGCAGCCAATAATTGCAAATTTTAAATTACTTTTCATTGATTATTGAATTTTTAGGATATTAAGTATTTTTTTAGATTCATATTCAAAACATAACTCTTTAGATGCAATTGAGCTGTTTGTCTTAAATTCTTGTACTTTGTCGATTGTTAAAGCATTAAGTTTGGTTGACATAGATTCAATTGAGAATTTTTCAGATATAATACCACAATTATATTTTTTAACAAGATTCATCATATCTGGCGAAGGGCCTATGGCAATCATTAAATTTGCTTGAACAAATTCAAAAAATTTATTAGGTAAACAGTGTAATAAATTAAAGGTTGTTGGTTCAACGTAAAAAAAACCAATATCGAATTTGTTAATAGTTGAAGTAATTTCATTTAAATGAACCGGCTCATTAAAAGTAATTCTTTTATTAGTTGCAGAAATATTTATAAGTTTATTTATGTAATCTTTATCTCCAGTTAAAAAGAAATCTAAAGTAAATCTATCATCTAAATTATTAAAAACATAAATCATATTTTCAATTTTTCTATTCCAATTTGCTACTCCATGATGTACCAGTTTTATTTTTTCATTTTTAGTGATCGCATGTTCTTTTTTAGCTGGTACACTTAGTAAAATTTGCATGTCAACATTAAATTCTTTCTTATATTCTTTAGCTAACCCTTCTGATACTGTAAATAAATAATCGCATTGTTTAAGGTATAATTTACATAATCTATACCTCTCATTTTGCTCAAAGAGTCTAAAAAAGAAACTCACTTCTAATTGCTTTGGATAATATTCTCGTACATCAAAAATAATTTTCGCACCATTTTTAATTTTAAAAGCCAAAGGCAACAAAAATAAATCTTCAACTATAATGAAATTATATTTTTTTGTTATTTTAGAACTTACACTTGTCAGCAAAAATCTTAAATTGTTTAAATAATCTAAAAAAGAATTACTTGTTATAACCTTTTGTAGAAAAAAAATTAGCGAAAGTTGAAGATATCTTGAGATTTTTTGAAGCGGACTTTTACTTTTAGGTTTAATTATGTATATATTATCATATTTTAAATCAGCATCTTTAGGTAAATACGAAACTAAATCGACACTATAATTAAGTTGATTAAATAAGTCTATATTTCTTCGGGGTCTTGGGTCTCCACTAGGTTCACTTAGACACATTAATAAAACATTCATAGATTTAATTGATATATTTATTATTTTCTGCCCATTTTGACAAAATTATAAGTCTCCAAATTATATTATTGTAATTATTTGAATGTAAAGTTGAAAAAACATGTTTTCTAACTTTATCAATATCTATAAATTGAAGAGATTCTAGTCCATCAAAATTTATTGCATTTATTTTGTTCATTTTTAATACAATATTCTTTTCAGGTGCTTCAAAACCAATTTTATCTTTTCTATTGATGATTTCAATTGGAACAATTCCTTTCATTGCATGTTTAAATAAATCTTTACTCTCTCCTTTTTCTGATACCATAAATTTCTCGGGCATTCTTAACATAAATTTCGAAAGTTCAATATTAAGGAAAGGTACTCTAGATTCAATAGAAAAATTCATTGAATTCTTATCTGCATATCTTAATAACCTTGGAATTCTTGAATAAGTTAATTCAGATGCCAAGGAAGCAGATAGTCTACGTTTATTAATTTCTGATTTTTTAAATATAATTTCATTTTTTTCTAAAATGAATGTATTATTTATTTTATTATGATTTATCCAATTTGGAAAGCTTCTACCTTTGAGTATTTTCTTTCCAGAATTTAAAACGGATTTAGAAATATAACGTTTTGCAATTTCAGCTGGGATACTTATATGAGAACTGTTGTTTAAATTATAATTTTTAAGATAATTTAAAGCATTTAAATATTTATAGTCGTCAATTAAACTATTAAAAATTTCTCTCGGATATCCATCATAACCACATAGTATCTCATCTCCTCCTTGTCCATCTAAAGTTACAGTTACTCCTCTTTGTTTAACCTCTTTAAATACTCTAAACTGTGCATAAATACTTGCTGTACTAAATGGCTCACCTTGTGCTAGAACTAATTCATTTAAGTCATCTATAATTGAATCATCTTCGAAAATAATTTTATGTGCCTGCGAATTAATTTTTGCATTTACAATATCAATCCATTTTTCTTCACTAAGAATTGTGTTTTTTGCCACATATGAAAATGTATTAATAGGAAAATCAGGTTCAAGATGTTTTATAGCACAAGCAACTGCAGAAGAATCTAAACCACCTGATAAAGTAACACCTAATGGAACATCACTTCGTAAGTGAAGTCTAACGCTTTCAAGAAACATATCCCTCAAACCCTCAACAGCATCTTTATAAGTGATTCGATTATCTTCAACTATTTTGGGTTTATACCATACCTCTTCAGAAAGTGACAAATGACCATTTAAAGATATCTTTATTAAAGTTGCTGGTTTAAGAGAGTAAATTGAATTCGAAAATGTTTCATTTCCTATATCATATTTTGAATTTATCAAAAATGAAAATGCGGCGTTTTCATTAATTGTAATCTTTTTATCTATTAATTTTTTTAAAGAGGCAATATCAGAAGCGAAGAAGAATTCATCATTATGAAAATGATAGTAAAAAGGTTTTATTCCAAAAGGATCTTTTACACAAGTCATAACATTATCTGTAAAATCTAAAACAGCAAAAGCGAACATTCCAATCAACTTCTCCACTGATAGTTCTCTCCACTCAATCCAACAATTCAATAAAACCTCCGTATCTGTTTCTGTAGTAAAACTATAACCAAGATTACGTAATTCTTCTCTTAATTCTTTGTAATTATATATTTCTCCATTAAAAATAATTGCAAATTTTTTATCTACACTAAAAAAAGGTTGTTTGCCATTGTCACTTAGATCAATAATAGATAATCTTTGATGACCTAAATGAACTAGATGTTGATTAATATTAAATATAGAAATACCGCTATTGTCTGGCCCTCTTTTAATCATCAACTTCATAGAGTTCTCAAAAGTATTTCTATTAACTCTACTGCTAATAGAACCAATTATTCCGCACATCTAATTTACTAAATTTAATTTGTTTATTATTTCATCAATGTTTTCTTCAGACACCTCGGTATATAAAACATTTATATTTTTTATTATTTCTTCATCAGTTAATTTTGACATTTTTATTTTCTGTAATTTTTCAATAGTTTTTTCCGAAAACCTGTATTTAATAATTTTAGCTGGATTACCACCTACAATAGCATATGGTGGTATATTCTTAACAACTACTGATTCTGCCGCAACAACTGCTCCTTGACCAATTTTTACACCAGATAAGATAAAAACATTTTCTCCAATCCAAACATCATCTTCTAATTCTATTTTTCCTTTCGAAGTAGACTCGTGTTCAATACCAAGAATTTTAACTTTAAACGGAAAAGTAGATATATAATTATATGGATGTTCACTACCCATTAAAAAAGTAGTTCCTGATCCAATTGAACAATAACTACCAATTGTCAACTCTTCTTTACTTCCACTTGAATAAATTGCTCTAATAGATCCATAAGTATGTTTTCCTACTTTGACGATATTAAAAAAATTAATATCATCCGGAATTATTTCTAATTTTGTTGTATTGTGTCTATTTTGAAATCTCCATTTTAATCGAAGTTTATTTCTTTTTCTATATGAGAAGAAACTATTTATCAAAAATTTAAACATATAATTAATTATTGATATTGATTTTTAATTGCATTTAAATAACCATACTTAAACTGTTTAGAAGGTTCTAAACACATACCTTCACACCATTCATTCCAACAAGAAATAAAAAGAAATTCATTGTCTTTCTTATTGGATATTTCCAATGCAGTATGAATATATTCTTCAAATAATTGGGGTGTAGAGTTTTTTACCACATATCCTTTCTTTCCATAACGAGGAGTATTATCCCAACCAACAGTAACCCCATAAAATATTTTATTATAATTGATGGTTTTTTTCATTACCCTTATAGAATTTTTTACAATATCGTCGTAATTAATATTTCTTATAGAATTGTTTTTCGTTAATATTTTTTTAATTTTTTTTACAAAAACATCAAATGGATAATACTTTCTCCAATAATTTAATGCTGTTGAATGTTCCAACAATGTTATCGCATCACTTTTTAAATAATAATTTTTATTTAAAATATCAGAATAATTATCTACCAAATCAATAATATATACATTTCCTAATCCATTATTATTACACTCTCTATTCCAAACAGATAACATCTTCTCTAAATTTACTATGTCTTTACTTAAGTATAATTGAAATACCGGTCTATTATCTAATTTAATATATCTCTCATCTTTAAAAAATGTCATTAGGTAGTTTATATGTTCAATCCAATCACTCTCTTCACCATATTCTTGCTTTATTAATAATTCATCAATTCCAATCCAACTTTTAGACCAATCATGGTTAGCCCACATAAACATGAATTTTTGATCTATGTTCCTATTTTGGATTAATTGCTCTGCTGGCTTTTCTAAAATTTTTTTTCCTTTAAACCAATAATGATAATAACACAAACCATACACTTTATATTCATTCATTAACTTAGTTTGCCAATTAACAGTTTCTATATCTAATAAGTTGTAATAATTGTCATTAAGCGGGGTTAAAAAATCATGACCATCATATAAATGGGCTGCTTTTTTCAAATTTGTCCATTCTGTAAATCCTTCACCCCACCATTCATTATTCTCTGGAATTTCATGAAATTGTGGTAAAAAATATGCAATTGTTTTAGTCATTATGATTTTTTCTGAAATTTAGAATTTTTTTTAAAAAATTTTCGGATACTTTTTTTGAATTAAAATTTTCTTTAGCATATTGATATCCATTTAGTGCTATTATTTCTAGTTCATCTTGATTATTCTGATAATACTTAACAACATTAATCAGGTTTTCTATCGTGCCATCATAACTTATAAAATGTTTATTTGCAATTAAACCTAAATCGCGATACATAGGACCATCTATTCCTATATATGCAGCACCACAATTCATTCCTTCAACGAATCCAATTCCGGGTACACCTATAATTTCTTCTGGTACAATGAACATTTTGTAAGAATTATATTTTTCTACTATATCAACTTTATAATAATTACTTTCATTTCTAAGATTACCAAAATTTAAATTTAGAAAACTCTTAGAAAATAACTTAACCAAACGAACAAAATCAATAAAAATTAAATACAAATTAATAAAGTAATTTTTTTTGTTATTAGGAATAGCGGCAGTGCTTGAAACTTGTAAATTATTAACTAAAGGGTCTATATAATCATAGAGTGAATCTTTTTTCTCAATGATTTCAGATCTTATTGGCTGTAATATGTCGGATTTAAAAAAATGAATAAAATCTATTTCTTTCATTTTTTGAGTATTGGTTCCTGTAAACAGAACCTTATTGATTCTATCATTAAAATTCTGATTTTTTTTAAATCTTGATTGCGCAACAAAGGGCAAAGTATATACATCATTTTTATACCAATCAAAATAATAATTGAAATAATTCGAGCTGTTGGAAAGATTTGTTTCTGAAACAAATAAATCAATATTTGCTTCTTTTGTTAATTGAGCTGCTAATTTTGTTTTATATCCGAAGTGACTTAGATGTACAACTTTTAAAAAATTACAATCCTTTATTTTATTTATAAAATTTATACTTTTAATTTCTTTATCAGCATGTATAAATGTAGAATACAAAAATGTTAAAAAAATATCGTTATCATTTAAATTCTTTAAATTAAAAATTATTTTAAACTTAAAAGGATTTAAATTATTTAATAAAACCCATGCATAAAATTCAACAATAGGATAATTCAAAATTTTTAGTGGTCCGATAAATAATGGGGATGAATATACATTATCAATATATACATAAACTTTATTTTCATACTTGTATAGGTAATCGAATAAATAATCATATTTATGTATACTTTTTGTCTTGGAAAAAAAACAAGTAAGATTTACCTTAAACCATAATGCGTGAGGATTGTGTATTATTATTTTCATAAATAAACATTAACTATACCATAGTCCTTTAGCTTTTCCACTCATTATCTTTTTATATTGAGTGGGTAACCAATATAATCCTGGAGCTGATAATATAATTTGTACTAATATAATTCCATTGATTCCATATTGTTTTGAAAAGTAAATTGAAAGTGGAATTGTTAATATTGAATTAATTAAGCTAAAATAAAATGCAATTTTAATTTTTCCTACACTTGTAACAAATGTAGCATATGTACTAACTAAAATTGTCATAGCAAAATACAAAGCCATTAAAATCTTAAAGCTATCCGGTATTTGCATATCTTTTCTTAACCAAATCTTAAAAACAGAATCTAAAAATATTGTCATAAATAAAATAGCAGTAATTAGAAAATATGAAATATAATTGGAATTTTTAATAGAGTTTTTTATCCAATTAAAATCTCTTTGTTGATAAGCTTCGTTTATTGAACTATACAAAGAACTTGTAATGATTGTAAAAGTAATTGTAGTGAAACTAAAATATTTATAAACTAAATTATACGAAACTACATCGCCAGATCCTAGTATGTTTGTAATTATAAAATTTGTAGTGCCAATAGTTAATAGGTTACAAAGTTGTATTATAAAAAATTTACCTCCTAAAGTCATCAAGTCTTTATAATATTTTAAATCAATATGTTTTATTGATGGGGAGCAATATTTATAGACAGTATTGTATGCGAAAAATGAATAGAAAAAATTAATAGCTAATGGTATACCACAAAAAACTATCCCAGTAATTAGTAGATTTACGTGATAAAATTTACTTAAAATTGTTATTATAAAAAGAGAAAATAATGAGGATGTTAAATTTAACAAATCAGCAATTCCTGATTTTTGATTAGCTATTAAAATACTGTCAATTAATTTAACAATAAAGTGAAAGCAAAAAATTACAAAAATATAAAAAATTGTATCGTTAAGATTTGTATGATTATTGGTCCTATAATTTAATAAATGTTCCCAATTAATAAAATGATTTATTAAATAAAAAATTGGAATTATTATAATTATTGTAGTTGAAAGAATAAAGTATGATGTACTTACATATGATTTCAATTTATCGATATCGCCTAGTGCTTTTGCTTCAGTAAATTTATTTTTTAATCCGCTACTTAATCCACCATCAAAATACATGAGCCAAGATAAAATTGAATAAATGGTTAACCAAATACCATATTCTTCCCTATTTAAAATATTTAAGGTTTTAGATATAGTAAATAATGATACTATAATGCTAAAGATTTTTACTGTCCCAGACAATAAAATATTTTGAAAAACTATTTTAGTTCTCCCTTTTCTTGCAAAAAAATTAGTAATAAATGTCATTATTTTTTTTCCCAAATACCAGATTTACTTGGTATTTTGATATTTAATATATCAAAATCCAAATTAAATAGCTTTTCAAATATATGTATTACAGCTTCGGCAACAGCACCTTCTCCTCCTTTACTTGGAGTTATATAATTTGCATATTTTTTAGTGTTAAAAAAGGCATTTTGCGGTGCAATACTATATCCAACTTTACTAAATACTAGAGGATCATATATTCCATCTCCCATATATATAGTTTCTGATAAATCAAATTTATTTGAAATCCATTCTGCTCTTTGAAATGTGCTAACAAGAGAGATAGGAAATCCCATATCTTCTTCGATCCTTTTTTTAGAAATTTCAAAACCACGTTTATCTCCAGTTACCATTTCAATATGTAATTTATCCTTAATTAAGGATAAAGCATCATTATCAGCATCTCCAAACACTTTATATATTTTTCCATCTTTTGAGTAGTAAAATTTACCATCAGTAAAAACGCCATCAACATCTAGGATAAAATTTTTATACATAGTTTTAATTTTCTAATTCTATACTTAAAGAGTACTTTCCATAATAATATAAAAATAAATCAAATGGGTGATGATGTAATGGAGACATGTTTAACCAAATGATTGCTCTTAATAATTTTACTTTTTTAACATCAAAATTATTGCCCTCTAAATAATTAAAATAAAAATTTTCGCACTCAACCAAAAATTGGAATCGATTTATATCAACTGTAATTTCGTTATTTTCATTAATTTTTACTTCAAATTGATTGTTATCAATAATTTCATGGTTAACTACAAGGTTATGTGCTAATTTCGCTAAATCATAATACATATCACCTACTTCAATAAAACCTCCGAAGTCTTGCCTCCAGTCAATTAACTTATATTCGTTTGATGATACTTGAATTATGTTATCTAGAATAAAATCACCATGGAAAGTTGTAGGATTTGTATTACACAAATCATTAAAATTTATCTGACTAATTAATTCGGCAATTGTAGGAATTTTTTTTCCATTTATTATATCTTCTTTATCTTCTATTTCTCTGGTTTGTTGGAATTGTTTTATCCTTTCTAGTGTTTTTTTATAATAAAAGTTATGCGTTTTATCTCTAAAATCCTTTAAATCTATTTGGGTGTTTTCAATCCACATATTTATTCTACACCATTCTAAAAATTGTTTAAAATTTGATCTATTTGCAACTTTTGAAAATAAATTACCCTTTACCATTTCATAAGAATAGAAGTTAGGTCTACTAGCAGTAATAGATGGGACAATATTTTTTAAATGTTGCGTTCTATCAACTCTGTTTTTACAAATATTTTGATCTGAAAAAAATTTGATAATCTGATTGTTGATAATATAAATTGACTCGGAAACCTTGTCAAGAACATGAAAGTCATTTGACGAGAAAGCAGTTTTAGCTTCTTGAATTTTTTCAACACTTCCAATATCATACCATTTTTTAAATTGAATTGATTCTATTTTTTCAATTTTAATAAATTTTCTTAATACATCTACATCACTTAAACTCGAATTAAAATTTTTTTCTTTTAGAACTTCATCAGCGATATTCCAGAATAATTTATAGTTATTAATGCCTACTACACCGATGTGTAAAAAATCTGGACTAATATTGCCTTTTTCATGAAAAACTTTTACGTTATTACCCTGTATATCATAAGACGTATAACTAGAAGAACCGACCCCTTTAAAACCACCATTCCAATTACAATTTGGAATAGGAATATTATCTTGAATTATAGTATCTGATGCATGAAAAATAAACGGAAGTTGTAAATAGTTTTCAGCGCATTTCATAGAATACAATAAACTACTTCCTTCCCCTTGAAAATTATCAACATAAACAAATTCAAATTGAATTTTAGGATAAGCTATTTCTAAAAAATCTCTTACTTGATCGCCGTAATATCCCAAGGTCACAACAAAATTAGTTGACTCGGGATAAGATTCAATTATGTATGACAAAACAGGTTTTTCACCTACCCTTAATAATGTTTTATTAGTATATTTAGTAAATTCACCAAGTCTAGACCCTATGCCAGATGTAGTAATTAATACTTTATAATCAGTACTATTCATCTTTTTTATTAATTAAATGTTTTTCTAAAAGAAGCTATTTTATTTGAAATTGTATCTTCATGAGGTCTATAGATAGTTCCAGTGCCACAAACTAAGATATCTGCACCAGCTGCAATCATTTGTTTTCCTGTTTCAAAAGTAACACCACCATCAATTTGAATTAATAAATCCTTATTTCCTCTTTTAATTGCAAACTCTCTAAGGTCCGAAATTTTATTTATCATATTGGGTATTAGTTTATGTCCTACAATACCAGGATTAATTGCCATCAAAACAACCATCTTTATATCTTCAATCAAATATTCCAAAGTTGAAATTGATGTTGCTGGATTTAAAGCAATGCCCGGTAGCATACTAGCTTTTTCAATTTTTTTTACGATTCTATGTGCATGATTCGTTGACTCTATATGAAAGTTATAATAAGTAGCCCCTGCATTTTTAAAATCTTCGATATAGTCTTCAGGATTATCAACCATCATATGAACATCAACAGGAATTTCAGTAATTTTTTTTAAATATGTCAAAATTTCGGGATAAAGACCAAATCGTGGAACAAATGATCCATCCATAACATCAAAGTGAATATAGTCTGCTTTACCAATTATTAATTCATTTATGTCGTTTTGCAAATTCAATGGATCTGAGCAGATCAAAGACGCTGCTATTAATGGATTTTTCATATTTATTTTTAATGTTATAGATTTAGTTAATTAGATTTAAAGGTCTATTTGAAAGCGACTAATAAATTTTTTGTACTTATGACTTAATGCTAGCATCTGTGTAAAATAATAATTTATTTGCCTAATTTTTATGGCTTTCATTTATTCTAAATTTGAATGTCTTGCCCACATTGTATCATGAGTTTCGCCAGTTTTATCCATAATTTTCAGACAAACAGCATCAAAAAACAAACCTAGGCACTGCTCATTTAAAGTTGTCATTGGTTGTACAGAAATAAAATTTTCAACTGCCTTCGTTTTTGATGGCGCAGTTATCTTAACAACAACATTGGCTAATTTTGCAATTCTTGATTCAGTATTTCCAGTAACAGCAACTATATTACATTTATTTTTTGATGCTATACTCACAAGATCAAAAATTGTTTGTGTTTCTCCAGATCCAGAAGCAACTATTAATAAATCGCCTTCTGCAATTCCAGGTACAGTTGAGTCACCTAATGTAAAAGCATTTAGTCCAAAATGTCCTAGCCTCATTCCAAATCCCCTAATTGCCATTCCTACCCTGCCAGCACCGCAAACAACAATTTTGTTTGCTTTTAATATTTGATCTATCATTAGATCAACTTGCGTGTCATCTACTTTAGATAAAACAGTAGCAATTTCATTTAAAATTGTGTCAATTTTTGATTTCATATTATTTTATTAGTTTTTTTCTTTGAATATATTCTTTCAATTATTTCTACGACCTTAAGTCCTTCTAATGCATTTGTCGTAATAGTACTTTTATTTTGCAAAACATTTACTACGTTTTCAATTACATAACCATGATTTTGGGCAGATCCTTTATACGCACCATAATCATTCCCTGGATTAGTGGGTGCTAAAACAGGCATTTGATAGTCTTTCACATGACAATATTCTACTTCATTCATATATTGTCCGCCAATTTTAACTGAACCATTTTCTGCAATTATTGTCATACTACTTTCTAAATTTTTATCCCAAACAGAAGTTGAATAATTTAATACTCCCATGCCACCATTCGTAAAATCAAAATTTACAAATCCACTATCTTCAAAGTCAGTTAAATTAGCGTGATTAAAATCATTGAATTTTGCTGTTATATTTTCAATGTCACCAAATAACCAATACATTATGTCTATAAAATGAGAAAATTGTGTGTATAAAGTGCCTCCATCTAGTTTGCTTGTTCCATGCCAATTACCTTTTGTATAGTATCGATCATCTCTATTCCAATAACAATTTAATTGAACCATATATATATTTCCAAGTTTTTTACTTTCAATTAATTCTTTTATCCAAATTGATGGAGGAGAGTACCTATTCTGCATAACTGCAAAAACATGTTTGTGCTTTTGTAAAGAAAGATATAACACTTTTTCAGCATCATTTTTATTTAAAGCAATAGGTTTTTCAATTACTATATTCTTATCATTTTCTAAACACATTAATGCATATTTTGCATGTAACCCGTTTGGAGTTGCTATATTAATTACATCAACTTCAATTCCAGACATAAAGAAGTCTTCAATCGAATTAAAATAAGGAGCTTGAAATTGATCTAGGTTTAAATCAAGTTTATCTTTAATATCAATAAGACCAACTAATTCTGATTCTGAATTTCTAACTATCATTTCAGCATGTCTTTTCCCAATATGACCACATCCTAGTACAGCAAATTTTATTTTATTTTGCATAATGATTTAATTTATCCTTAATACTTTGTCGTTTTCAATTTTATATTCTTGTCCTGTTTCTGAACAAAAAGCTATATTATTATTAAAATCTAATTTTATTCCTGCTTCACTAACCCAACCGATTTGCTTTGAAGGATTCCCAACAATAAGTGCAAAATCTGGAACATCTCTAATTACAACGGCACCAGCTCCAACTAGACAGTATTTTCCAAGTGTTATACCACAAACAATTGTCGCATTAGCGCCAATTGTAGCGCCTTGTTTTAATAAAGTTGTTTTATACTCATGTTTTCTTTCAATATGTGCTCGAGGATTTATTACATTAGTAAATACCATGCTAGGTCCCAAAAAACAATCATCTTCAACTATAACAGAATTATATACACTCACATTATTTTGAATCTTCACTCCATTCCCAATTTTTACATTATTATCAATGAAAACATTCTGCCCTATATTGCAATTCTTGCCAATTATGGACTTTGGCATTACATGTGTAAAATGCCAAATTTTAGTGTTTACGCCAATTTCACTTCCTTCATCAATTACAGCGGTTTCGTGTGTAAAATATTTATCCATGAAAAAAATTATTTATTGTATTACAAATATATTCTAATTGAACTTGATTCATTTCAGTATGCATTGGGAGAGAAAGTACACACTTGCATAAATCCTCTGTATGTTTTAAATAAAATCCATCCTTAACATACATTGAAAATGCCTCTTGTCTATATAAAGGAATTGGATAATAAATCATTGAAGGAATATTATTGGATTTTAAATATTCTTGCAATCCGTCTCTTTTATTATTTAATACTTTTATAGTGTATTGGTGATACACATGGGTA
>JACCEA012411464.1_pt1 | contig 34102 bp, 43 predicted proteins | sample 7449851 | NCBI WGS metagenome assembly JACCEA01 (sample SAMN15323453, study PRJNA562643) | freshwater metagenome | isolation source: river surface water | place: USA:Blue River Watershed | collected 2017-08-18 | reverse complement strand
TAAAATCGGAAATATTCTACGAGGGAATTGTCACACAATTTTCTCCGTCACAACTTGTGCGCATCGCAGCGCCGTGGCCAGTGGAAGGAACGCCTACTCCCAATGACATAATTTTCTTTTGTGATAGCACTTTTGCAACGGAAGATTATGGCGTTCTGGCTACATTAGCACTTACCTTGAAGATGAGGTCTGTGTTTTTGGATTATCAGCACTTATCTCGTGAGAATAATGGGAAACTACCAATTGGCTTGTGGAGTCAACATGTCGGAAAAGGTGTCGCAGTTTGGTTACCATGTGACTCCAATTTGTCATCCCTTGTTCCATCAGAAGATTTCAATAGTCATTTAAAGGGTGGCGGAAGTATAGTGAATGGTGAAAAGAGCATATTTGCTTTGAGTTCTGACCTTGCTAATGTTGCTTCGCCTGTTGGACGTAGAGCAATATCAGTTGGTATCGATTTTAGTTTGGGTAACTTGCGTAAAGGTATAGTTATGGATGATAAACGACTGGGTGGACAATCAATCGTTTCTTTGACTGTTGGAATTCTGACTTCTTTGTCGGTGGAACGGAAATTGCAAATTTTGGCGGACAATCAGATCGCTTCAATCGTAATTGGAGATGTTTTGTTAGATAATTATCAAGTCGTTGTGGAAGCGGGATGCTGTGGGATGGGAAGTTCAGCAAAGATATTTCCTGCTCAGAAATCTCCTGTTACCATTCGCGATATTCTTATTGCTGCCTTGAGAACAGATGTGTCTGCTGAAGTTTCAGCCTTTGCTCAAACAAATAATATCAATTTTTGCTTGACCCTTAGTATTTTGCGTGGTTTCATTAGCTCCAATATTGTGGGGAAACCACACAATCACACGATTGCTTTGTGGGCTAGAGACATCCATTCAATTTTTTACTCTGCGGGAGTTTTAGACGATAACTTATTTCAGGGTCCTCAAAAATCTACATGGGGTCCCCTTCAACAACAAATTAAGTTAGATGCCTCTCGACTTGAGTCGATTGCTTCCTTGGCACAGTTGGAAACGAAGAGTGCTGGGGAGCGCGCGATGGATTGTGAAGTGATTCGAGGATTTGCCAAAAGAAATCGCGCCCAGCATCAAAAGGATCCAGTAGATTTGGGGAGGGGAAATAAGTTAGTGATGATGAAGTGATATTGTATAATTTTAGAATTCCAGCATTTTCACGTATTCTACTAAGCGTGTTTTCGTGATTACTTCTATAATTCTATGAATATGTGAAGTCTTGATGGGATGTGTGAATGCCGTTGCAAATATGTATGCATTTGTATAGTTACCTTAAATGTTAGATAAGTTTTGATTGTCCAAATACTGAACAACCAAATTGGTTGTGTGCTCCAACTTTTGTTGAAAAGTTTTACCTTCATTGGCAATTCTATGAAGTTCTGGATGAGATGTCCAGCAATTGAAAGTGGTCATGTCAAGATTTCTCGCCTCCTCAGCTGTTTCACGCCTCGCCTGATTGTTACTCGTGGTGTAAAATTCTTCCGCATCCAGCGCAGTTGTTACCAAATGGCATACAATGTCGTATCTGCCCAACAAATCTTCATTGGAAAAACCAACTCTTTGCAATAACGTTTCCCAAATCTCTTTTGTGACATAAGCACGAATATCCATCAAACCTCTATCGCACAATACTACAACTGGTTTAGATTCAGTGCGCGCCATTCCACGCAGGGCATTCTCCATGGCAATTTCTAGCTTAATTAACTCCTCTTCAAAAATTAACAGCTTTTCACGAACATCCTCTGAAAAACCAGGAAAATGTGTCCCATTTGAAGCCAATAGTGTGGCTGCTTCAGGACAAGTAAATACGGTGAAACCTTTTTGGGTGAGAATTTCCTTCAAATGATTCAAGGACGACGTTTTACCCCCGCAAGGACCTGAAACACATGAGTTAGGAAGCTTGGGAAAGTCACTCACTCACCTCCAGTTAAAACCACAGAAAACACTCGCTTATTAACACTCATCTCTTGTATTTCACTGATATGGGATATACACTAAACAGGGGGATGTATTCCATTGTATAGTGGTATAGATACCGATATTGAAGAGAAAATACATACAGTATCCTATTAACTACAATACAAATCCCGAATCATATGGAATACGCAGCGCACAGGGCAGCACAGGCGAGAGCAGCAGCATTAAAGGAAGAGGTCGCCGCAAACATTTACGAACGTTGGTATAAGCATAATAATAATAATGTAAGGAAGTATTGGATATCAGTATAAATTATGATGATTCCAATTCCATGAGTTACATTTTTGTATGTCTGGTACCTCATGTGTCCAAAAAAGTTAAGCTTTGGGTTATTGCTCACTTAAATCATGGAGCTTACTCATGGAGTCCGCTGCATTAAGGGGGAAACTCACTCTCTGATAACTTTGATGCGGTTGAATACACGTTGGGCCACCCGATCTGTCGCTGCTACTAGCTATTCGAAGAAGAGCGCATTTGTATCTTATTATGATGATGAAGATCCACTCATCGCCAGTTTCCGTCATTTGAACGAGTATCTTGAAGGGATATATGATTTGCATGACGTTGATTGTGTGCGTTATGTTACTCCTTTTCATCATATAATTACATCGGAACAAGGTAGTGGACCATTGACAAGTGCTGCTTTGGGGTCGTTGAGCAAATTTGCACTGTATGGATTTTTTAGTTGCCATTTTCCGCGAGTAAAAGATGCGATGTTATTGGTTGCAGACAGCATTTCTAGATGTGTGTTTGAAGAGACTGATTGGGAATCGGACGAATTGATACTAATGAAATTACTCGAATTATCAACGTTATCATTTCGTTGCAATGCTGCCAACTTGTTGTCTATTGACGCGGCATGGGACATTTATTGCACTTGCATATCCATCTATAATCACTATCGCGCTTCCAAGATTCTTAAGAATGAAGCTGAAACAGCTTTGTTACATCTAACTTTAAATGTTTTCACGAGGGCATCTGATATGGTTAAACAGATTCACAATACATCCGAAACTTCTAAAGATGACTTCGATAGTTTTGATAGTAAAGCCATTAAGTCAATACATGATTATTCGGAGTTTCGAAATGATGTTATTAACCTTCCGATAGATACCACCAAGGGATCCCGATCACACGTGCAATTCACTTTGTCCCAACCAACTGGGATTGCAATTTTAATGCTGAAAATTATCAAAGTACTCAGCGAAATGCTCAACACATCAAAATCTAAGAATAATGATTCTGTCAAATTTGGTCTTCAGCTGATAAATGTGGCTCTTGAGGCAGGAGACACATCATTAAGTACGATTGCACCATTGGTGGACGTACTGAGAAATGATATATGCCGACATCTGCTAAGAGCAACTCAATCAGAAGATTTGAACGTCTTTTCACTTTCTCTCAGAGTAGTTTTCAATTTATTTATGTCGATCAAAGATCACATGAAGGTTCAATTGGAAGTGTTTCTAACTTCGGTACATCTTCGACTCTTAGACCAGTCATCGAACATTTCAAGTACTTCCGCAGCGGTTGCAGCTTCGGCTGCTAGAGATGAGTTGATTTTGGAATCTTTGCTGGAATTCTGTAGGGAACCAGCTCTTATGCAAGATTTGTATACCAATTATGATTGTGACGTCCAATGTACAAATCTCTTCGATGCAATTATTAACACATTATGTCGAAGATCCACTTTGGAAATACCAAAAGTTGACAGAGATTGGAATCAGTTAGCTATATCTTCCGCCAAATTATCCACACCTTCTGTTGCACTTTTGGGAAATTCGATTAGTAGTGACAAAAACAAGCAAGTAAGACTCACGATATTGCACAAGTTGGCATTTGATGGGCTCCTAGCGGTAGTTCATTCGATGGCAGGTAAACTTCATATCCATGATAAGCAATCTTTGGATTCGCAAGGATGCCTCGCGAATCATGATGAAGAATATGACTTATCTACTGAAAGAGATCATGGGAAGAATGAAATCTTATTGGAGAAAGAAATTGATAAATGGTGCGAAGTTCAAGTAGACCGCGAAAGCCTCACTCAAGAAGATTTTGAAGTGTACTCTTTAGTGACTAACAATGCCCCATATTCACCAATTAATCTCAATAAACGAAACGATTCTCAGTTTTTCCCTGCAGATAGTACTCTTTCCTCTCCTCTTCAATCGTCTTCAATTTCGTCGTCTCCATTAGTATTTAGAGCAGGATCTCGTCAGCGAAGACATTCTGAAAGCAGCTGTAGCAGCATCAATAGTGGTAATATAGTCGATCGAGAAAATGAATGTACAAGTAATCAAGAATCGCGAGCAAAATCTACTGAGGTGGGTACAGCATTTTCTATAGTTTGTTATTGATACATTAATGTGAACTTGTTTAGCTTTTGAGGCAACGAAAGTTGATGAAACAGAAGCTTAAAACTATATCTGAACAATTCAATGACAAACCCCTAAAGCAAGAATGGATGAAAATTGCAGTGGACTCCGGGTTGATTGCAATACAAGAAAATTCCGAAGCAGAAAATCTCCAAGATAAAGTTGATGCAAAGTCCGTGGCATTATTTCTTAAAACTATTCCCGGTTTGGGCCGACCGCAAATCGGAGAATTTATTAGCAAGGGCCCTGCAGAATTATATCCATTTCACGCCAAAGTTTTGGCAGAATATGTTAGAACCTTTGATTTTTCAGGTATTGTTATTTTTACAGGGTCTATTACGCTATATTAGTTTAGTTTCGTAGTTGTGAATGGATCTTTTGATAAAGCGTTGAGATTATTTTTAAGTTCTTTTCGGCTTCCTGGTGAAGCCCAATGCATCGACAGGTTAGTTGAACACATATTTCCGCACGGTCCGTACAAATGATATGCACAACAGAATTATGGAAGCATTCGCTGGCAGACTCTTTGAGCAGCTTGACCCAGGGAAACCTTTTGCAAATGCGGATGCTGTTTTTATTCTTTCATTCTCCACCATTATGTTAAATACGGATTTACATAACCCACACATTGCCGCTAATAAGAAGATGACGAAAGAAGAATTTATTAGGAATAATAGGGGTATCAATGATAGACAAGACTTACCACGAGATTATTTGGAAAATATCTATGATGGTATTAAAGCAAACCAAATACAGGTACAGTTGCTCGGCTTCTTTATCTTATTTTCTAACCATTCCGGAAGGTTGATTTTGATTCAGTCGATACTAAAACGAACATAGATTTTACAGACACAGAAACGTGGAACAAATTGATGAATCGAGTTTCACTAGACCAAGCACCTGCTAATTTTACCCCCACAATGATGGCAAGAAGGCCCGAAAGAGGATGGTCGAGTTATAATTTTCTCACCTATGAAGTTGATATGTTTCTGGTGGTAGCTAAACCTGCATTCGAAACGATTTTGGTTTTGTGGCAGCATGCATCGGATGATTTGCTATTAAGGAGGTAGTTATTTTGTGAAATGTTTCAAATCATTAATTGACTGTCGTCTATTGGAATTCAGAATTGTGATCGGCGTTTTCGATTATCTTCGAGCATGCTCAAATTTAAAATTGAGCGGCGCCTTAAGTAGGTGAGTATTCATAATTGCTAGTTTGAAGTTTGTTACTAGAAGATATATTTGCAGTGCCATTTGTGTTTTCTTGTGGAGTATTGGTAAATATTCCACCAAAACACGTGAGTCATCTCGAAATAAATTTTATGGTCGTAGCTTTCTTATGAGCAATCGCCACTCATACCAGCAGTGGACGAAAGAGAGCGGGCATGATCTCCGTAGATTACTAACTGTTCCAATCGATGACTTGGTGGATGAAGCTTCTGGTTTACATAAGAATGACGCTTTTGACCCATTGGACTGGTCCGAGGCATCATTGATAAAGAGCGAAATTTTGTTGCGCGTAGTTATGCGTTCAGCATGTGACACAACTCTGAATTTCAATAAAGTCACATGGTCTACTTTATTTGAGTTACTGTTATGGGCCAGATCTAGAGGTTCACTTCCACAAGAATTATCAACAATCTCCAATGCATTTACACATCACCCAAGTTCAACATCTTCTGTTTCTGGTGATTCTTCTTGGAAAAGGTCGACTGTTCAGAGTAACACATATCGACCATCATCGTTTGCGCGAAATTGCTTCACGGAAGCATTTGGATTCAGCTCGGATTCGTCAAGGTCGACATCGGATTATCACATTTCTGCAGAAACATCTTCAAAAGCGAACCATGGAAATTCGTGGATATCTTATTTGTGGTCTAGCGGTGGGGACGAGATGGATCTTAGCGGCTCTTCTAGTATACAGACGCCGTTGTCGGCATATATCATTGAATCAGCGCTGGCGAATGATTCATTCGAGCTATTTTCGAATGCAAACGCATCGGTGCATTTTGACAACAAAGGTCATCATCTTCGAACTGACGATCATTTCTTGCAGCTCACTTTGGAAAAGTGCGGGTTGTATCAATTATTTCAAACATTACTCTATGAAAATTCTAAACGTGGAGAGAATCTCATGGCAGGTTTGCTATTAATTTTATCGAGAGTATTAGGAAAGCTTGTCGGCCAAGCATTCGACTCTATTCAGTGGGAAGATGATGTTGAAAGTCAGCTACTTGAAGGCACCATCCCGCTTGCCGATATTTTCCCCATTTATCTTCTAAATGATGAAAATTCCGAGTTTTATATTCAGCCAACCGAATTAGATGCAGTCATCTTGCTTGAGTGGCTTGGAAAATTCACGTTTTTAAGTGAGAAATCGTGGATCAAATTCAGCGGGAAATTGAAAGGTAACTGAACCTTGAATGAACTAGATTATTGAAGTTTTTATTGTTGTAATGTTTAGAAATATTACATGTGTTTCTAAGCGATGAAGCTGATAATGTGTCCAAAAAAGTTCCTTATTTCTTTGAACGAGCAATCAACTTACTGATACGTTGTATTTTGCACACCTCCAATGATGGGACGTTGACCGAGCTACGCCATCGAAGTGCCGGTGCAGGTGGTATACCAATTATTTCCGGAAAGGGTAATTCAACCTTTTGGGGAATGTTGAGGATATTGAACGATCTACATGTAGAGCTTTTATCAAATTTGTCCGGAATGATAGGATCAGGGTTGCTGACTCTGCTAAAGTAAGTTCAGCACGATGCTTTTTCGTTTTGATTTATGTTACTACATTTAAAGGGCTCTCCACCATGATGAAAGTGAATTGTCCGTGGATGATTGGTGCTTTTTGGTAGGATTGCTGTCAAACGTTTGGAATGGTTGGGAGGGCCGACGAAGAGTTTGGGAAAGTCTGAGTTATTTGATTAATGAGGAATTAATTTTTGAGATAAACTTTATTCCGTGTCGAGACCTTGTCCTAAAATATCTCGACAAGTATGATCTCATCATTGCAATTGTCTTTTTTGCGTGATTATTTTTTGTTTTGTTTTCATAGGAGCGTCTTCGTTGGTGGGACAATCAAGAATATGTCGGCTAAAGAAAGCAAAGAGTATCGATCCAATGTGCAAGAATGGGCATCCAATGCTATGCTATACTTATTGCGATTAACTTTGATGGCATTAGGAGGTTACATTAATGGTCAGCATGAAAAATCAAAAAGTGAAGATGGTTCGCGTTGGAAAATACATGGAACTTCTATAAATGCGTCTTTCAAGGGACGCTTACGCACGCAACCGAGAGAAATATTTGCATTTCCTGATGCTAGCGAGCTAAAAGTGCAGCTTTTTTCTCCTTCCAAACTTAACACACTTCCCTCTAGTTTGCAACACAATGAACCTTTAGACCACGTTACGAACCGCAAAACGTCAAATGAAATTTGTACACGGGAAGAAGATGAAAATATTAGTGTTCCACATTCATTACATCGTCATAAAGGCACATTAGATAAAAAGAACATTCAATACTCTGAACAACCTAGTTGGTTAGAAGTTCCCTGCATTAAATTTTCAAGGATGGAAGAATCTGAATTAATTTGGGTTGCCAGTATAAGTACTCTTGCCGACATGTGCAATATCCCGTCTCTCCCAATTATTCATAGGGCAATATACTGTTTAGAAGTGCTGATAAGTTCTGGTAATGTTGCTAATTTACCAAGGACCATTTGGTATAAAGCACTAGATGAGTTGATATCAAGATTACCTCTTAATCTTGTTTCAACATCCAGCAAGTTACAACCCGGGTTGGCACCCACCGAGATCCACGATATTTGCTTCAAATGTTGCAATCTCATATTCCATTTGATTGTTATGCACATAAGAGAATTGAGGAAAGGGGAACACTTTACTGCCATGTTCATTAGATCTGTAAGTGCCATGACCGCTAATGCCGGTGTTTCAGCAAAGGGGTACACCACGCACACCGAGATGATTAGCATGATTGTAGCATTGCTCCGCTTACTTCGGTTACCGGAACTGCAGCAACAATCAATGGAGATTAAATCCATGGAAGTTAGGTCACAAGAAGATAAATCAGAAGTTGTAGAACCTCAAGACAACACATCTCCAACTGGTTTTCTTGGCGTGTTACATTGGATGATTTCCCCTGCCCAACCTTCAACGAAGCCTGTGACAATTCCCGATCATGAAACATCAAATCTGACACAGGCTCGTCCTTCACCAACAGGACATCTGTCTGTCAATAATTCTCATGATGGTCCAATTCGAGTAGTTACTGTCGATCACGATGGTACGCTGTTTTTATTGACGTGGAAAGCGATTGCTGCTTTGTATGCTCAGTTGCCAGCCATCATCAATTCTTGGGATACACAGTACTATAAATCAATTGTTCAATCCATTGAATTGATCGAAGCCATTAAAACACGAGGAGAAACAGATTTGATAGCGTCATCATCAAATGGGTCAATTGTTTCTAATGATTTTTCTGCAGATGCAGAAACATTATCACATTTGACTGTAACAAGGGCAAACAACACGGATTTTGTAGTCGATACAACCCACAGTCCCCTTAGTTATGCATCAATACCTCGTCCTCCTGACAACCAGCTTATCAGATCCACGCATACGAAGCAGGATATAGAGCAAACATTACTGGTCCGAGATATCCCGCTGTCTTCGTTGCATGAGAGAAATGGTGGTGCGAGGTCGTTTCCAATTAGACAGGTACAAGAACCATCTAAGCAGGGCACAAACAAGAAAGGTGGGACTGACCAAGCTCAACAAAACGCTGCCTTATCATTAAGTCCGTTGTCTCCAATACAATTTGTTTAATTCCATTTGCTTACTATTAGAACTTGTAGAAAGAACTTGTAATATGGTCTACCAAATCATTTGCTGACATTGGAAATTGGTTCCTCTGGGATATATACATATATATAATTTGAACAAATATATCCCTGAATTTGGAAAGGCTTTGACAAAAGTTAAAGTTAATTTTATAGCGTGATAAATTCTGATCAAAACAAATACTTTATAATATTAAATTGTCAAGCGTGAGACGACTCGAGGGACTGTACTGCCCAAACAACGTGGCTCGGGGCTGTAGCACCAGTGCGGCGTGTTTTCTGGCCAGCACATTTTTTTTTTTTTTTTACCACACATAGCTTCATCCATAGCATTATTGTGTTTGACCAACTTACAATACCCAGAATTGTATTTGCGTCTTGTGTAATTATTTCAAATTGTCATAATTTTCACCATGTTCTCCGCTCGCTTGAATCCACTCGTGAAGCGTCTGGCTGTTCCAAGGTTGAGGACTTTGCTGATGTCGACAACAACGAAAGTTGCAGCCACTGGTCTTGAAGTTGTCGACCCTACCATCGGGTTAACCGATGATCAAAAAGAGTTTTACAATCTTGCAAGAAACTTTGCGGACAATGAACTGAAACCATTTGCTCAGAAATGGGATGAAGAATCCATCTTTCCCGTTGAGACCTTTAAAAAGTGTGCCGACTTGGGTTTTGCTGGAATGTTCGTCAAAGAGGATGTGGGTGGAACAGGGTTATCAAGGGTAGATACGGTAACAATTGTTGAAGCATTAGCTACTGGTTGCGTGGGTACAACAGCTATGCTCACCATTCATAATATGTGTGCAGGTATGATCGACAAATTTGGCACTGAAGAACAACGCCAAAGGTTTTTACCTGCAATGACAAAGCTTGATATTATGGCATCGTATTGCTTAACAGAACCAGGAAGTGGTTCTGATGCTGGCTCCCTAATCACAAAGGCAACTTTTGATCCATCTACCAACGAATATGTGATAAACGGCGGGAAGGCGTTTATCAGCGGTGCAGGATTGTCTGATATATATCTCGTCATGTGTCGCACCAGCGAAAAGCCAGGATCAGGTGGAATATCTTGCATTATAATTCCGAAAGGTTCTCAAGGTCTTTCATTTGGTTCCATTGAGAAGAAAATGGGTTGGAATGTTCAGCCTACAAGACAAGTAATTTTGGAAGATGTGAGAGTACCCATTTCGAACAGGTAAGTCGTTGACTTTCAACAAATGAAACCACTCAAAATTTCTACCACATCCAGATTGGGTAATGAGGGCGAAGGTTTTAAAATGGCGATGGCCGGTCTTGATGGTGGTAGACTGTCCATAGGTGCATGCTCTGTTGGAGCAGCACAAGCATGTTTTGAAATTGCATTGCAGTATGTCAAGGTATAGTAATCACTTGTCGTTTTCCCAATAATTAAAGCACGCTTTTTGTAGGAGAGAAAACAATTTAAGCAAGCTATTGCAGATTATCAAGCTACTCAATTCAAGCTAGCTGATATGGCAGTAAAGATCTTAACATCTCGGCTGGCCTTACGGTACTTTGTTTGATACCATGGTTGTATGTGATGGCTAATGACGTTTTCCATTTCAGACATGCAGCCAAGTTGTTGGATGAAGGACACCCCGCTGCGACAGCACACTGTGCTCTTGCTAAGAAGATTGCAACCGATCAGGGTAAGCTGAATCATGACTTTTTCAAACGCTTTTTACCAATGATGGTGTAGGATTTGAAGTTTGTAATGAAGCGCTTCAAATGCACGGTGGCTATGGTTACTTAAAGGATTATCACGTGGAAAGATATTTGAGAGACTGCAGAGTTCACCAGATTTTGGAGGGAACGAATGAGATCATGCGTCATATCGTTGGTAGGTCAATTGTTGGTTAAGGACTGTTATTTGTAGCAGGTGCAACGAAATTATGCTTCTATCATTTAAACAATACTTTTGTGTCTATGTAGCATGAGTGTATGAGTACGGAGCATAGTGTTATTATGTAATATTAAAACTCTTATGATATTTACAATTTGTGCACAACGGTATTAAATCTCAACTATCAATGACAATTGGGACACGAACATGAGATGACTCCAAACTTAACAGGCATATATCAGTACGAGATAGATTGCGTCTGGATGAGGTGTTGGTATTGTTAATAATTGTATGAGCGTACCGAATATTTACAGGGATACTGAAACTAAGTGGCTCCTCTGTAGATTCTCCCGAGGAAGTTAGAGTATAAAATTCAAAAAGATATTGGTAGTAAACCTATTCGAAGTGAGCATAAGCACAAAGAAGAAATAATAAACGAAAAACAAACCTTGATCAATGGGCTGAAAAATGAACATAGTCCTGAAGAGGGAATGTTCAATCGCAGATTTAACTTCTTCGCGCACTCCGCTGTTTTCATAAGAGTAACAATAGTTCTTTCCTACAATTTATGTGGTCCTTATAGATATATTGTAAACTTCTAATATAAATTACCTGAACATTAGAATCATCGATTCTCTTTTCATATAAAACCAGTGATACGCGGACAGCTTGACAAGGCTGGTTTCCATTGGAGAAATCAAAAACAATATCGACAGCTTGTCCCAAGTACAATTCAGTGGATAATAGGTTTATATTGCATATGTACCCTTCGTCTCTCACACAATACTGTATCAATTCAGAGACCCTATCACTACTCTCCACCGTATCAACATACAGGTCTGAATTCAAGAAACATTCACTGGGAATAGAAGTTGGCGGGTAAACCACGATACCACCGTATCTACAAAAAGGATTAAGTTATTTGAAGATTTTTGCAAAATTTCCATCGCTCACTTTATCAAAAATGGAGCAGATCGTGAACCACTTCCATGCAAATTAAATGGAAAATGATAGGTCCTGAACCAGTGATTAGACTGTAGTTGCACTGATAAATAATAATTGGCATGTACAGCTCTTCCTTTATGGGAAGGAAGGATGTCGAATGGAAGCTCGCACTCAACAAACATCCCAACATCGGAAAGGGCTGTTGGTGAGAGAGGTACTCTCGTTGTTACAAAAATGCACTTTGATGAAGACAATGCTACAGAATTCTTCTCAGGTGTTGGATCTGCAGGAAGGGATGAAATATAATCTAGTGATCCTATAGAGTTTGTTTGGTCGATGCTTTCCAGCAACTTTGTAGAACCTTTGATCCATTTCTCACTTATTTGTACATGACCGTGGACTTGAACGAAAACAAGCAGATCATTGTAGTCATTCAAACAACGATGCCCAAGCAAGTAGAACAAGGCAACTCTTCCTGCTTCAAATGATTCAAAAGCAACCTTGCATTGGATCTCCATACTAGACTCTGGTAGGAAATGTTAACACTATAGGCTGCTATATGCAGTTTAAGATTATACTTATTATTTGTCCTTTATTGGTACACCATAAATATGGTATTGTATATATGGTATAGCACATGAATTCATTAAAGTTGTTTTAAAGTTTTACAATTTACATTTTACGAGAGAGATGTGATGTCTGCTAGAAATCGGCAGAAACCCACCATCCCATATTTCCCATTTCCCATTATCTCAACTACAATCGTTTAAATTTCTTCCCTTAGGGACCTTACAGAGGAATTTGGCTGATTGAGAAATTTTGTTAAGAAATGAGTGCATTCGAAGGGAAGAAAGATTTCATGGCGGAGGTAAAGATCGCCATATCTGAATCTTTGCGTATAGGAAAGGAAAGAGGACTCGAAGAGTCAATTCAATTCTTGCTCCCACTTGAAAAAAAGTGCCGTGTAAACAATGACAATTTGAGTCTGAAGGAAGTTAGCTTGCAATTGGTGCGCCTTTGCAGGGAATTCAATGATTGGGAAAAGTTGAACTCACTTTTGGCATTGATAAACAAGCGTAGTGCGACCAATAAATCTACTTTATCAGCGGTGGTTATTGAAGCTATTAGTTACATCGATAACACTCCAACGATAGAGGTTAAGATTGCTTTGATTATTGCTTTGAAGGATGTTTGCGCTGGAAAGCTCTTTGTTGAGGGAGAGAGCGCTCGCCTTCACTTTATGTTGGCCAATATTTATGAGGAAAGGGGGGATATCGGCGCAGCCTGCGACACTATCCAGGATGTACATGTCGAAACTTATGGTTCATTGAGCAAACTTGAGAAAGCAAATTACATTATTGAGCAAATCCGATTGAATTTATTGCATAAAGATTACATCCGCACAGCCATCCATTCTCGAAAAATGAATCTTAAGACACTTGAAGAGGACGGCTTTGAAGACGTGAAGGTTAAGTTCTATACTCTTCAGATCGAATTTCACACTCATGAGAAGAATGTGTGGGAAATTTGTCAAGCTTATCACAAGGTGACAAAATATTTTATCCTCATTTTCAACCCGTGTAACTAGAGTATGTAATACACAGATCGCAACAACGAAGACAAACGATACACTGTCCTTATCAACAAAAAAAAGTTCCCTTGAGGGTTCAATTTTGTTTTTACTTTTGTCAAAGCATAGCGACAATCAAGATACCCTTCTGAAAGAGCTTAACCAAAGTTTCAACAAAGATTTTAAGGACTTGGCTTTGTCTGACGCATTCAAGCATGCGATAACGTTATTCATAACTCCAGAAATAATTACAACCCCATTCCAAGGCCAGCCCGAGTTAGAGTGCCATGATTGTTTAAGGAGGTTTTCAAATGTTGATCCTGACTGCACCAATCATTTTTTGAAAGTATTTCGGGTGCGTATTATCGAACACAATCTTCGTGTGGTGTCGAAATATTACCAACGCATATCTCTTCGACGATTACAAGAATTGACAAATCTATCGGGGGAAGAATTAGAACGCCATTTGTCAGATATGTCATTCTCTGGTGACTTGTTGTTGAAAATTGATCGTCCAACAGGAATTGTTTCATTCCAGGCGAATAGGTCTGCCGAAGAAATATTGACGGAATGGTCAGGAGATATCAGCAAAATGCTTTCCTTGATGGAATCAACTTGTCATTTGATAAACAGGGAAAATATGGTGCATAAAGGCTAGATTGGGTTAAAGATGATTTAAGTAAAATGAATTTCATGTATGAACAATTGGCTTATTAATCCGCTATATTGTAGTCATCACTTTCGAAACATATTTCATTTGTCATCAACAATTTTCATTTTTTTATGGGCCTCAACTTCAGTGTTCGTGCTTAAACCAGTGCTTCCAAATCCACCAGTTCCTCTTTCTGTGTCAGGTAGATCGTCAACTTCGACACAATCTGCCATGCATATTCTCTCAAGAATGAGCTGGGCAACTCGGTCACCTCTTTTCACTTGGAAATCTTCTTCGCTATTGTAATAATAAAAAAAATAGAATGAACTCTGGAACGCTTAATTCATTCTTGTTTCTTACCTGTGATTGAATAAAACCACCCCTACATTACCGCGATAATCATAATCCACCACTCCAGCACCGGTATCGATAAAATTTTTGACGGCTAGACCACTACGGGGAGCTAGCGAAAAGAAATAAGTATATTTAATGAAGAAATTTAATGAACTGCAATACCTATCCGAGCATAGGTATTTTGTGGTATGGCAATTGCCAAATCAGTCTTTACAATTGCTCTGCCACGTTTCGGCACTACAACATCATATGCACTGGATAAGTCGAATCCTGAACACAGAGGAGATGAACACATTACATGACAGCAACTAAATCTTAAAAGGCGTTACCTGCAGCATAACGGGATCCACGAGAAGGTACTATGGCAAATTCAGATAACTTCTTTACAGACAACATCTCGCTAGTCATGATAATTTACGAATCTTTTCGAAAGTGGAAGAGCTTCTGGTTTGTAACAGCGAGTGAAGTACAATAGAAAATGACGAGCATACAACATCTATGTTGCTTGTTTTTATGCTTTTGTGGGTCATACATATCCCATATCCAATATTGTAGCCGCCAGCAGCCGTTTAGTCTGTTTTTTCAAATTTGAAAAAAAAACAGCACATATATGCAAATATACATATAATTAAAAGAAAAATTATTAATAATAATACAATAATAAAAATTGATGCTCCCAATTTATTTATTTATTTTCAATACAAGATAAAGTTATTTTATTGTGTAATTGTCGAGATTGTTTGAATATATAAAATGAAGATAGCATACCCACCAAGAAATAATTTGGCTAGTGAAGAGCTTCACAACTTCAAAGGTTAATATCTCAAATATATAAGCCACTGGAACTTCATTATTTTTGACGTATTCAGAATTATATCTTGTCGGCAGAGAAACAAACCACATCCAATTTTTAAATGAGTAAAACACCAATTCTTTAAGATACAGCTGGAGTTATGGATAAAAGACGCGTGAATGAGTTCAAAAGAGCATAAGTGGATTTAAATAAGCGATCATTTTCAATCAGAACCTCACAGAGTCTTTGAATTGTGAAAGGAGGTTTGTATTCAAAATCACTGAACAGTCGCAGGATCTCCTCCCTCCGCATCGCATAAGTCTCAGTAACAGGGCCCGAAAACCCCCGTTCTTTGAAAAAGCAATCCATTGTCTGGGAGATGAATCTAGAAATAAGCATAATTCAACGGAGCATTGAGCTCATGTCACTGACCTTACAAAGTCGCAAATGAATTAATTTTCGGACAAGTCTCCATTCATACGGGATCTCCCCATTTTGAGAAATTTCTCGGATCAAACATTCGAGTTCCAGAGGAATGTTCAGACCATTTGAAACGTATATCTTTGAATCCCAATGTTGGATAGCTAATAAATAGAATAAGTTGTGACTAATCACGCGCAACAGTAGAATTTATTTACTCTACCTTCCAGTGCCATTAAAACAGTATCACTCATTATCAGATGAAATAAATGTTGGGATTCATTTATTAACGGGAAAAATTGATTTAGTTTGCGATGGAATGATGAACAGGATGGATGCCAGATGTGTAGATGTGTATTTCGATTATTTTGGAATATTTCTACAATAATATATTCCGGGGATAATAATAATACTGTAATGATGGAGCGACGGAATGCTCCTATTTTTGAATTTGAATCAATACTGCATCAGAGTTATCTAAAATGTACACCAAAATTACCCTCAAGATAAAGCCTTATACATAGAAGTGGAATGCACCACAGTACAATACATTTTAATGTCTTGCCTTGATCATTCTAACTTTGTTGCAATGGACTCACTTTGCCGGGAAAAATTAAACAAAATCTCTGAAGCTTTGCATCAGCATGGATATAGCGTTTTGAGAGCCCCTGGAGCTTGTCCTAAAACTGAGGTTGCAGAGGTCGACGACCGTAGTGCAAATCTGATGGCTGAATGGCTGGATTCGATAGTCGAAACGGTAGCACAAGTATGTGAAGATGTGAGAGTACTGCAAGAATCTGTAGTGGCGCGGAATGCTGACAATGGCGACTTAATTACCATTAAGACTTTGGAGTCCACGGTACAACGGTTGGAAAAATCTTTAAGAGCGAAGGAACAAATGCAAAAGTCGCTAGAAAATAAAATTTTCAATCTAGGTATATGCATTATGTAGTATTTAATTCATACTATTAAGTTTTTGTAGAACAATCCAATAAAGGAGCCTCAGGGAGTGAACATGACAAATGGAAGTCTTGTCAAGCCAAAATAAGATCTCTTGAGTCGCTCCTACAGGTATCATGTCAAACATTACATTCTCATCCGTATCTTTCTGCTCTTGCATTTTCTGAATATTTATTTTAGGAAAGCGAACGACGGAATAGACAGAAGGAACGAGAATACGATCGATTACGAGATAAACTGAGACTTCTGGTGGATAAGGACAAAATGGCTCCTCTCGTCACCGCTCAATATGTGCATGAACCTTTGCCTGCAGGTGGAAAAGCCGCGAAGGTGATTCAAGCTCCAGAGATTAAAGATAGAAAGGCCCCAACAAATAGAATTCCAGCACACCAGAGTACCAAAAATGCCGACTCCTCCAATGCCATATCAAGCACTTCCAACTTTCCCTCCAATGATTCGCGAGATATTTCAGAAACGTCAGATGTGGATCCAATACCAACAACTGACAGGAGCGGCCAGATACTGTTTTATGATGAAAGAGAAATTGGTGAACAGGAGCATGATATTTGTTCAGCATCCGATACTCGTCGAAAATTTGAACGAACGATTCATCTTTTGCAGCAGCAGAATTCAGAGTTGATCGAAACAGTAGATAACTTGAGTTTAGAATTACAAGCGCGTCCCACTATGAAAAAGTGGAGGGAAGTTCTGCAACAACTTCAGGAGTCGGAGGAGAAGATAAGTGATCTACTCACTTATCGCAAGGAGGAATTGTCTCTCGAAAGTTGGCGACGTAAGCTTCCTACTGCGGAACGCATTAAGATCGACAAGAAAAATCACGATCTTGGAATTTGGTTAGTGGAGTCTCTCCCAAAGACTACTTTAGTGGAAACCGTTCAGCTTATTTGTAGAGAATTAGATTTGTCGAATGTTGCAGATCTGCATCCAAGTTTGAAGAAGTTAAAAGCAGTAGTTCGTGTGGTCCCGCAAATGGAGAAGGTTCTCAGCAAGATTTTAATTTTTTTAGGGGATCGCAACAAGATTCTTTTGGAGCAGCTCAGAATAGGTGATATTGATGACGATGGATTGTTTTCAATAACTCATATTATGCCAACGTTGGAACGGTGAGACTTCTGAATGTTCTTTTGCCTCTATCTAATGCTATTATTTGTAATAGCTGGTGGGGAATGTGTCAGCGCTGTATTGAGTTGGAGCGTTTCAAGGACGAAATTCTATTCGAATTATTTCGTGGTGAATTCATAATCAGTCAACAATATTCTGTTTCATCAAAGATGGATCCTTTGGGGGTGAAAGAAGAGTGGACAAGGAACATGCGCTCCATGTGGCATTTGAAGCCCAACTGTGAATTGCGCGAGCGCATACACGCATTAATAGATCTTGAAGTGGAGTTTGTGAATAATTCAGGAGGTGCGCTCGATGTGTTTATCAACGATAGACCAGATCTAGTGGTAAATCGAATTATACAGCATGTGCAGTACCTTTTCAACCTCACCTCCGTTGATCAAATTCTTCCAACAATAAATGCAATCTATTTATTCACTGAACAAATGAAGAATTTCCTAGCTTCACTTCGGACCACCCTAAATTGTGATACACACGTTCCTTTGAGTGGAATAATCGACAGAACGTTGCAGATTCTCAGTGGCGAAAGGGTATATTGATATAGGTAATTTTACACGAACAATTCCTTTGAGCAAGCTTAACGTTTCAAAGAACTTAGTTAACTTCTTCGTAGTGGATCATATCATCCATAGCGTGAGACAGCATTTCTCCACAGAAAGTATATTTTGGTTCCAGAGAAAGTGCCTGATGATAATGGGTTATCGCTTCATCAAATCTACGCATCAAGTGAAAACAGTAGCCAATGGCAGCAATTATGGATGGCTTAAGGGGAGATAATGACAAACTTCTTTGATACCAAGAAAGTGCTTCCTCTATGTGGCCTAGTTTCCTTAATAAGGTTGCGTAATTGTATAATATCTGCAGTCAATTGCAAATCAGGAAAATATAAACAAAAAGAACGGAATGCTTACTTCACATACTATGGAATTTGACATATTTATGCTCGGTGTATTGCTTGAAGTGGTTTGTTTTTTGATGTTATCAATAGCACTCTGGAAATATAGAGCAGCATCGTTTAGCTTGTTGAGTTTTACGAATGCCACACCTAATTCATTTAAAATATTTAAGTTATCTGGCTTCAGTGCCCTTGCGGCTTGAAGGGTATGTGCAGCTAACCAAAGATTATTCGTTCGAATGAACTCTTTTCCAATGCAAAGCAGAGGAATGTAGTTATCGGGTGTTAATCTCACTGCAGTGCGATAGGCAGCCAAGGCCTGTTCACTTTCCTCCACCGATGACAGAACATGTCCCAACAGAATCCACCCACAGCTAAAATCTTTGTGCATTTTTAGTGATTTCTTTAGGTACTTGTGTGCCAATTCCAGTTTCCCACAAGACCAGTAATAAGCACCAACGCAGTACCAACTGTAAGGATCATTTTGTGCAGCATTTGTGAGCTTGTGGCTAAGAAAAAAGAGCTCATGGTTGTAGCGCAATTTAGCCATTAGAGAAATATATAGGACGAGAACATCCTTTTCTTTAGACCCTGAAACATAAGCATCGCGGCAAACACGATATCTCAATTCTGCAGAACCTAAATCATCAGGAATCATCATTGCATCCATCAAATTGTCAGACAGGCTGTTACTGGAAGGAGTTTCCATGGTGATTTCAATTAAATGGAAAAAAAAGCGCCTCGCTTATTTTTCCCTAAGGCACAGATATATTGTATATGGTATACGAGACTTCCCACTTCCCTGAATGGAATATGGCTGTTGCATGCTCACAGTTTCAGTTATTATTAGGCTTTTATTGGTGGAATACAATCGGGAATTGTAGTGTGATGCCCTTTTTCTACATTATTAGGCAGGTATTTCTCCTTCTAGGCTGTCTAGCCTTATTAGGCCTCATTAGTCAAGGTTTCATCGTCCAGCCGTTTCCGGAGCGAGGTTACCAGTTATTATTCCACATTCTCGTACAATATTAATTATATTGGGTATATTGGGTACAGCATTTGGTTTTCTGGTATCATTGGTTGGATCATTTCAGTCAAGTGCCACTGCAAAGTACCAAATTCTCTGTTTTCTACTCAATGCTTTCACATAATTTCTGCAAAGTACCAAATTCTCTCAATGCTTTCACATAATTTGACTGATGTTGTCAAAAGTTGATGATTTGGAGCTCTCCCTTGAATATCATGGTCAGCTCGTTGAAAAAGTTGGAAAGGGCATTGCACAAACTAAGAAACGTCTTTATGATGCAGAGTTGATACTCAACCTCGAGCCCCCTCCTGATGAAAAGCAGCTCCTTCAACAATGGACGGTTGTAGTAAATGATGTATTAACAAAAAAAACTCCGATGCACTTTCCAAATTTGCGAAGGATGAAAAGAGATCAAGATCTCCAACGACAGATAGCGGCGCAAACTCAAAATGTTAAGCGCACATCATCAAAACAAAAATGGCAACGACATGAAAAAGAACAAATGGAAAAACAAGCACAAAACTTACGCAACATGGTACTTCATAAAGATGGAAAATTCGGTGGAAGTGTGAAAGGGGAACCATTGAGAACGATCCAAAACTATCAAGGAGCGAATTGTATATATAGCGGGAGCAGAACTCTTGTAAGAAAAGAAGGGAACACATTTGGGGACAGTGGGACAGCTCTCCCTCCATGGTTTGGACCGCAATATTATGAAATTCCTTTGAGCGACGATCGCCCGCCCACTCATTACCAGGTCCCCTTCAAATCTCCTGGTCGAAAAGAAGTTCCTGATGGTGTGAACGAGCGGAATGCAATTTTTCGTAGAAGACAGCAGGTACGCGAATGCCACAGCCCAAACCATACCCCAGGTGTAGTTTCATCTACTCAAACGCTAAAAGAATTTTTGATGCTTAATGATGATTCTACGGTCGAAGTAGGTGATGACTTTGGAATACCAGCCGACATAGAAAAGTGCGATATTGATGAAGCTGACAATCATCTCAATAAACCGAAAAGTTCATATTTGGTAGATCGAGAAGCACTTCCCAAAAAGAATTACCATCCATCGGCTTCAACCACAAGTTATAATACAACGTTGAAATCACAGTCCAAATATACGAACAGCACTTTCGAATCAACAATGAACGCAGGGAATAAACATGAGCCACCTCCAAGGATCAATCCAATTCATGTAAATCATGAATACGCATTGAAGATTCTTGCTACCGAAGAGCGCCAAGCTAGGAAATGGCAAGTTCCAGACTTTACGAAAGGCGCACTATTGCGGCAGCCTCCAGTTAGATTCGATGAGTATCGTATCGAAGATACGTTCGCTGAAGAAGAAAACATGCAACAGCTGACGCATCAGACTAAGGCCAACATGGATTCTGAAAGAGCAATCAAAGCGGGTGACAAATACACAGCGGATATTTTTTTCATGAAGCCCTCAGATTATCGCCCACCGACAATTTTGCTGCCAAATTATAAAAATACTAGTGCCAACAGTAGCCGTGTTGCTAGTCCTGCTCTTCCATCACGAATTTCTTCCCCTGTGGAAAATCTTCGAAGATCGAGACCCAATTCGAGGCCAGACTTGAAATCATCCAAACCAGAAAATGATGCTAACAACCTTAACCTCGATGGTCTGAATTCCAACCAAAGTGTGCATGACGTCGTTAATTCTTGGTGTAAAACCCATGGCGTGATTAATTCACGTGGTCGAAGAGATCGGAAAAAACACGACGATTTTCTCAATAAACATCCAAAATTACCATCCATAGAGTTATCCTTGTCGGGACTACTATTGGAAGGCAATCCTTACACAGAGAAAGATGATATAATTCAGAAGAATCCTGGCTTTGATTTAGATCAAATTAAGGTTTGACACAAGGACGTATCATTAACACCGCATTGTTATTAATTGTTTTATATTTACGCGAATTTACTTTTTGTAGATCATATTTTAATAATCGTCACTTGCATATCATATATGAAATTTTTGTCTAATTAAAGTTCTTAGCTCTTTTCTAAATTCTGAAGCACTTTGAGGTGTTATTGATGCACAAGATGATTGAATAGATTGTGACATAGATGAAACATCAACTTCGTCATCACCACAACATTCATGCAACATCTGCAAGAATTGTCTTGAAAATAAAATAGCATATATTCCACAATCATATGAATTTTCTTGTTGAGGTACAGACACAGTCACTAGGGATGAAATGACACTGAAGTATAAAAATATTCAGTAAACCAAGTAATTGAATTTGGCGTATCCATCTCACCTTGGTGACACTAGTAACAATCTGCGCAATTTTGGAATCAAGTGCTTTGCAGATGGTAAATTTAAGCTCCCACATGAGTCGCAATGGAACAAACAAAATGTTGGGGTATAGCAAATAAGTAGACTCCAATGAGTAGATGCGGTACCGAAGTCCATACTGTTGTTCACGGGAAGCAGCAACCATTTGAAAGATTTAACCTGTATCCCATTTGACAACCCTTCAAAATCTTCTTCATCTTCTGCTTGTATTCGTAAAAATGAGACAACAGAGGGGTCAACTAAAAGTGCATGATCTGCAACATTTGGGGAACTGGTTCCGAATTGTTCATCTAGGAATCGAAAGGCCAGACTGATACAAACATCGTTTAACCAATGTGGCTGATTCAGTAATATTAAATCATGAGTGTAGACCGAGATATCTTTAAAGGAGAATAGGTAAGTCATATTTGGATGTGGGTCAGAGTGAACGAAGATTGTTGTACACCAATACCAGATACTCTAATTACATAATTTATTTTTTTTACTTCTTATTGTGTGAGGACACGAGTTAATTTAACCGATATTCTCTTATAACTTTGCTTTTTTTATTAGTTGGTATTATTTGTTCAAATTAGATTATATATTGATATAGAATTATTATTATCCATCTATCTTAGTGGACTTCAATTATCCTTTGGCAACAGCTAAAATACGCTTAAAAATGAAAATGGGATGCTTAAATGCAAGTGTAAATTAGAAACTTGAAAAGACTTTTTGCACGTACGTTTAGGCCTATCTGGTATCCCGTTTGATAATAATACACAAATATACCGATTACATCCAATCTAAATACCATCAACGTCAATGAATTGCTGTGCGTTTTTTTATTTTGCTTTCAAAAGTGATTTACCTTTCAATCAAAGTAAATCAACCTTTAGCACAAATATATACCTTGCAGAACTTCCTTACCTTTTTTCCGAATTTTTTAAACCATGGGCTCCACATTAGAGGGCATCAAGAGTTTATCACAAACGGCGAAAATGCTGTTGATGGACGCGATTGTTGTTTATCCTAACACAGAAAATATCGCTCCTGACATTGAGAGATCCAAGGCAATGGGAGTTTTGATACCCTATAATAATTTGGAGGAAGATATCTCTAAAATTGAGAACAGCATCACAAAAGAGCCCAGATTTAATCAGCTATCCTCGAGAGCTTTGAATTTGGAGGTCTTGAAATAAATGTTATTAAAGCCCGATTTAAACTATAATTCAGTCGACTATCTTTATTTTCAGATAATAAAAACCCGACATTATGCCTCAAAAACAACAACAATGAACATGAAGCAAAGGGGATGTCAATTTTTGTGGACTTGAACGATGCCAGAGTGCAGAACCACAGATTCTTGGTTATCCTGAAAAGACAAGCGAGCTTGTTGGGAATTTGGGAAAGAGCCTTCCCATTGCGATCGCCATTGTCATTGCGGGGTTCATAATTGGTCGTAGTTTATCAAATAAATAAAGAACATTGCATATGTGATCTATTCTTTCATCTAACAATATTTGATATAATCACTAACAACGAACTATGGAAATAAATCCTGTAATCCATATTGCATTACAGATCCAGCTTCAGTATTGATTCCAAAGTTTCCAGATGTTGCCTGATTTCATGTAACATTGCATGCAACCAAATGTCCATATTCATAATCAGCAGTGTAAAACTTTTGTCATACGTGATAAAGTTACAAATTTTTGATTTAGTTCTTCACCATGATATCCATTTGGTAAATCACAATATGTTGGTAAAAACGTTATTTCTCCTGAATACGGATCAAAACGAAAGGGAAGTTTTGAAAAATCCAATCCTTGTAGTTGTTGAGGAATTTCTTCAACAATAGCAATATCTTGATTGGTTCTTTACATTTTTGGCTTCTTCCAACAAACCACTATCCGTATAATCAAACATTTGGACGACGCTACTCGACAAATTAAAGGGTCATTAACGTACAAAAACATTCGCTTGAATGAATTATTCACGAAAAATTTCGACTATCACCCGGGAAAAGTGATGGACAACGTGGGTGGGACAAGAAATATTCTTAGATCTCCACAGAGTCGATCGCATTATTCTGCAACCCAATGTTCCCAAACAATAAACAACTCGAAGACTTCTAATCCAACGTTTTGGATGGCATTTGCCCTATGATGGGATAGCCAAACGATTGTGAAGTGACTTTCCCACACTGTCCCTGGCTCAATAGTGGGACGAAACAATGGATAATCTACTTCAGAAGAATGTTCCACATGGAACTCATATGTCTTCACTATTAGGGCGAATTGTTTAGAATTGTCCAATAAATCACTTTGCTACATCAAGCAAAATTTGTGGCCAAAACGATGAACCGCTGCGATGAGTAAGATGTATGTCATTCAAATTTTCCTTCAGGAATAGGAAGTCACTGATTTACCGAAGTACTAAAAACATTCAGAAGAATTTCGTGACATGTCTCTGATGAGCAATTGAATTTTGATATTGAATAAAAATGCTGGTAAGCTTTCTCAGTGAAACTCGCGAAAATTTCAAAAAGCGTCAAGTATGTTTACTCAGGATGATACATTAACAAATAAGATGCTGTCCAAAAATTATCTTCAGTAAAGTACTGAAATAACTTCATGTTCTTCCACGTATAGATCTGTTGCATTATGATTTGTGTACCAATAGTAGGATCATCCATCCGCCGAATCTTTACGAAGTTTAAAATTCAATACCTCTAATAATTGATGTATGGATGAAACTAAATTTGCCGTCGCTTATCCTTTGTGGAAAATAGCAATCATTCCAAAAAGTGAATTTGAATCAAAGGGTTACTGATAGCATCACCATTTAGATGCTGAATAATATTTTGCATTTTAACAATGTCAGGGAAAGGAGCAAGACAGTCTTTAACGAACAACAATCCAATTGGTTTCATATTGAATCCCTTTCCAAGAAATTCTCATACGTCATGAGAGATTGAACACCAGGTCAGCTGACATGGCAATCAATCACAATTCACACTTCTCAAATACTTCAAATTTTCAACAACCTCAACTCTAGAGAATCAATTCGAAGAACGCCAGAGCAATTAATAATTTTTTTTTTTAACTAATAATTAATGTAGGCAGCGGAGAACTTACATTTTATAAACGTCCTAATAAAGCACTTTTGTAGTATTTTCCAGCATTTTCTTAAATCTAAGAAACACAATCAATGTACATCACTGCATAAGCATACCTCAACAAGCTACAGTCTTAGGCAATTAAACCAGACTAAGCCGAGATAGTCCAAAGTTGAATGTTTCATAAATAACGAATAACATTCTTGAACCGTCACACTGCAAGAATGTAACCCATTGTAATTTTCTAAATTCACTATACGTAAATCACTAATTGTAATTAATTACATACTAACTACAAAACCCCTTTTTTGATTACCTCTAAGATATTAAGTTGAATTTTCTGCTTAGTCTCACTTCGAATTGTTCTGTCTCTAAGACCTTCGCCCATCTGGCTCACTCTGGTCTAAGCTTCCTTCCATCTATCATTCGAGTGTATGAGATTCCATCTTCCAAGACAAATTGATTATTTATACTATTCCAAGTCTTAAAAATTGTAGCATTTCATCATCTCATACACTCGATTCAAGCGTTTGCTTATATGGGCTTGACCTTCGGCTATATCGTTCTTTGTTGCACGTGAGGTGTACTTAAAATAATTAATTCTTCCTTTTTTTTCTTTTTTGACGTTGAGAAAAAGAGTTAAATTAGAACATGTTCGAATGGTGAATCCACACAAAAAATTCTTCATTTGCATTCAATCTGTGATGGCAAATTGCTTGGGAGAAGTGCGGTGTGTGTTATGGCATGTTCCAGGCGAACTAAATCTTTGCCTATATGGTATACTCATTAATTAAACAATCCTACGCTATGTTTTGTATACATGTTGTCTCTTATATTCAACAATCTTATCCCCGTAGAACTATGGTACTGTACACGCAATATACAATACACAATAGAACTGTGTCAACTGAATTGTCTCGACGATTTAAAGCAAATACAATTTGACACCACAGTTAAGAAAGACTCGTCAAAAATGACCCAAGATTGAATCTCGTTTGATCGATAAAAGATCCCGTAAAACAAACTAAAAAGGTTGCAATGGACATCATGCAAATCTGTTTCCACAAAAACACAAAACCATCCTGCATTGAAGCAGCTGTTTTCGTACCGTATCGCACATTGCCTGCAGTTCCTCAAATCGGATGAAATATAACGATGATGATACTTCTAAATGACGTAGCACTACCAATGTATGAACAGTCCCTTGTGCGAGAGCCTTTCGACATATTGCAGCAGCGATTTTACCATAGAATACAAACATCCCAATCATCAGCCTGCATGATATTCAACGAGATTAATGTGTAGCTGCTGGATCTAGTTGTTCCACTTTCTGACGCTTAATGGCTGGTGCAGTATTTGAATCATCATCATGCAAAGGTCCTTCTGCTACTGGAGATATGAACTCTCCCATTACTATAAGTTGCCAAGAATGAAGATCGACACTGCCCTTCGGAAACTTGCGAGCAAACACACTCCCGTGAAGAAGAAATTTGTCCAACGAGGATTTATTCAATGTGCAGAAAATATTTGGATGGGCAGAGCCTCTTTTATCCCATTCTGCATAAACAACACGCTTCCGAAGAACTTCATCTGGGCCCTGAGTAAATATCACAGATGGAACTGATGTTGATCACTGAAAACTAACCTCCACTCGTAAATACCCCAATAAAGTTAGCATTGTGGCGAAAAAAACCTCTTCCGGAGCAAATACGCCTTGACAGTGATCGTTCCAGGAACCACCTGGACCAAACGCTGTTATTAAATCTTGTCCTCGCTCTTTATATCCACCTAATCTAGTAACAAGAGCATAAAGCTCCGCAGCATGTCGACGAGTCATCATAATCCATCCAGGTAGTGCTTTTGAGACAGCCTTCAAAATATGATATAGATAGAATTTAGAAGCACATACAATCGAACACAATACCCATTGTACCTCATTTGGAATAATGTCTTGTCTGACAGACCAAAAACAGTGTTGCCGTTCCCAATGATCGATAGGTTCGTGTCTGGCATCAAGCCAACTCTTATCGTCAGCAAAAAGTCTGTTTCCCGCCTCCTCCAACGACAGTATAGGAATGCAAAACTCAGTCACAAAAACAAATCGCTCACATTGAATATTATCATCACAATATTCTAATCCGGCATTCATGCATGCCAACATCGCTCGGATAACTTCCGGTGAGTTCCAACTGGGTTCAAAAGTTTCAGACAAAAGTTGGGAGCGTACCCACTCCGATTTTATTGCAGAAGGATGTTTGGCTTGAATGAACAATCGCGCACAGTATTTGCCATTGAGCTTGTGCGTTTGATCAATCCATTCTTTCCATATATCTTCATGAAATAAGCAATCCACAATAACCACACATATTGCAATTAATCTTCGAGACTGGGGTTTTACAGACGTTACAAGCGGCAATTTACCCGTTCTGCAAACATAGTTAACATCAATCAGTTCGTTTGAATTCTATCCGCATCCAACCCATACTTTCGAATGTTATAGAGATTGCGCAATTTTTCTAACGTATTATCACCGGGCAAATTAACATTGGGATCCAATAATGACTTTGCAATCGTAGGTGTTACAGTTGCCCCTTTCGCTTTTCTAATAGCCTCTGCAAAACTCATAACCACAACATTAATGTGAGATTCCAACAATGCTATAACAAAATAAATGGGAAACTGTATATAATTCACAGATTCCAAATAAGATACAATACCAGATATAAGGCGCCTTATAGAAGTAGAATATCTATATATGCCTATGTATATGAGAATGGCTATAAATTGTATCCATCCTCAAGAATCCAGAATGATTGACTATATGGTATACAAACTCTATCTGGTATCCAATATCAGCGTATCAGCGACGAAGGAATATAGGACGCACAAACCCAAGAAAGTGGTATAGAGGCGGCAGCAGCATCAACACACTCTCCCATCTCGGCTGGTAACACTACACGCATGAAAATTGAATGTACTGATTAATTACAAATTGTCTTATTTTATTGTACCAGACCGCATATAGTACACCGTATACCATATACCTTATATATTGATGGATGAATGACTTGTGTACTTATTGTGTGCTTGTACAGTCTTCCAACTTCTTGTGAAAATCATAAATGCTGAAACCTTTCGTCTTACTCCAAGTATTTGGATTGTTGTTGACATTTTCAGTTTGGGTTTTTGACCCAGTGCTGCAAGTTTTTGATCGAACTAAAATTGTGGACTTAGCAAATGGTCGACACTACACAGTAATTGACAAGTACTTTCTTCAGCCAACAAATCTTTTGGTTCGATTATCACCAATTTTATCAGATGTACCATTTCACTAGGAGAGTCTGATGTGGATCTGTCGGTCATTTTTCCTGCTTATAACGAGGTTTATTATACAATAATATGTATCGTTGTCATATTATCTGTAAATTACATGATTTATAATCATCAGGAGAATAGAATAATAACAACTTTAGAGTCAACTCTAACTTTTCTGCAAGATTGGACGGCGTATAGATCGTGGTCCTTCGAGGTAGGTTTTTTAACATCATATTGACTTGAAATATTTTATTTCACAACTACAGATAATTGTGGTTGATGATGGTGGACGCGATGCCACAGCGGCAATTGCACAATCTTTCCACCAAAAATATCCTGATATTTTTAGAGTCATCACATTGCATCATAATCAAGGAAAAGGCGGAGCTATAAAAGTTGGGGTGCAAGAAGCCTTTGGCAGATACATATTGATGGTGGATGATCAGTTAATTTATAATCCTCATCACCCTATAATTTCTAAATATCCTCTTAGGCTGATGCTGATGGAGCAACTGAGATTGAAGATTTGGATATTTTGATGAAAGAAATGGATAACCTTGAGGTGGATAATGCTTACCGTGACAATGGTCTGGAAGTTGGTATGGTTTTAGGCAGCAGGTTTGTTACACTTTTCTGGCGAACTATCATCGAATAATCATTTTTTATGACAGAGCACATTTAGCTGAAAAGTCCGTAGCCAGTCGAGAATTCTATCGCACTGTACTGATGAAAGGGTTTCATCTTTTGGTCATGTTGTTGTGTACCCGTCAGATCCAGGATACCCAATGTGGATTTAAGTTATTCACAAGACAGGTTGCGAAGAAACTATTCGGGAATCTACATCTGTTTAGATGGGCTTTTGATATTGATATTATCTACCAAGCTGAGGCTTCAGGTATTGTAATGAAGGAGGTATACTCTTCCATTTTGATGAGATTCATGTTTACAACGTTTTGAAAATGCAGGTTTCAGTTAATTGGAGGGAAGTTGAGGGTTCGAAGCTGATCAAATCGAAATTTGATGTGATCACAACGTCCTTAACAATGGCAAGAGATATGCTTGCTGTTCGATTGGCTTATGTTCTAGGAGTTTGGCATCTTGCGTTGGACTACGATCCATCTCAACATAGCGACGATTTATAGTAGTGGCAAATATATTGTTAATAATTTGCTTTTTTATTCTTGGTATTGAAAACTACGTCAACCTATACCTTGTACCAGCCGATAAATGTTGTACCACTCAATCTGTGATTACTAACCTTGAGATGTGCGGTTTGTTTATACGTATAAGTGTCTACTTGCTCACGATAAATTTAATTCCCTACTAATACGTTCCAAATGAATGTCCGCCGTGAATGAATGGACGGCTGGTGAGCCAGAACTGGACTCGTCGAATCAATCCCGATCAGTTCAGACGCACTCAAGGTCTTGTTGATTTTTTTTTAGCGGTAACGAAACGAATTAAAGATACAGAACTAACCAAAGGCCTAACTAGGCTAATTGTCATGAAAGGCTCGCCTAATGTAGCCTAATAAGGCGCCTCTGGTTTAGCAGTTACACACGATAAAGTACAGCAGGTACATCTGGTATTGTATACTTTGGACTTCAGTATGTAATAAATACAGCTAATCGCCAAAATCAAATTGGAAACTTCCCAGATTGTTTCCAACGAATATTATAGATTGCGTACAATTTATCGCAATTCCAATCAACCATAGTTTGTGTTGAATAGAATTTATTTATGGATTGATTGTTTTAAATATTCTATAATTTAAAATGGGATGTGGACAATCTTCAGCGAGTGTTCCAACGAACGACAAAAAAGCTACCCCTACTGAATTGGTCGCAACAAGTGGTGAATCGGGGAACTTGACAAATGAAGCACAGGAAGTGAATTTCAAACCTATACATTCCGCTGTCCGCTGGAATAAACCTGTAGATGAAGTCGAGCAACTTTTAGTTTCACCAGCGGCAGTGAATTGCATCGACGAAAGCAATGGAAATCGCCCTATCCACATTGCATCTCAAAATGGCCACAATGATCTTGTAAAGTTGTTGATAAGAAAAAAGGCTGATTTGATGGTAAAGAATATGAAAGGCAATACCGCTCTCCATATGGCAGTGGGGTATGATTATTATGAAACGGCGCTTCTACTAATGAATGCTGGTGCAGATGCGGAAGCACTTAATGATTCTGGCGTTGCAGCTAAATTTGGTCTGGAGGGAGATAAAGCTATTGGAATTGCTGCTCTTGCCGCTGCCTCGTCACATAGTGATGTAGTACATGCATTCACGTTGTGCGACCAAGTAATCGAAAAGTTGAACAAAGTAAACTTTATACAAGCAGGTTTAAAAGCAAAAAAAAGTCTTGGCGATCAATGGACTTCTGATTTGCAAGATAAATTCAAGGAAATTACTGGAAAGTTGAATTAAATCTCAAATTTATAATGATTGTTTCTTGTCCCTCCCTCAGGACGCATAAATCGATTGTAGAACATAGCTGTATATTGTGGACGCAGTATTGTACAACTAGCCGTTTGTGTTGTAATTAAATTATTGGAAATATTGGAGTAAATGTTTTTGGTGAATATTCGGTGGTACCAGCATTTTCAAAGATTGACTAATCGATCACTACCGCACTGAAGAAAATAGGCCTACCTAGTACAACATCCGACACTACTTCCGCAAGCCCATAAATAATCCGGCAGCAAATCCCCCACCTGTCGGCATTTGATTGCCCAAGATTTTCTTTATCTGATTAGCAGTAAATGCATTTTCCATCCAAAATATCAGTTACGCTTGTTACCTTCTCAAAAGAGATTTTCGCATCTTCGACATCAACCTTTCCATCATCATTCATGTCTAGAACTTTCTATTTTCAAAAATCATTAATTAACAACCAAAAACTGACCACAACATACTTACTTCAGCATCTGATTGAAGTTTTCCATAATCAACAACAATGTGTCCTGTATAGGAAAGTGTTTGAAGCAAAATGAATGCACTACCGACCAAAAATGCTACAACTTTCGAAACTTTCTTCAAGCAGTACCCACTAGAATATCCCATGAGAAAGCCGTATCCGGCCTAATACGAAAATGCGTTGGATGAAAATGTGCTCAAAACTGCTAATCACCTGCATCGGGACGCCATCATCGAAAATCTTCTTGACTGGCGTCAAAGATCCATCGCTCAGCTCCTTTGCCAAAATATTTTGAAAAGAATCTCCTTTGTTTGCGATGTTTTGAAAAATACGTCCAAAGCCTAACGACTCTTTGTCATCTGAATTGTTTGGCCCCTTACCATCAGCACAAACAGAATTTTCCGGGAAAGTTGTCAAAAGAAGGACAACTCCAATCTTCAAGAACCTAGAAATGGTGAAGGGATGATTCCGCCTTCTAATCATGACTGTGAATGTACAATAAAAAAGATACAATATGTACAAATAGAAGTATGCTTCTCTGTTCAATATTGGTATCTGTTACCATACTGCTTAACTAGGAAGATCATTATCAACCTGACCGTTAGATCTCCAGTTCCCCAGTCTGTTAGTATTTTTTCAATCTACATTGTAAAAATGCAAAGCACAAGAACAATGGTGTTATGTTGAGGGAGACACGTTCTTTACAGGTGTTTGCTTGGAGTATCTTCGGTCGTATCAACAAACCAGCCTATGATTATATTCGAAAAAAATCAAAGCGAAATTGTAGACAAGGTTATGCAGCGGTATTTCATGTATTGGTTTCAACGTTTGTCTTGTGGATTACAACGTAATCTGGGGAATATTTACAAGTTTATTTTTGCTCTTTTTTGTGGGGAGATTCGTTACAGGAACAGATATTATGTTTGAGTGGGGACAATGTGTAACAAACGAAACAACATCTTGTTGCAGAGCACTAGGATTGAATACATATTACGGCTCAATTGTTCAATATATACCTGGCAACGCTAGAGAACAGAATGTATACATGCTAGGTTTAGATTCTGCTCCATCAACGAGTGTTGTTATGAAAATAAATGCATCTCGCATAGATTGTAACACTTGAAAGTGAATATACGGTAACGGTCAATAACAATCTCGCTCCAAACCACGCCGAGCGTCGCGAAGAAAGAATGGTTTCCTCAGATAGAGTGATGATTACTGTGGAAGTTTGTGTATGCGTCATCAATTTGCAATTTAGGAGTTCTGGGTAATCCAGATTATGTGCCAAGCAAGATGCCATATCGTCACACATACAGATTGAATATTATGTGTATAGTAAGTGAATGTGCAACCAGTAATGGCTGGTGGAGAGATGTTCGGTTGAGAGAAGAAGTCTAGATATCATGAATACATGATGACGATCAGATTCTTTTGTAACCCCCCTGACAATTATGCATTTGAAGGTACAGATGGTGATAGTATTGCTGCTTGTTACTTCAGCTCGATGAAAGCCAGCAAAACCGCTCCAACGATATGCATATAGTTTATGGCAAATTAGTTTTGAAACTGATCATGCAGTTCTTGTGGCAGGACGAAAGACAAGTAGATGGTAAGTGAATCATTATTTTGAGTTAGCGCCCTAAGAGAAAAATTTGCAACGAGTACAACTATGCACGTTTTCACAAATAGCAAGGCTGAGCTCTAAGGGTCAAAAGACAGTCCAAAAAGCAAAGCAGTTGTCTCACCGTTCCTGCGTTTCCAATCTTATATAAATTCAACAGTTTGAAACCAGCTTGGATTTCACAATGGTTGAGGCTTTTTCGGACAAATTTTTTAAGATAGAATTCTTTATTCCATTAAACTCTTCAGCTGCATTTTCTATAGACACCAATGCCGTTTGTTTTACAACGACATTTCGTTGGGAATTAAATTCATCACCACGAAGGTGTGGCAAAAGGACTTCTTCTGAAGTGTTTCCTTTATGATGAAGATCATTCCCAGCTAAGATATTTTCAATGAAACAGTTGTTTTCTCCGGATCTTAAAAATAGCTGTTGGTCCCACGATATTTCACGGTCAATTTCATTATTGGGAGGAACAAATAAATCTGGAATGGAGAGTTCACAATTACGGATGAACGAATCCGTTGAACTTGAAACATGCTGAAGTACCGTCGGGAAAAAAACATGAATAAAAAATTCAGGGACTACCAACGATGGGTTCAGCAACACATATTCTTCGCTATTCAATCGATGCAATTAAAGTGGGTATAGATGATACATATATTTCCCTTACTTCAACGATGACATTATTGCATCATAGCCATTCATGTGAGCATCAACAATACTCGAGTCTTCAACAAACCCGGTCACTATCTTTTGTTTAACAATCAAAACTCTACACAGAGCCAAAATTACCCCTTTCTCTATTTGTTTTTCGCTATAGTGCGCTACGGATGAAATGGTGCTAAACCGACTAAATCTAATATGCGGCCTCTCCACACAGCGATTAACTAGTTTTTGTGCCGCTCCAGCAATATTATAAACATTCTGTAGATC
>JACCEA011790939.1_pt1 | contig 34110 bp, 67 predicted proteins | sample 7449851 | NCBI WGS metagenome assembly JACCEA01 (sample SAMN15323453, study PRJNA562643) | freshwater metagenome | isolation source: river surface water | place: USA:Blue River Watershed | collected 2017-08-18 | reverse complement strand
TTTTCTTTTATATTTTTAGTTTCTTGCTTTGATTTAGAAACTTGTTTTAAAACCTTTTTAGACACTATTATCTTACTTGTATCTACTAATACTTTGTTTTGCTTTTTATACTTTAAAACAGCGTTAAAATAGCTTGTACCATCTATTACAATAGGTAAGCTATCATTCAATGGTTTTATTTCTAATTCTGTAGTATTTTCTGTAAAATAAACATTTTTGTTTATAATTGAAGTGCTATCTGTTTTTGTGATAGCTGTAGAATCTGTATTGGTTTTTATTTCTGTTTTAGAAACATCTACTTTTCTTGAAGCACAAGAAGTTAGCAATAGAATACTAACGCAAAACGTTACTATATTTTTTTTCATTATTTAGTAAAGTATAAAGCTGATTCTTTAATTCGTCTATTAGTTAAACCTTTCAATTCTTTTCCTGCTTGTTTATTCCATTTAAGAAACTCTTTAGCAATATTGGCATCATTAGGATTGTTATTAACTAATTTCAATAAGGTACTTCCTGCTAAACCACTTCTTCTATTTGCAGTATTTTCTCCAATACCTACATTGTAAGCAAAAGATACTAAAGCACTAAATTGGTTTGCATTTAATTCTTTAGTGATTAATTTAGAAACTTGCAAAGCAAACTTTTCAGCTACTTGTTCTAAATAATATACAGCTGTATCTCTTGATATTGGTTTATCGTTTACTTGAACTTTTTTACCATTTGGATAAAATGTTAATCCATATCCAATAGTTACAATTCCTTTTTCTTTTTCTTCTTGTGTAGCGTAATATGGTCTGTCTGAAAATCCTTCAAATTCAGATATTAGTTTTATTCCTTTATCGCTTAATTTCATTGAAGTCTGCTTTTATTTCTTTTGCTCTGTTAAATGCTGTTTTTAATAACTTCCAAATATCAACTTTAAATGTTTCTTCTATGTTTTCTTTAATAGACACTAATTCTACAAATATTAATAATATAGCACATATTTTGGTAAACATAAAGTCAAAACCAAATGCGTGTTTAACGAACTCATTTAAAACAAATTTGTCAATTAAGAATAAAAAGATTATACATATTTCGTACAATGCCATTTTAGAAATTACATTGCTTAATTTTCTGCTTCTTATTGATTGTAATCCGTGTAGTTTTATGCTTTTAAATATACCTGTGAAAGTATCTAAAATTATTGCACTACCTACGGCTATTAATAAACCGTAGATAGGTACAAATAATAAAATTAATGAAGCAAAAAAATAATTAATATATTTCATTCCTATTCTGCTATTTCTTCTTTAGGTGTTAAAGTATTGATAGCTTGTGCTACTTGTACTGCATCTGCTAATTGTAATAAACCACCTTTTTGTGCTAAATGTGCTACTTGCACTAAAATGTCAATTGCTTGTTTAGTTTCCATAATTGTTCGTTATTTTTTTTATTAAAATATAATTTTAAACATTTTGTTTTAGTAAGTCAATTTCTGCTTTTAGTTCTTGAACAATATTTTCTAACATATCTATTTTAGCTACAAAAATTTGATTATAATCAACTGACAGCATACCTTTTTTATCTGTATTAACTACTTCAGGTAAAACTTTTTGAACCTCTTGAGCAGAATATCCAATTTTTTTACGTTTATCTTCGCTATCTTTCCAAGTATAAGTTATAGGTTTAATTAATTCAACATTGTAATCATATTCTATTAAGTTTTTTAAACTAATATCAGAAATAGGAATAAATGCTGTGGCAGTAACTGTACCACCTGAACTAACATTAAATCTTGCTGCTCCATTAGCATACATTCCAATAAAATCATATCCTCCTGTAGTTGCTAAAACTGTACCATATATAAGAGTACTACTAAATGTTGATGCTGTGTGATTTAATCTAAAAGTTGACGATGTTTGATTATCTTCTATAAATAATTTTGAACTCGGACTCGCAGTCCCTATTCCAAAATTTCCGCCATTAAAATAAGTAGCACTGCTACTTGCGTTAATTTCAAACGTTTGTGTTCCTGAACTATTATATCCAATTATTTTAGCGTTTTCTCCATTATCTCCTCCAAGTAATGCTAAATATCCATTTATTGTATTATTAGATTTTCTTACACCAACAAATTGATTACTTACAATTCCTGCATCTGCAAGTGTAGAACTAACAACGTTTAAACCATAATTAGGTGCATTAGTACCTATTCCAACTTTACTTGCAAAATATCCACCGCCTAAATAATTAACAAAAAAGTTAGTAGTTCCATTATATGAACCTTCAAACATATTGCCAAAAGAACTTAAAGCATTAGCAATAACAAATCCTTTACCACTTCCATTATTAGCAATATAATTAGCGATTCCTGTCGAAGAATTCTCTGTATAAATACCCCATCCACTACCACTATTATTTGAGCGAATACCAATATCGGTAGTACTATTAAAAGTTTTTCTTCCTGTAATAGTTTCATCTCCCGTTTTATGTACTACGTTTGAATCATTTGCAGGTGTATATCCTAATATAGTTGATATAGATTTATTCTTCCAAAGTGACGAACTGCTTTCGTAAGTCAATATATCATTATTAGCTAATGAAGTAAACAATACATCGCTACTTTCTGAAAGTTCTTGTGTGTTTTGAATCTTAACTAATATAGAACCATTACCACCTGCTTTTTTAATTACATAGCCAATTAACACTAAATGTGCCGGACTTGTTGGTTTAGTAGTTGAAAATGTACCTGCTGTAGTTCCTAACCAAAGTAAATCACCTTCGTTGAAAGCTAAAGTATTTAATCCGTGTACTATTCCACTTGTAGTAATAAAACCATCAGCACCATTAGCTATAGTTTCTGTAACTACTCCAATAGTAGCTGCTGAAGTAGTTTCTGAACTTGCATTAGCCAAACTTACACTTGGTAATTCTCCTGTTGAACCCGTAACATAAACAACCTGACCATCTGTTAAAGTTGAACCTGTATTATTATGTACTAATATTCTTTGTTCTTGACCTATCTGTAAAGTAGTATCTCCATCTCCATCAATCAAAGCCGCTGTTCTATTTGCAGCATCCCAATACATTGTTCCAATAGTTGTAGGAGTAGAAGTAGGTGTTGTATCTAATTGTAAATACCCACTTGTTAATCCGTATTCACCTAAAGTCACATTCCCTGTTGCTCCTGTATATGGAACTTTTGCATTTAAAGCAGATTGTAAATCAGTTTGAGAACTTAATGTTCCTGTAATTGCACCCCATACAGCAGTATTATCTGTGATTTCTACATAAACAGAACCTGTCCATCTAAAGATATGATTGTTATCAATAGTAACATATATCTTACCACTCTCACCTGTAACAGGTAAAGCAGCATAATTAGCTACTTCAATTACATCATCAACATAAGAAGGTAATTGATACGAAGGTACTTTACCATCAACTAAATCAGCTTTTAAATCTAAAGCATCTTGTAAGTCTGTTTGGTCACTTAAAGTTCCACTTATACCACCCCAATATGCGTAAGAAGAACCTTTATTTACATTGATTTCAATTACAGTAGGAGTTACATTTAAAGTAACCTCATCTGAATTATCAACTACACTAATGTCAATTATTTGGTCGTTAGGTTGTGCTGTAACTTCAATATTATTAACTATCTCTGTTACACCTATTGTAATATCATCACCCATTTTATTATCTTGTTACTTCGTTAGTAATATTAAACCCACCTTGTACATACGTTTTAACTACTCCACTCGCTAAAGTAATTTGTATGTCATAAACATAATTGTAAACTTCTATGTCTATAATTTGAGTATTAATTTTAAATTCTCCTGTTGTTGGACTTGTAATAGTTATTCCTGCAGAAGAAACTGAAGTAAGAGATAAAGCAGCAGTTGTATCAGAATAGCATTTTCTTAATTGCATCTTAATAGTTGCACCTGTTAAATTAACAACTACATCGTTAATCTTTAATTGAAAAGCTACCTCATCAAAAGTATCTCCTTTTATATGTGTAAATTGTAAACTCATTTTTTATCTTTTATTTTATTTAAAAATATTTGCAGTTTTTTTACGTTTACTGCTTTTGGCTTATAAGTTTCTTTTTTTATCATAGCACCCAACTTACGAAATTAGCTTCTGAATCAGGAAAAACATCCCCATTTGAATTAGTGTTGTATTCAGGAAATAAATACTGATTGTAACACATATAATCTATAAATCTATTAGTATAGCTTTGAGCAACATCACGTTCTTTTTCAATCAAGAAATCTACTTCATTCTTTTCAACGTTTGTACTATTCTCGCTATTGTGTTTATATACACCTTTATTTGCTATTGTATAAGCCGAATAAGGCAAATATTCTACCATAGCATAGTGAATTACCATTGGTTTAATATACTTGATTAAAAGCGTTGTATATGGACTTGCTAAATCACCTGCTACGATATCATCGTTTATTTTATCATATAGTTTAGTTCCTAAATAGTTTTGAATATGAATATCCTGTGCTATTTTAACAAAACCTATAAATTTGTCTACGTCAAGATTACCACTAATTGCAGTAAACTTAACTATGTCTTCTCTTGTTATAAAAAGTGCTGATGCCATATATTTAATTTGTAAATCCCATTTTATCCCAATACTCTTTTGTGTATCCTTTGTAATCCATATCAGCAGGTTTCATAGATACTTCTTTGTCGTTTCTTACTCTATAGCCATATTTTTCAGCAGTTGCAATACTTAATGGTTTTGCATTTGGATTTGTTGGGTCTATTTTAGTTTCAAAACTTGCATAAGTTCTACGCATCCATTTATGTAAGCATCTCGGTCCACCTTTGTATAGCCATATATCGTAATTAGCTGCACCATCTTTTCCAAATCCTGCATTAACTTGTTGACTTGCCATAGCCACAATATCTTCTTTACGATATACTTTATTGGCATTTACCATTTTATTGCAGAATTCTCTTTCTCCTGTTGGATTACCACTATAAACATAACGTGTAATAAACTGAACTCCATCAATGTTTTTATCTTGTTTAGATTTAGCCGAAGGTCTTGCAGTTCCTGTTGTAGCAAAATTCCAAACTTTTGAAAGTAAACTTTGTTCTTTTTTATTTTTGTTGTTTAAAGCTTCAATTTCTGCATCTAAAGCTTCTTCAGAATCATAATCAACTTCAGTTTCATCAATCAAAACCCATTCTTCACCAAGTTCTTCGCCTTTATCAATTAAAGAATTAGCAATATTTGGGTCTGTATGTGCTGACATTTTAATACCTGTTTCTTCTTCAGTAGTTTCTGCATTCATCCCTGAAGCATCTACAAATTCTAATGGCTGAATAGTTTTAAAGTATAGTTTTAAACTAATATCATTTACTGCTAAAATTTCATCAATAGCATTAATCAATTCAAGTTGGTAAGGTTTAATTACAATGTTATCAAATAACAAAGTAGCAGTTTTAATTTCATCTGCATTGTTTCCTAATCCACCACCTGTGTCACGAATACCTAAAAGCATTGGTGATGTAACTCTATGACCTACAATTAACTTTTCAAAACATTCTGTACTTAAATACTCATAATGTGCAGGTGCATCATTTAAAGGAATATCTTCTACTGTAGTTTTACTTTCTGCATTAGCATTAAAAGCTACAATAACTTTTTCTCCTCTTGAACCTGTTAGTTTACCTAATACGTCACGTTTAATTTTGTCACGCATTTCTTCAGTAGGTACACCATTGTTAAAATTAATAACTTTAGTTCCACTAAATCCGTTTTGTACGTCATTAATTAAGTAGTCACTTATTTCTTCTTCTAATTTAGCGTAATCTAAAGCACCTGAATAGTCAATAGGTGTATAATAGTGAAATCCACTAATATATGGTTTAACTACATAAACTTCTACCTCATTACCACTACCAAAACCAAATGCAGGAATACGTTTAGGTTTTTCTGAAGGTTTTATTTTAGTCCAATCAGGATAATAATACCAAGCTTCAATCTCGCCTTTATCATTACATTTTTCTGCTCTTAAAGTATGCATAGGGAAATGGTCAATAGTTTTAACTTTTCCTTTCTCCATTACAACTTGCATAGCAGCCATACCAAGCATCTTTCTTTCTAAAGCTACTTTTTTAAGGCAATCCCCTTTTATGATACTACGCATTTGTGCATATTCATTAGGTTTACGATTAGAATCTAAAGCATCTAATCCTTTACCATAAATCATATTAGTAACACCTGTGATAATAGCGTTATTTGTAGCTGAATACAGATACCTATCAATTAAGTATTGAAAGTAGTTATTGTCTACTCCATACTCAATATAATCTGACTTTTTGTTTTCTTGAATTACAGGACTTGTATAAGCCGATAATTGAACAATTGATATATTACTCATAAATTATAAAATCGTTGTTTGTAGCGTGTGCCACATATTCATCCTTGTTTACTGTGTAATCTTTTAATACTTGATTTGTGCAAAATACTTTATCTTTATATACAACCTCAACACCGTTTTTAATCGTAAGATTGTAAAATGTATTTTCTTTTAAATCAAATATTTTAGAAGTAGATAAATAATAAGAATCTAATGAAAATGATGCTGAAATAGTTTGTACTTCGTTTGTCGTTTCATTTCTTAATACTATCGTATCTGCTCCGTAACTTCTTGGTATGAATTTCAAAGTTTGAGCTGTACTTTGCTCTTTTAAAATAATCATATATTTTTTTATTTATAAATACAATTAATCAAAAATTGTTTTTAATGCTATACCCTTAAAATGTTTTTTTTACTTTAATGGTATAACCTTAAAATATGTTAAAGTTTTCTTAAAATGTATTTTGTGTTATAAAATGTTTTATATTTGTTGAAACATTAAAACAAAATATTATGAATGTAAAGGAAAAGTTTATAAAAATATTATATAATCCAAATCCTAAATTAAATAGTGATTATATTTCAGCTAATCTATGTGAAGAAATAGCCAATGAATATGCTATTGAATTTGCTGAATGGATTGATAAAGAAGGATATATACGGCAACCAAATTTATGGATTTCGTTAGATGAAAAAAGTGGTAAAACATCAAAAGAACTATTAGAAATATTCAAAAAAGAAAAAGGATTATGACACCAAAAGAAAAAGCACAAGAGTTATTTGATAAATATTTTGAAATAGAAGGTCTTGGATATTATAGAGATAAACATAGTTTTATGACTTGGAGTACAAATATAATAGGAAAGCAAATTAAACAATGTATATCAATATTAGTTGATGAAATTATAAAAGAAACTTCTATAAGAGGAGGTGAAAATGATGAAATAATAATACCTAACAAATATTGGGTTGAAGTTAAAAAACAAATAAAAGAATTATGATATTTAATTATATATACATTCCTGTAAGGGATGTTAAAGATGAATCATTTGAAGCACCATTTTACTTTCAATTTATATTTTATTTTTTGATTGTATTAATAATTTATTTATATAAAAAAAATGACTGAAGTATTTTATGTATTAATAAGAAATATATTTGTTTTTATAATTGTTTTCTTAATTGGATTTTTAATTAATAAAAAAAATAATAAATTATGAATGAAATAGAACAAAAAGCTGAAGAAATGCGAATTAAAATGGACAAATCATTCAGGGAAGTATTACAATTGTCATCAACAAAAGAAGTTAAAGCTTGTTGTAATGTAGCTATAAAATTTTTATTAGCAAATTCAATTAATTGTACATCGAAGCAAGAATCAGATGAATATTATAAATTTTGGATAAGTGTATCTGAAAAGATAAATAAATAATAATTAACATTTAAAAAAATGAAAGAAGAATTTAAAAAATGGTTAAAAGAAAATGATATTCCTGAAAAAGCAGAAGAATTTTTTGGTTATACAGATAAAGATATGTATAATTATTTTTTAAAAGAATACAAATTAAAGCATATAAAATGGTATGAAAAATATGAAGACCCTGAAGATTGTTTGTTTGATTATTAAAATAAAAAAAGGGAATTTTTAGTTCCCTTTTAATTTAAAATTTAAGCTTGTCATTTATAAATACAAGTTCTTTAAAATCATTATCAATATCGTTTTTTAAAGATTGAAATGGTCCTATTTCATCATTTAAACCTAAATCTTTTAAACCTGATAATATTTTTTTTATTTTATCTTGATAATCACCTACTTGTTCAATTCCTTTTTGAACATCTTTTCTTATTTGAGAAAGTTTATCTAAATAAATAGTAGTATTAGATGAAGATATCTTATTGTATTCAGATATATATTTATCAATAGATGCTAACTCTACTTTTTGTGAAGCTAATTCTGTTTTGAATAGTTTACTATAAACTGTTTTTAATTCGCTCATTTTTTTTATTTTTAAATATTAATGTTTTTAAAAAAAAGGGCAACCGAAGTCACCCTCTTTCCAATCAAAAAAACAAACAATTATGAACCTGAAACTACTGTAAATCCTGCAGATGTTAAAGTAGTAGTCAAGAAGTTTGCAGGTACAGGCTCTTGTCCTGATAATGTCAATGTATACCCTGACAAATCACCCATAGCAGCACCTGTTACAATTGTACCACCTGATACTTCCATTCCGTGTTCTAAACCACACAAAAATAAGTTTCCGTTGTTATCTTCAACTACTACTTGTGGTCTACCATAAGATAATAGTTTGATTTGTTTGTGGTCTACAATTGATAATTTCTTTAAAGTTAAATTTAAAGTTTGTTCAAAGAATGTAGTACCATTTTCTCTTGAAGAAGTAATTGCTTGTTCGAATGAACTATTACCTTTCAAGTCATATTTGTATGCACTTGGAGTACCTGCAACTGCACTAATAGCATCTGTATTAGTAACATCATAAGTTACATCTGTCATATCTCCCCAATTTACAAAGTAAACTGCCTTAAGACCGCCTACTGCGTCTTTACATTTTTCTGTTCTACCTAAAGCGATTTCACAAGCCATTTTTTATATTTTTATAAGTTAATAAAAAAAAAGGGAAGGCATTTTACCTCCCCTTTCATTTAAAAAAAGCTAATTTTTAGTTAGCAGCGTTTGTGATTCCGTAAGTTACGATATCTTCTACGATTCCGTATTGAACACCTGCAGTAAATCTCATTACTACACGTACGTTTTGAGAACCATCAACAGGAGCCATATCAATTACTTGTACTTCATTACCATCTGATAACAAACCTGTTCCGAAGAATAAGTTAGATTTTTCAGCAGCAATAGCAGTATTAGCAGCTAATCCGTTTGCAACAAAGATTTTAACACCATCAAAAGAAAGTGAACCATTGTTAAACCATTGTGTTCCTTGAGCGTTTGTACCATTAGCACCTAATCCTGAAGCACCAAATCCACCTAAAGCTCTAACATAAGCTCTTGCGATGTTTTGAGATACATATAAGTACAAATCTTCTTTTCCGTACAATGCAGCAGGAATAGCGTCAACGATTTTTCCTAATTCAGCAACAACGTTAGAAGCAGTAACTGTAGTTCCTGTTACTTCGTTTGCAGTTGGTAAAGCAGCATCTAAAGCTAACAAAGTAGCCAATCCGTTGAATTCACCTGCATTAGCAGTTACACCTTTCCAAATGTTTTGTTCTGTTTTTTCAGCAACTTTAGCAGCTACGTGAGAAATCAAATAATCAGCAAAGCTTGGTGGCAATGAATCAAAAGCAGAATAGCCCATAGATACGGCTTCCCAAGTTGCGTGAAAGTCTTTTTTACACAATTGAAGATTCACTTGGAATTCTTCAGGTTGGATAATTCTTTCGCTTAATGTTACAGTTGATGTAGCAGAAAAATCACAAGTAGCATCTTTAACGATAGCATCAGTAGCAATTTTTTGGATTACAGATTTGTATTTAACATTAGGCATTACCTCAATTCCACCATTTTCAATAGTAGAAGCAGATAATAAAGCAGCAGAGATATATTTTGAAGCAAATTCTCCCGCATAAGTTGTAGTAATACTTGTAGTAGTAGCCATTTTTTATTTAGTTTATTATTATTTATTAAAAATTTTAGCCATAACTCTATCTTGAGTTGTTAGCATTCTATTTGACGCGAATTTTTGGATTTTAACATCTTTAACTTCAGGAGAATGTGTTAATGGTTCAACACTCAATTCAACTTCATTAGATTTTAAATCGGCATCAGTTAAATCTTCTTCATCTGCAGAAAGTTTTACACCTTTCAATTCAGCAATTTCATTTCTTAATTTTTCAATTTCAGAAAAGAACATTTCTTTAGTGATTGATTCTACAATCTTTTTAGGTGATGCTTCAGCGTTAGCTTCAACAACAACTTCTTCTTCAGCAGGAGAAACTACTTCTTCCTCATTTTCAGGCATTTCTTCTTCAGGCATTTCAATAGCTGCAATAATTCCTTCAACGTCTACTTTCAAAATGTTTCCATCTTCAAGTTTGTATTCGCCAACAGGTACTGCAATTCTATCTTCACCATTAACTATGAAAACAGCCATTTCAGGTTCAAAAGCCTCTGCTTCTATTACCGTGCCATTTTCAAGCTTCATCTGTGCAAGACGTACTTCCATTCCAAGTAATGTCTTGATTTCGTTGATTACACTCATATTAATATTATTTTGTTTATATTTCTTTAATAAGTTTATTATATTCTTGTTTTATTTTCAATAAAGTTTTCTATATTTACATATATAAATCCGCCAAGATTAAAATATTATAATTCCCTCTCTTTTAGTTTACTTGGCGGTACTATTAGAGGGGGTTTTTATTTTTAAAAATATGTATAAAGCAAAAAAAGTAAATGAAGATAAATTAAATAAACTTTATGATTCTATTGATTGGGATTTAGAATATGATAAATTATATTTAAAAAACAAAAAAACTAAAGAGGATAAAATAAGAATTAATAAATTAAACAATGATTATAAAATATCAAACAGTACTGCTGAATTTTTAAGAAATTTAACAGAAAAATATATAAATCATATTAATAATGGAGGAACTAAATTTGGCTTTAAACTTTATATTAGAGAAGAAAATATTTCTTTTAAATGCAGTACTTGTCAAAACTATTACAGCATAGATGATATATCTGTAGGAATATATTTAGATAAGATTAATGTTGGAGCTTGTAAGATTTGCAATAGAAAAATGACAAATAAATGGATGAAAGAAAAAAGAAAAACTTGTAATGTTTACAGATTTAAATCAAATGTAAGAAATTTAATTTATAGTTCTTTTAAACGTGGTACTAATCAATTTAGAAAAACAGCTAAAACAGAAACTATTTTAGGTTGCAGTATAGAAGAATTTAGGATTTATATAGAATCTAAATTTACTTATGGTATGACTTTGGAAAATTATGGAGAATGGCATCTTGACCACATTAAACCATTAGCTTTAGCTAAATCTAAAGAAGATATTGTATTATTAAATCACTATACTAATTTTCAACCTTTATGGGCAAGTGATAATATTTCTAAAGGTGCTAAATATTAAAAAAGGGTAGCTATTAAACTACCCTTATATATTTACCCGTTACTTCTAACAATAGTTGTAGTTCCATCTACTACTGTAACAGTAGCTCCACCTTGTTGAACTGTACTTCCAATTCCTTGTGATTGTAATTCTCCATCGCAATTTTCAATTGCATATTTTCCATCTTTTCCAAGACAACCTCTGTTACCACCTTTTGGTGAACTTGTTTTAGCCATTATTTTATAGATTATGTTTAACAATTATTTCTTTTATTTTGTTTATTAATTCTTGCTCTTTCATTGCAGATAGTTTTTGTTCATCACTAAAATTACCTTCAATACTTAAACCTAAATAAGTTCCTGCCTTTACTTCCTTCCAAACTTCTTCGTTTTGAATAGACATTACTACAGCCCAAGCACCTTCTACAGCATTTAAATTATAGATAGCTGTTTTATCTCTTTCAGGGTCTTCTACAATCCAAGATTCAACAACAGAAACACCATTAACTTCTGTTTCGTGTTCTAATGTAGCATTATTTACTTTTAATCTTTTAAGATATAATTGAGCAGCTTTTTTAACAGTATCTTTTGAGAATACAATATTATATTCATACTCACCATTTCTTCTATAAATTTCTTTATCAGGAACTAAAGCTAATCCTATAATTATTTTCTTTTCTTCATCAATAGATTTGAACTCTATTTTATGCTGATTTAAAGCTACCCAATTTTCTTCTATTGCAGGAAACTTAACCAAAGAAATAGCATCTATGCCATCTTTAACTTCACTTTCGTCAATAAATAATTCTATAGTTTCTAATTTTGCCATTTTATTTTTCTTTATAAATTAAACTTTTACTTTTTTGTTTAGTTTCCTAATGTTGCAGTTTGCACAATATTTCTATCTAAACTTTGCGCAGTAGTAACGTCATTCGATACTACATAAGCCTTAACAGGTGCTTGATTGCCTAATGTTTGAGCTATTTGATTTTGTCCTGAAGTACCTACTACGTTAAATGTTGGAGCAGCAGGAGTTGTAGCTATAGGTGCTGAACTACTACCTGCTTGATTTGAAGAACCATTAGCAGAACCACCACCGCCACCTATTCCTTTTAATCCTTTTGCAGTAGCAGCAATAACAGAACCTATACTTACAGCCATTTTAGCATATAAAACAGCAGAAGTACTTAATCCAAATATACCTTTTGTAGCAACTTCTTTAGATGAACCTACATTTGTATTGTTTATAATTTCAGCAATAGACAAGGCACTATTAGCTAATAAAGCAGCCCTTTGTAATCCTTTATTTTTTTCTCCTAAATCAGCAAGTATTCCAACTAAACCTTGTGCAGATTGTATTGCTATATTATTTATATTTCTTTTAGCCTCTGCTTCAATTTGTGCATCCCTAATTCTTTTGTCAGATTGTTCTTTTTCATTAGTAGTTCTTTTTTCATCTTCTAACATTAATGCGTCAGCTACTGCAGTAGCATCAGATAAAACTTTAGCATCATATTCTTCTTTTTCTAATGCTTCAGCTACTCGTCTTTCTCTACCTGCATTATCTAAAGCAATTTGAAAATCAATTTCTTCTTGTAATCTTTTTTTTCTTTCTTCTAATGCTTTTTCTTCAGCCTCTTTTTCTGCTTGTCTACGTTTTTCAGCTTCTTGTGCTGATTTATCTGCTGCTGCTTTTTTACGTTCGTTTTCTTTTTCTAATGCTTCAGCTCTTTTAGCAGCGTTTTCCTTTTCAGTATTAGTTAATTCTTTAGAACCTTTCTCATAACGTTGTTTAGCACCTTCAAAGTTTTTACTAAATCCTGTAACAGATTCTTTTGCATCTTTCCAAGCACCACTAAAATCACCTGAAATCAATTTACCAACTGCAGAACCTAATTTACCTAATGAATTAAATACAGCTGTTACACTTGAATAAACTACTTTAAAAGCATCACTTACATAAGGCAAAGCTTTTGTAGCTAAATCTATAAACGTGTCAAATAAAGGTTCTACAATAGCATAGACACCACCCATTATTTTTTGTAAACCAATCAATAAAGGTTGTAGTTTCTTTTGTGCCTTTTCGTTGTCATTAAATGCAGCAGCTAATCCTGCAACTAATGAAACAATTAAACCAATACCTGTAGCCTTTAAAGCTCCGCCAAATGATTGTGTTGCTACCTTTGCTCTATTCAAAGAAGCTCCTAATGCACCAATAGGTCCTCCTGCTTGTTCTAAACTATCAATCCAATCAGAAGAAGCGTTTTTAGACGATTTAATTTTGTCCTCTAAATCATCTATTTGGTTGTAAAGTTTTTTAAATTCTTCTGAACCTGCTGCTGTGTCTTTTAATTGCCTTTTTAAAGCCTTTAATTGACTAATTGAGCCTTCTATATTTGAGTTTACTTGTAAATCTACCTCTATTGTCTTTGCCATTTAATAAGTCTTTTAATTTGGTTTAATCCTTTACTCCAACTATTTGGCAATTCATATTTACCTTTAGCTATTTCTATTGTCTCGCTTTGTCCGTAATGATTATCCATCATTAACAGATTTAATATTTCTTTTATCATAAAATTCTGAAGTCATTAATTAAAGTTAAATCTACTTCTCCGCTCGTTAAATCAAAAACCATATTGTCAATTAAATATCTTGTATCTCTTATTATTACCCTATCATTTAATTTTAATTTAGTTAATAAGCTAATAGGAAACTGACATTTAAGACTATACTTTCTTGATTTCTGATTGTATACATTACTTAAATAATTATAATAATAAACGTTATACAAACTATTCTCTATTGGTGTTAATAATAAAGAACTAATTTCATTACCAAAGTTCAAACTATAATTATCTCCATCAATTAAAGTATCTTGACCAAATGCATTATAAGTAGTTACATTTGTTGTAGTAACTCCGTACTTCATATAAAAATTACAAGTCTGTAAAGTGTTATAGTCGTATAATATAATTGGTTTAGGTTGATAGTTTTTAAAGTCTTGCTTTAATGTAAATCCAACTTGTAAGTTTTGACCTGTGAATTTATTAAATAACAAATCTTCAAAAGGTAAAGCAACTAAATATTCACCACCATCTGCATCTATATCAGCTAACAAATCACCATAAGCAGTACCATTGTTAGATAAAAATGCAGCGTTCATAAATGATTCTGACTTTTCGTATTTGAAATTTATCTTTTTAAATGATTGTAATCTGTTTACATTTAAGTCGTCACTAATAACGTAAGGAGTTATGTCTTGAATAGTTCCTGAATTATACCAACTTTCTAATTCTTGTATTTGATAAACTCCATCAACGTAACTTAAACAAGTCAAGTTAAACATCTTTAATATTCCACTAAAGAAATCTTCTACTTTAATATCAGGCATATAAGAACCTACATTTAAAATAGCTGATGTAGATTGAGAAGTTGATTGTGTTGCCGTTGCAGGTGCAAAAGTTATTACATCAACAGTTAATTCAGATGTGAATGTTAAAACATTTTCTGACTGAATATAAAACTCATACGTTCCTACGTTAGCAGGTGTATTAGATACATAACTAATTAAATCAAATGTGTTAGTTGTATTTGATGGGTCTGCACAAGGCACGGTAACGTATAAAGAACCATTCTTATAAACTACTACACTATAATTAATGTTAGCTACTGTAGCAGTTACATCTAATCTTACAAATGATTGTCTAAATGTTGCAGGAGTAGTATATCCTAAAACATCTGAAGAAACACTAAATTCCCAACCATTAACAGGGAAATCTGCAGCACTATTAAAGTTAATTTTATTCAAACTACTTTTAGCTGTGAACTTTTCAGCGTTCTTTAAATATAAAAAAGCATTTGTGAATCTTTCATCTGTTAAAAAATCACCTTCAAAAGTAATATTATAATAATCAGCAATAGCATCAAATACTTTAGGTAAACGTAATGCAGGGAATAATTCAGTTGTATCTATTGCCCAAGCAGATAAAGTAATGTTATCAGTTGTTCCTGTACTTTGCCAAACTCTATTAGAACTAATCAAAGGAAATTTAACGTCGTTTGTTAAACCACCTGAAACTCTACTAACTACATCTGAACCACTATACTCAATGTTGTATGCAGAATAATCTAAATCAAATAATTTCTTACCTGCAAATGTATCTTTAAGTGAAACCAAAGACCCGTAAAATGTTAGTGTATAATTTTCAGGTTTACCTTCTTTCAATGTAGCTTTTTCTAATTGTACATTACCATTTCTAAAAGGTATTGTGTCTAATTCAATATAAGCACTCTTTCTTTTTCTTGCATCATATCCACCATCAATAGTGTTATTATACCAATGTGAAAAGATAGCATTGTTATATTCATTAGCAGGTACAGTAAAAGACTGACTAAAATCAGTTCTTACTTTTGAAATATCGCTAACATCTTGAATTGAAGAAGTAATAGAAATCTTTTCGTCATCAAACAATACTACTCTACGAGCAATATCATCTATGTAAATATATAATCCTACTGATACCATTAAATAACGTTGTTAATTAAGTTAAATGCGTAATCGAATTCTATTTCGTAATTGATATTCTTATCCATCAAAGAAGTCTTTAAACTACTTGATTGTGTTTTAACCTCAACAGGTTTACCGTCTAACAAAACAGTTTCACTTAATAATAAATCTTGAATTAAATCAGAATAGTTTTCAGGCACAAATCCTGTACTTAATTTAACTGATTGTTTTCCATTTATATTGAATGATTTTGTTTGTCCTTTAGATGTGTTGTAATTGATTGAATCTTGCAGTAAATTAAACGTACTACCTTTTACACTAATATTATTAGTTTGTGCTTTAAAAAACGTTACAAACTGCCAACCACCAAAACGATTGATAAATGAACAAATAACAGGTGAGTATTTAGGTTCACAAATAGGTGTTACTTTATAAGAATAAGTAGTTGAAGTTACTCCTGTAGTGTATACTATATCCAAAGTATTACCTTTATTGTATTTTACATTTGTTGTAGTTAAAGGTATTTTAATCATTCCTTTAATTGCTGTATATTCTTCTGTAACTTCATTACGACCTCTCAAGTCTTTATAAACAGCTTCAATTGTATCTCCTTCAGTTGGATTAATTAATATATCAACGTAAGGAATATCTTTTGTAATATCATAAAATGTTTCTTTTGCATTATCTGATAATACCATAAATGAATTTGAACTATTAGTGTGATTATATCCATCTAAATATAACGTATAGCCATTTGTTCCTAAATAAGTTGTGGTGTCTATTAAACTATAAACACCTAATGAAGTTTCTTTATATCTTTTTACTTGTACATTTACCCACATATCAGTTGAATCAGTTTTGTCTACTGAATAAATAGGTGCTACATTATCAATATATTCTTTTACAAATGGACTGATATTATAAACATTTTCTGTTTGAGTTAAACTTGCTATTGGTTTGCTAAATGTATATGTGGCATCAACAGGTGCTGAACCCGTACCATTCCATAATCTTAACTCTAATTTTGAACCAACTTGTGCCGATTCGTCTATTGTAATGAAGTAAGGACTTCTTGAATATATTATCATTTTATATCTTTTAAATTATAATCTACCATTGTATCTATGTCTTGACCAAAAGCTTTCATTAAATCAGTATCTATGTACTTCTTATATCCGGCTTCAAATGGTTTAGTAAAAAACAAACTTGGTTTAATTCCTTTGTGAAAAATACTGCGAGAAATAAGATATCCTGTTTGCTTGTAACTCATAAACTTCCCATTCTCTTTGTTTCGGAACTGAAAACCTCTCCGTTGTACCCATTTTAATATTGAATTAGTTAAACCACCTTTTTTACCTGTACCTGTACCAAATCTAAATGGACTATTAGGTGCTTTTGCTGAACTTGATTTACCTCTAACCCCTTGGTCTTGGAATTGTCCATATTCAACCATAGAAAAGCCTACTATTGAATAATTATTCTCTGTAAGTATTTCTCCTTTCAAACTATTATATAGTTCTTTAGAAACGTTCTTATCGCTTTTAGAAAGATTACTACGTGATTGTTGTATAACGTAATCCCTAAATCGCTTTAATACTTTTTCAACTTCTGTTAATTCATTAGCCATATTAGCAAATAGTCATATCATTTTGAGCAATCACATTCATAGTCACAGTTACTCCTGCAATCTTATTTTCAAATCTGTCTACAAAGTATTCTATACTTGCTCCTTCTTGTAATTGAAAACCATCATCGTATAAATCACCACGTCTTAACATTTCAAGTAATCTTGCAGCAACCATTTGTTGTGTATTCAATACATCTTGCTCGTTGTCATTACCTACAAATATATCTTCCACTTCTTCTTTTGATTCGTCTACTATATCCATACACAAAACAGAAATACTATAATTGAAAGTACTTCCGTTATAAGTTGCTGAATTAATCATTATGTGCGACAAAGGGAATATAGTTTGCTTGTTTAAATCTACTTTGAATATATCACCAATGGTAACAGTATTTACAAAAGCATCTGCATCTAATTGGTCTTTGATAGCTTGGCTTATTTGGTAAAATCCTTTCATTACTTATTTTTATTTATTAATTTCATTTCTATATCAGTCTTTTCTTTTTCGAATGTTAACCACGTTAAGCTTTGGTGTACGGGTAACTTGGAAACTTCATCAAATCTTCCAATGTTTCCTTGAGCAAGAGCATAGATACTTGAATACCATCCCCAACGTTGTCCAAATTGTGCTTGTTCAGAATATTCTGTACTTCCTGATTGTTCTCCAAATAATTTATCGTACTGCTTAATAAGTCGTTCCCTAAATTGTAAAAAAAAACCATAGCACCTAATACTACATCTAAAGGTGCGTGTCGCATTACATCAGCATACGTTATAGAACCTTTGTATTCTTCTATTTCATATTTGTTTCCTAACTTATTTGTAATAGGTCTATACAATACAGCCATTGCATTATGCATAGTGTCCCAATCTGTAATGTAATTATCTAAATCCATATATTCACCTGTAGACATTTCGTCAAGGTTAGGTATAAATCCAAACTCTACTCCACCCATTTTAAAGCGTTGTATAAACTTATTTTCTTTAGTGAATAGATTGTTAATGTTCACTGTAATTTCAGCTACATCTTTGTACCTAATTGACGCTACATCTTTTAAATCTATACCACAAAATATTTGTACCATCTTTTGCTGCAGAAATTCTGATTCTTCATTGTCCTTTGCAATAGATAAAAACTTCTGATATTGAGCTAACTTAATCTCATTCAAAGAAGTTGGTATTGTTAATTCTACTTTCATTTGTATTTGTTTTTCTTTATTAATAAATATTTTACTTTATTGTATTAAGTAATGCTTTTTAATGCACTTTAACTTATATTTCATATCGCAATATACGTTTTTGCATATAATTATGCGTTGTATTGCATTTTTATACGTAATAGCATATAATAAAAAAGGCTACCATTTCTGATAGCCAATTAAGGAACACTTAAAACCAACCAAGACAGGATTCGAACCTGTAAACAATTATTGCTGATTTGAAATCAACTATGTGCATTACCTAACATTCTGCCACTTGGTATATTAATTAATCTTCATCTGCTCTTTCACATTGCTTATCGCAATATGCCTTTTCACAAGCTTCTCCACAATACCTGCATTCGTTTTCAGGATATTCATTTTGGTAGTCATAGTATTCCATTTTTATTTGTTTTAATGTTACAGCAAATATATAAAATATTTTAAACCTGCAAATATTCTTCAGCAATTAAATACATTTTCTGCATCTTTTTTATTTCACCTATATTACGTGGTAAGTTAATCGGCACTTCAATTCCTTTAACGTGATGAATGTAACATTGTATTGTGGCTATTATTTGTGCGTATGTCATTATACTTGTTTTCTTAATTTATACTTTGGATTTAAACACCATTCACATCTACATTTAAAAGCTAATTGTTTATGACATTTTGATTTTTTATTATATCTATCTTTCTTTATTGTCCTTGACATATCTAATAAACGTAATAAGTTCCCTTATTGGGATTTTCTAACTGTGAAGTGATTGCATAACGCATCGCATCTATTGCGTGATTATATGCATCAATAGGTTTATTCAATTTGTTTCCTGATTTATCTACCATCCAAATATAGTTCCTTAACTCATTGATTAAGTTCTTGCTTCTTGATGTAACATAAACTTTGTTTTGATTAATTAAATTCAAGCCATATACAATACTATCTCTTCCTTTGCTAACAGGTAATATATTATGTCCATAACTATTTAATTCAGCTATTGATTTAGGTTCAGCACTATCAGCGTAAACTATATCTTGTACTCCATTTGTTTTAAGCAAATCACTAATGTCTGAATTCAACAATCCTTTTTGGTATATCAACTCATCAAAGATATAAGCATCATTGTATTTGTACATTGCTATTAAACTTGTTGGGTCATTTGAATATCCCCAATCCATTCCATAACAAAGCAATCTTGCTTCTTCAGGTAAGTTAATTTCTTGCCAATCAGGAATACATACACCTTCTAAAGAACCTGTTAAACCTAATCCATATACTTGCCACCAATTTGCCCAATAAGCTGATGTCTTTGCTTTTTCTTTTGCTGATTCAATTTCTTTTACAATTGTTTCAGGCAACGCCTCGTTGTCTAAATAAGTTAACGTGATAAAATCTACATCTTCTTGGTTTATGATTTCTCTATCTACCCAAAATAAACTTGATGGATTATAATCTAACCATATCTCTCCTGATGTTCTAATAGCTAACTGATAATAAGAATCAAAGTCTACATTATTACACTCATTAACATATAAAACATTTCTTCTTGCTCCTCTTAATTTATCAGGTTGGTCTACAGAAAAGAATTCTATATAAGCACCATTGCCAAAAGTATATTTAAGTGTTGACTTATTAAACTGATTATCATTATATCTTCCTAATGCCATCATTATCTTTAAGAAGTCTTTTAAAGCTCCTCTACGTAAATGAGGTATAGATTCAGATACTACACTAATCTCTAAATTAGGCGTCTTGATTGCTCTATCAATAAGTATAGGGAGTATACTAAATGTCTTTGATGCACTTGTACCTCCCCTTACTACTTTAATACGCTTTTTAAGACGTAATAACTTCTTTAATGCAGTAGTTACTATAAATTCCATTATCGTGGCTTATATATCTCCTAAATCGTTTAAATCGAATATAGGTTGTTCTGTTGTAAGAGTTACATCTTTTGTTTCTCTTGGTTTACCTGCATAGTAATTATAGAACAACTGCGTGAATTTAAAATCACCTTTCTCTAATCCTTTTTCTAACGCAGCGAATGCTAATGGTTCTAATGGAGTTAGCTTTTCGATTAAAGCTACTTCTTCTGCTTTAGCTTTTCTACCTGCAGTTTTATGACCGCCATTATGTTTACGTTTATCTTCCATTATAATTAAATAATATTATTATTAATTTTATAATAAATAAAACTTATAGTTGTTTAAATTCTTCATTATAATCTGCATCTTTACCGCACCACCAAGACTTTACATTATCTTCTGTAGTATCTTCTAACCAACAAGCTCTGAAGTCATATGTCCAAACACTACGTTTGCCTATCCATTTATCATTAACTAATTTCCAAGATATATTATCTTCATCCAAAAGATGTGAGTTTACTTCTCTTGCTAATTTTTCTCCTAAATCATTGGTTATATATTTCCAAAAGGCATTTTTATCTAATAAACTCATATTCTTTCATTAATTTACCTGAAGCATTTGGAAGATTGTTTAAAGCCTTTGATAGATTAGCTCTATTTATTCCTGTTTCTCTACAGCATTGATTAACACCATCAAATATTTTACCATCAGATATTCTTCGTATCTGTTTCATTCTATGTGTTTGTGCTTGTTGCATTGATAAACTTCTATCAGATAGTTCTACATAGTCTATTAGTTTGTTTTTATTTTTATATTCTTTTCCTTCTTTAATTTGGTTAAGATTATAAAAGTCTAATTGTTTCCATTGTGGTCTTGGTAAGTCCCATAGGTAAGATGTGTTATCTTTTCTTAAAATTTCTATTATTTCTGTTATCTTCATAGATTTTCTATTTCTTGTTTAACTTCTTGCCAATATTTAATAGCCGTACCATAAGATAATAAACTCAATATCTCATCAACTGCTATTAACGCACAATGTTTTGCTTCTAAATTATTATATTCTTTATATAAAATATAATCATATTTGTCAAATAACTCAATTGCTTTTTCTTTTGGTGTCATAATCCTTTTTCTTTTTTAAATTTTTCTATTAACTCTTCATTAGAAATAAAATCTTTTTTTAATCTATCTTTATTTGATAATATCCATTTAGCAAATGATAGAACGTATAAGTCAACTATGTCTACATACAAACCAATTATTTCACTATTAGTTTTATTATCTTCATCAATATTTTTAAATTGCTCTCTTAATGTTGCCATAGTATTAAAGTCTTATATTTTTATTCATTGAATAGAATGCTTCTAATCGTAAAGTGATTAAATTGTGTTGTTCAGTTCCTTCTGTAGCTTCTAATAGATTATAAAGGTTTTCTATTATCTCGTATCTTGGTTTTTCTTTATTCTCTAATTCAAATACTTTCTTTTTAAACTTCATCAATTCAGTTTCTTCTATTGGTTCTTCTCCTAATAAATGCAAAGCTAAATTCTTTAAGTCTTGCAACTTTGTATTGTATTGTTCATACATTGGAAAGTTATTTAAAGCGTGAATAACTGTAGCGTGATTCTTATTCATTGATTCTCCTATTGCAGCCAAAGACATTTTAGGATATAATCTTTTGAGTAAATAGAAATATAATGAACGTGCTTCTATTATTTCTCTCTTTCTACTTTCTTTGTTTACATCTAATCCTAATTCTGTTAAGATTAATTCTTTTATCTTTTCTTCCATTGTTTCTTTTCTTAAAATAGTTTAGTTTGATTTGTATGGTTTACTATTCTTTGTATTGCTTTATCGTAATACTCTTTATCTAATTCACAAGCTGTAAGTTCAAATCCGTAATCGTGACAAGCTATTGCTATTGAACCTGAACCTAAATGCGTGTCAAGTATTTTGTCGTTTTCTTTTGCGTATTTATCTAAAATCCATTTATAAAGTTTAGACGGCTTTTGTGTTGGGTGCATTGGTTTTTCTTGCCATAAATGAGTTCTATGTAAATTAAACATTCTTGTTACTTCTTTTGTAGAAGTCCAAGCCATTTCACCATCACTCATTGTTAAGTCCTGTTGTCCTTTATACCAAAATATCCAAGACTTTGTAGGTTCTAAAAATTCTGTAAAATAATTGCCTCCCCAAATTATTTGGTTTTTAGATACTCTTTTTAATTCGTTGAAATATTCTTCAGATGGTATTGCATTATCCCATCCTTTTATTGTATGTGCTTTTCTTTTTAAACTTCCGTCAGGCCATCTTTGTTCTTTATTTCCATCTATTCCTATTCCGTAAGGCGGGTCTACAATAGCTAAATCAAAATAGTTATCAGGATAACGTGCCATTAAAAGCATATTGTCTTCGTTTGTTATTATTATTTTATCAGTTACTTTCATATTTACCTATTAAATATTTTGTTATAGTATTGTTCTGCTTTATCATAATCATAGCCACATATATTAAAACCATAATCATCTGCAAAACCAATAATCTGTTGTTTTTTTTTATTCAAAAGTTCATTGTCAATTCTTTCAATAATTGTTTTTAAAACAATAATAACTGATTGCTGACAAGCAGTCCTTATTTCTAAATTTTCTATTTCAGATAAAGTATCTTTTGCTGAAAAAATAGATTCTATTAAATCATATTTTAAATTTTGCATTGCTGTTTCCATATCTTATTTATTTTTAAATTTTATTAATTTTTTTAATATAGTTATATAATTTTAAATGTAATCCTTTAGGCTTAAACTCGCTTAATTGAAAAAACATAACGTGCGATTCATCTATTTTGTTCCAACGATGTAATATTACAAATCTTATAAAATCTATTATCATATCTTATTTGTTTTTAAATTGTTTAAACCATTCTTTCATTGTATAGTATATTTTAGAGTAATCTTTATTATATTTTAATTCAGAATAATGTATAGCGTTTAAAACGTCTTGTTCGCTATAACAATTTTTTAATTTTTCTATCTCTTGTTTAACTTCTAAATAAAATGCATATACATTTTGATAATTTATATCTTTATCTACAACATTTAATATATCGTCAATTGATATTGATACATATTTTTCAATTAATTCGTGAGCTTTTTCTTTTGGTGTCATAATTTATATTTTTTTATAATATTCCTCTTAATACATATTGATTCAAATCTACTTCATCATTTTCAAAGAAGTATTTGTAGTTTGCAATACCTTGTTCAAGTTTGTCTTTCCCTCTTTGGTAAAAGTCATCACTACATTCAAAGATTCCAATATCTAAACTACCTTTGTCAATACATACAAAGATAAATTCATCTACTCCAAACATTTCTTTGTACATATAAGCTTGTAAGTCATAACTATATTTATCTGCTGAATATCTAAATTCATTTAATCCTGTAGTAGTTTTTAAATCTATTATTTGATTGCCTCTTAAAATATCTGCTTTAGCTCTAAATGGTATTCCATCTATCATTGCTACTTCAGGAATTTCAAATTGTGCTTTAGCAAAGTAACTTGTAGCTTCATTGTTCTTTAGGATTGCATCAGCTAATCTTTCAGCATCTCTTAATTCATTTGTAGTGTAAACGTTTTGGTTTTCTTCTGCTGCAAGTTTGTATTCTTTCGCTGCTTTAGTTTTACAATCTACAAAAGTAAATGAATCAATCTTATTAGGTTCAAGTATAAGTGTATGAAACAGTTTACCATCTCTTAATGGCTGCGTTTCTGCTTGTCCGTACTTTGTTACGTACTTATATGTTTTAGGTGATTTAAGCACCATTTTAAGACTTGAAGAAGATAATGCTTGTTTTCCTAAATAACCATAGTAAAAGTCATCATCATACATATTATCTAATAGTTCTTGTTTGTCCCAAATCTTGTTATCGAATGTTTTAATTGTTTTCATATATTATTTGTTTTTAATTTGTTGCACTTAAAATACCTTTAAACATACAATACACAAATAAAGCTATCATTGCCAATAACAATATTTTAATCCCAAAAGGCATTTTACTTTCATTATCACTTCTTTCCATAATCTTATTTGCTTTTAAATTGTTTAAACCATTCTTCTAATGAAATAACTCCGTATATTTGTAAGTCATAGTTTAAATCACAAAGTAACTTATAAACTTCCTCACTGTACATTTTTTTATCTTGTTCTTGTTGCCATTTAGCACCATTAATAAAATCTATTTTACAAAGTTCTCTGTGATTATTCCATTGTTTACCATTAAAATCTTTTAATGGGAATTGATTAATGCTATATTTTTCAGCAGCTTCTTCAAGCGTTTTTTGTTTAAAAGATTCTATTGCTTTATCAAGTTGGTCTATATTATTGTTTATAAACTCTACGTGTTGTTTAGGTTCTTCTTTAGGAATGATGATTTTGTATATAATGTCGCTAATAACGAATGAAGTATCATCTAATACAACCTCAACCCTCTCACAGCTCGAATTCTTAACAAACCATTCAAGGAACTCGTCATCAATAGCTTGTACACCATCTTTGATTAAGTCTTGGTCTGTTGTTAGGATGATTTTTTTGCAAGATTCTAAAACATAGGTGAAATTAACACTTCTTGCAAGTCCTTGATTTCGTTCTATTTCAATTACCTCTAAAATATCATTTTCATCATCGATAACCCAATCCCCTTCTTTAATTTCTTCATCAGAAGTGATGTAGATGTGTTTATAATTTCTTAAATATCTAACGTCATTTAAATATAGTTTATTATTATGGGAATCTGATAACCTACTTGGTTTCTCTGTTGGTAATACGTGTATGTTTTTCATAATTTTATTTGTTTTTAATTAATTTTGTCTTGCATCTTGTATAATTAAGTTATAAATATAATAATAGGTTTGTTTATCTCTTTCTATTGAATCTACTATATTAAGCATTTGGTCATTATCTGCTTTGAAGTATATTGAATAAGCTTTTTGCTGTTCTCTTTCTAAAGTTTCTATAATAGACATTACTTTAATTATTGCGTCTTCATTCATTTGTTAAATGTTTCGTTGTAGTATTGTTCTGCAAGTTCTTTAATTCTTAATTTTGATATTTTACAACCCCAACCTTTAGAAGTAATAATACTACCATTAATATTTGCATCAACAATCTGTCGCTTTTCCATTTCTTTAGCTTGCCGTATAATTTTATCCACCTTTTCCCATTGGCTTGTATATAATTCTAATGAATCTACTAATTGTTCTGTCAACCATTCTACTGCTGTTTGTTTCGTTTCCATTTTATCTAATTTTAATGTTGTTTAAGTTGTTAATTGTTTCTTCATAGTTTAGAATGCTATCTATTTCTTGCGTAAAGTAAGCTGATTCATTCCAATCTTGTTCTAAAGCTGATAGTACTGCTTTTAATTTAAGTGCTGCGTAATCATTTTCTAATGTTTCTAAAACATAGATTACATTTTCTAATTCTGTTTTGATTTCTTGCTTTGTCATTTTAGTCTAATCTTTCGTTAATTAATTCTATACATTCCTCAACTGTTCCGGCAAAGTTAATTGATTCTTCATAATCTTCTGTATTCCAAAAGATAAACTTACTATAAGGATGTGCAACGTGATAGTTTTCGTTTAATTCGATTTTGTAATTCTTGTAAGTCATAATGTTTGGTTTTAAAGTTTCAACAAATATAAACAAGTTTTTAATAACTCACAAGTATTAACATAAATTTAACAAAAAAAGGATAGCTAATTGCTACCCTCTAATTTTAGTTTTATAATCTTTCTGTATACTTCATTAACTCGCTCCGAGTTCAATCCTCTATTATAATTGAACTTCATTATACGTTGGATTCTTTGTAATGGTGTTTGTTTACTTTTCATAATATCTTTTTAAACGTTCTAAATAAAGGCAAAAATCAAATGCTTCTTCCTGTGCGTGATTTATCCAATCTAATTGACTTAAATCTTCTCTATCTAATGTAGTATTGTATTTCTTTATTCCTACTTCACTACGTTGTTTAAACTTATTAATTACTGATTGAACTATACTATCTTGTACTTGTGTTTCAATCCATTCTGACATTGTATCTTTTACTTGACTCATATTAACTTGCTTTGATTTTTATATAATTCCATTATCTTTTTAGTTCCTTCGTATTCACTGAAGTCTAATTTCTTATTATTTTCTTTTAAGTAAATTATATTCTTGTAATCACTTGGAATATATTTAACTATGTAAAATCTTTTATTAGTGTTTGCTTCTAATGAATAAGCTACATTTCGTTTAACACAATAAACCATAGCTTCTACTTCAGTATAATGTGGTGAATATATTTCTATTTTCTTTTTAGCCATTCTTTCTTTTGTATAATAACAAACTAAAAACTATAATAGTAATTAGTGGTAAAAATTCTTCCATACTATTCTATTCTTAAAAATTCAGCTTGACCATATTCTAAAAACCATTCTTTGTTTTCTTTATACTTTTCAATAACTGCGTTAATCATTACAAGTTCATCTAAATCTGAAGTAGTTAATTTTAAAACTATATCTTCAATGCTATTTAAAATGTTTGTAGTCATTTCTGCATCTGCATCATATATCTTTCTATATTCATCAAAAACAGTTGTTTCGAGTTGACTATTCACTTTGTTAAGTAAATGCTTTAAAGCACCATTATATTGCTTTGTATAGCGTAAGTTCTCATTACATTCAAGTAACAGTTGAGAAAGTAATACACTCTTTAAATATTCTAATTGTATTGGATTATTGTTCATTTTTTAATTCTTTATATTCATTTCTATATTGTTCTATTAATTTACCTGCTTCAATTATATAACTTGATTTAACATTTGTATAAGATGAAATTTTTAAATTATCTTTTAATGTTTTAACAATACTATTAATAAGTATTTCTAATTCTTCTTTTCTATTCATAATTTTAAGGCTTGATTGATTTCTAAATATGCTACTTCTTTTTCTATTCTCTTTGTATTATAAAATTGTGTTGTAGCAGGATTCTTTGTGTTTGTTTCGAATGTTGGTTCTATTCTATGTAAGTTAAAACTAAATACTCCTTTAGGTGTTGAGTTAATATATACCGGAATATCTAAATGCTTTTCACATTCATCTATCATTGCTATATATTTTTTCTTTTCAAGTAGAAGTGTATCATAGTGTCTTGTCCTACATTTTAGTTCTATTCGATGTCCTGTGGCGGGACTGTAACAATCCCACCTTGACATCTGATTTTTAGACTTAACTAAATCAAAGTAAACATTTTCCTTGAGATAGTTAAATAAGTCTACTTCTTTCCAATTATTCATTTACTTGGTATTCGTTAAATACCTTTCTCAAATCATTGATAATATCTCTCCAACAAGAAGGACAGTTGCTATTATCTAATTTAACTTCAAAAACTCTAAAGTAAATAGATTGTATTTGCCATTGCTCATTTGGTGTTAAACTACCTTTCTTTGGTGAAACAAATGGTTTTAATGCTTCATAATCTGATTCTGTTAAACAATTAACTTTTCTTCTGTATGGAATTAAGTTATTTAGTTTAGCTTTTCTTTCTTCGCATTTGCAATCTACACCCGTAACCTTGCTAAATGTTTCTACAACCTTTTTAATTCCTGTTGCTTCTGTAATTTGCTCTATAGTATCACCTAATCCTTGAGCTTTTTTTCTTCCTTTTGCCATTAGTACATCATATTATAATCGTTAGTAATATAGTCTTGATAATCTTTCTCGAACTTTTCTTTTAAAATAATCTTGTAATTCTTAATTGAATTAAATATTGAAATCAAACTGATATTTGTTTCTTTAGCTATATCTCGCATACTTAAATCCGTATCTCTGTATAGTTTAAATAGTTTCCTATCGTACCAATCCCAATTCTTTATTTCTTCATCAATTAACAAACATATATCATTATAAGCTTTATGTTCTTCTATGTTAGAATCATCAAATAATTCCCATTGGTCATCAAAGTTTACTTTATTAACCTTTTTCTTTTTGTTATAGTATTGGTAAAATAAAGAACGTAAAGTGAAGTACATATATCCTTTTCTTACTTCTCCATAAACATCTAAAAGTTTATCTGCATCTGCATACTTCCATAAAGCTATATAACTTTCTTGTACAATATCTTCAGCGTAATCATATTCTCCAAAAGTATGAATAACTTTTACCCATTCATCGTGATGCTGTGCTACTTTAGCTAACCATTGATTACTCATAAGTTTGCCAAGTAAAAGTAAAAGCTACAAATAATAATACTACCTGAACTGTATGATAAATTTCAGCTCCATCACTTTCTCTATCATATAAAGAACCAAGCATTACTCCCATTATAGGACTTATAATCAATTCACCATTGAATTGCTGCATTGCTAATACACTAAAGTAAAGCAATAATAAAAAAATAAAAACTCCTGTAATCATTACATATATAATTTACCATTAATAATAGCTTCTTTCTTCTCTGATTCTATTGGTCTAATTTGTAATTTAATATTGATATGTGTAAGGTTTGTGTCTTGATTGTATATTTCTTTTACTGCTTCTGCAATTTCAGTAAAATTTTCTTCATTGTCTAATTCCATTAACTTTTCAATTTGCTCAAGTTTTAATGTAAACTGCTGCATTAAAGAAAAAATAGTAGGATTGTCGCAAAACAATAAACCTGTTTTAGTTGTAGAAGATTTTAACTCTTCAATGTTATTTTTAATCTGTATCATATTCAAATATACTAAAAAGTTATTAACAATTTAAAAAACAACATTTTTAAGTGGGTCGTAAACTGCTCCTTCTACTTGTGGCAATCCAAAGTTGTTTACTTTAAAGCTAAACGTTTTAAACGATGCGTTTCTACTCCTTTTACAGCTTACCGTTACCAAGTCTTTGTTTACTGTGTTAAGTTCTAATTGTATTTGTGTTTCTGCCTTTTTTTCAAGGAAACTGCCAAGATGGCCTGTAGGCTTATCACTTCCAAAATTACTATGAATTACAGTAATAATATTACAATTTAGTTCTTTACTCCAAGTCATCAACTTTTGTACTACAGCATTTGATTCTTCTATGTTGTTTGCGTCTGAACATAAGTCAGCAATACCATCTATTATAACTAAACCAATATTTTTACCTTCTAATTTTTTATATAAAACGTGTTCTATAAATAATATTCTTTCTTTGTAATCTAATTGCCTTAAGGCATAAGTATGATATTTTGAAGTGTCTATTTTTGCCATTTCTAAAGGTCTTTTAAATACCATTTGACAATGATAACCACTTTGTTCAGTGTCGAAATGAATTAAATTATTATCTTCTCTATAACCTTTTAATTCTCCACCAAAAGTTTCTAAAGAACCATTCATATAAACTGCACTTAATAAAGACATAAAAAATGTTTTTTTGCTTTTAGGCGGTGCTTGAACAAATATAAAATTACCTTTTGTACCTAATGCTAATGGGTATTCAATTATACCATCTTTTGTTTCATAAGTTTTAGTTCCTAAAGATAATACAGGTTCAGGAACAGGCATTTTCTTTGTGGCATCAATACGAAGTTCATCTTCATATATTTCCATCAATAATTCTATCGCATCTTCATCTAAATTCTTCATCTTTCTTTTCTTTTATAATTTTAAATAAAATGGGTAGGTCAATCCCAATTAAACCTACCCAAGTTAATAATGCTAAAACGGTAAATTGTCCGATACCGTTTGTGCTTTTTCAGCAATGTTTTGCTCTTTCTTTACAGCTACAATGTTTCCATCAGTCCATACTACGTTTCCATTTCCAATATAGTTTTTAGCTTTTTTAGCTTCACGTTCTTCTTTAGTTTGTGAATCTGTTAAAGAAACATTTTGTCCGAATTGGTTTGCTTCATCGTTAATACCAATAGTGAAGTTGTAATAAACTGCTCCATCTTTACCTGCTACAAATTTTTCTTTTGGTAATTTGTCTACTCTTAAACTTACATTAATTAATGCACTCATAATATTTATTTTTTGATTGTTTACTTTACCTACTCTATTCAGTTTTCGGCTACCCTGTTTATTTTAATTTAACAAAATGTTTACTATTTTTTTTAGTATTCCAATAATGTTCAAATTCGCCACTTTCATTTGTAATGCAATTATCTTTGTGACTTGTATAAATATAGCCTTTTTTAAATTCTATCTTATGTGTACCACGCATAACTACTTTTTTAATACATACAAATTTATCGCCTTGTCTTATATCGATTTCTTTCATCTTATTTTACTTTTAATAATTCGTCTTTAACTACTTTGGCTAATTTATATTTATTTTCAATAGTATCTAAACCACCTCCACCTTTTAAGTATTCAATAGCTTTTGAAAATTCAGGTGTATTTTTATTTAACCATTTTTTATCATCAGTTGTTGCATTATTTGCGACATCTGTTTTGTCGTGCTTATTAGCTGCATCAGCATCTTGTGTATCATCAATTAATAATAAGTTACCTAAAGCATACTTTTTAGCATAAGAAGAAGCTGAACCAAATTGTTGTGGAACTTGCAGCCCTTTTTTGTTTAAATCTACTCCTACAATAGCAGTAGCTTCTAATTCTAAACCATTATTATCAATTATTTTAGCAGTAGATAATAATATTGGCGGGTCTTGTGAAATTAATGATTCAGTGATAGTAAAAGATACACCATACTTTTCGTTAAATGGTTTTAAACCTTCTAATATATCTTCAGCACTTCTAAAGTTATATTTTCCAAAGCTGTTAAACCTTGACTTGTTAGCTTTAAATTCAATTTGAATTCTGCTTAATTTTTCGTTTAAAGATAGTTCTTTCATTTTAATTTGTTTTAAGTTCGTAAATCTGTTTTTTAATTAATGTTTTATACTCATCTGTAATACCACTTTCTAATGCTTCAAAGCAATAAGTAGATAGTAAATTGTTTTCCTGTTTTAGTTTACAAATTTCTGCTTGCAGTGCTTCTATTTGAAATCTGTTAAAGTCGATTAAATCTTTCATTAGTATCTTAAAATTATTTGGATTAAAAAATACAAGGCTAAAGCTTGTGCGAATAAAATTTGGTAGTTTGCTTTTCTTAAAAATATTTTCATTGACTATTTATTTAAAAAAGTTAAGTAAGCCTTATAAGATTCGTAAACTGATTGAATTTGTTTAAATTCTTGAGTATCTCTTTTTGTTTCATAAACTTCTGTACCCGCAAAAAATAAATCCCATTCTTCTATTGTTTTTTCTTTACATCCAATTTGTATTTTATCTCCAATAATTGAATGCGACCAAATACAATATATTGGTATATATGCAGTTTCTTTATTTTTCGAGCCACTTAAATTCGAGTAACTTAAATTCGAGCCACTTAAATTCGAGCCTCTTAAATTCGAATCTCTTAAATCCGAGTAACTTAAATTCGAGCCTCTTAAATTCGAGCCACTTAAATTCGAGCCTCTTAAATTCGAATCTCTTAAATCCGAGTAACTTAAATTCGAGCCTCTTAAATTCGAGCCACTTAAATTCGAATCTCTTAAATCCGAGCCACTTAAATTCGAGCCTCTTAAATTCGAGCCACTTAAATTCGAGCCACTTAAATTCGAATCTCTTAAATTCGAGCCACTTAAATTCGAATCTCTTAAATCCGAGCCACTTAAATTCGAATCTCTTAAATTCGAGCCTCTTAAATCCGCTTTTTCTTTTATTGCTTGTAATAAAGCATCTTTAATAGTTGCATTTTCTGCTTCGTAGGTAAAAAGTACATTTCCAAATATACTTTTGATTTCGATTTTTGTTTTCATAATATGTGTTTAGTTTGTTTGGCAAATATATAACCTTAATTTTAATGTGCAACTATGTTTTTAAATTTTAACATTTCTTTAACAAATTGCAAAAAAAAGGGATGCTAATTAAAGCACCCCAATTCCAAACCTAAAACATATTAAAAAAAATCAGAGAAAGACTTATTTATAAGAAATAATACCTGAATAATAATTAATCATATCCTGTATTTCTACATCATCAAATTTACGTATTTGTTTAGATTCAATCATTAGTTCATCTGCAAAGTTATCACCATATTGTAAACAAAGATTTTTACCAAATTGAAACTGCATTCCTTGATTAGAAATATTACATCCATAACATTGAACCTGCACATTATATTCATTCCAACGTGTTGAATAATGTCTACGTGATGCAAAATGCCCTGCTTGTAATTTCTTGTAATGGTCTTTTTTACCACAAGTATAACATTCAGCAATTTCGTCTATAGCATACCTTGTTCTTATATATACAGAAAAAATTTTATCAAGCTTTTCAATTAAAGATTTACGTGTAGGTTTCTTTGCCATTATATTCTATTGCCTTTTTTAAGATTATCTATTGCCCATAATGGCTGAAAGTTACTATAGTGATTTAATGCAATTATTTCTTCTTCTGTTTTAGCAAGTGAAACAGGGTAAATATGGTCTAAATGCCATTCACCTTGATTACTCCAACTCATACCTTCTGTAAATTGTTTTTCTAAATGTTGTTTAAATTCTTCAAAAGTACAGCCAAGTATATTATAAGTTTTTGATTTTTTAGTATAATTATTCTGTATAAATTTTGTGTAAATTAAAGTTCTTATATTTGAACTTAATTTAAATAAAACATCATTATTTTTTCTTTTTAAATTATATTCTCTTATATATTTAGTTCGAACTTCTTTATTTTCTTGACACCATTTTTTTGAATATTCTTTATTTTCTTTTCTCCATTTTTTTGAATATTCTTTAAGATGTTCTTTATTTTTTTCTCTATAAGATATATTGTACTCCTTTGCACAAAGTTTACACTTATTGCAGAGTTTATCTTTTGAATAATTATTTTTACTAAAATTAGTAAAAGGTTTTTCTATTTTGCATTTATTACATTTTTTCATATCATAATCACTTATACTCAAATATACAAAATACTTATAAACAAAATGTTAATAAATATAAAACTTTGGTATTATAAAACTATTATATATTTGTAAAACAAAAACCTATGCGTAGAAGACTTGAAGAACCTAATAAATATGGAAGCTTCTTGGAACAGGTAAAAATTGAAAATATCTTTTTTCTTATGGGTGGGTTTTTCTTTATTTTCTTTTTATTTTCTTAAACTTGTTTTATTTTTCTTTTCTTTCTTTTTTAAATAAAAAAATACAAACTAAAATTTAAATAAGTTTTTAAACCTATAAATTAAAAATAAAATAATAATTAAAATAAGTATCCATAAAAAACTAAAACTTCTTCTATCTGTTTTTTTTTCTTTTATATTTTTAGTTTCTTGCTTTGATTTAGAAACTTGTTTTAAAACCTTTTTAGACACTATTATCTTACTTGTATCTACTAATACTTTGTTTTGCTTTTTATACTTTAAAACAGCGTTAA
>JACCEA010908481.1_pt1 | contig 34120 bp, 31 predicted proteins | sample 7449851 | NCBI WGS metagenome assembly JACCEA01 (sample SAMN15323453, study PRJNA562643) | freshwater metagenome | isolation source: river surface water | place: USA:Blue River Watershed | collected 2017-08-18 | reverse complement strand
TCACCGTGTATAGAAATTGATATGAAACAAAAAAGCCATTGATCAATAATCAATGGCTTTTTTTATGTTTTGTAAATCTTACATTTCCTCTTCTTCTTCGAAATGTAATTCTTTCGCTTTTTTTCTAGAGACTTTTGCTTGAATTCGATCAACTGTGTAGTACATCATCGGTACAACAATGATTGTCAAGAACATTGAACTTGTCAATCCACCAATCAAAATCCACGCAAGTCCATTTTTCCATTCTGCACCAGATCCTGTTGCCGTTGCAATTGGAATCATACCAACAACCATGGCAATCGTCGTCATCAAAATTGGACGCATACGCTCACGAACTGATTCAAGCAAGGCGTTGTAAACGGATTTTCCTTGCGCCTTCAAATGATTCGTGAAATCCACAATCAAAATGGCATTCTTGGCGACGAGTCCGAGTAACATCAACATTCCTAACATCGTGAAGATTCCCATGTTCGATGATGTTAAATTCAATGCTAGAATTGCACCAATCAAAGAAACCAGAATCGAGAACAATACTACAAACGGGTAGACGAAGTTGTCATACAAGGCAACCATGATCAAGTAAACCAGAATCAAACCTATTCCCATTGCAGTTCCCAATGCTCCCATAGACTCTTTTTGACGTTTTACTTCACCACCCCACAACATACGTACATTTTCATCCAACGGATTTTTCTCTAAATATTTTTCGATATCTGCTGAAATGTTTCCAGCTGCTGTTCCCAGAACATATGAACGAATTGTCGTGTTAGAAATTCTATTCTTACGTTCCAACGAACCGTTTCCATTCTCAACAGTGACATCAGCAAACTCACTCAAACGAACTTGTCTTCCGTCATTCGTTGAGAAAGTCATTGAACGAATATCTTCAACATCCTTTCTGTCAAATTTGTCAACCATTACACGAATGTCGTATTCTTGACCTTTGTCATCAAATTGAGAATCATCATTTCCCGTTAAGGCATTTTGCAATTGCATACCAATCACCGCAATTGGTAAACCAAGTTGTCCCATTTTTTCGCGATCCAATTCAATGCGTACTTCTGGTGTTAAATCATCTGTTGAAATTGTAGGATCCTTAGCTCCTTTCATTTCCATAATTGCCGATTTCAGACGACGTGCCTCCTTCATTAATAATTCTGAGTCATCAGAAGACAAAAAGATTTCAATTGGTGCTTCTTCAGATTCAACCATCCCAATGTTCAGCGCTTTCACTTCGATTCCAGGATATTTGTCCTCAATTTTTTTACGAATTTCAGTCATGTATTGAATGGTCGGATACTCTTTCTGTTTACCAGGTTTCATTTTAACCGTTAACTCAGATTTGTTCTCAGCACCAAACGATGCTGCACCCATTCCAGAACTTGGTCCACCAACATTTGCAAAAACAATATCTACAATATCTTTCTGCGCCAAAATCATTTGCTCAATTTCAAGCGTTGTAGCGTTGTTTTCTTCGAAAGTTGTACTCTTGTCGTATTTCAATTTGATCATGAATTTACCTTGATCTCCTTGAGCAACAAATTCTTGACCAACGATTCCCAAGCCCATTGTTGCCATGCTACCAAAGAACAGTACAACAATTCCCAATCCCATGATAATTTTATGACGCAACGACCAACCTACAAGTTTAACGTATTGCTCCGTAAAGATAGTTACACGTTTTTCAAACCAAATTAATATGGCTTGGAAAGGATTTTTTGGGTTCAATTGAATCTCTTTTGCAAAGCGTGATGCTAACCAAGGTGTCAATGTAAAACATACGAACAAAGACATCAAGGTTGAAACTACTACAACAATTGAGAATTGGTGAAGAATGTCAGAAATTGTTCCTTCAATAAAGACAACCGGCGAGAATACCACAACATCCACCAAGGTAATTGCTAATGCGGTAAATCCAATTTCATTACGTCCATCCAAAGCAGCTTGCCTACGCTTTTTACCCATTTGAAGGTGGCGATAGATATTTTCCAAGACAACAATCGAGTCATCCACCAAGATTCCAATAACCAATGACATCGCTAACAAAGTCATCAAGTTTAGAGTATAACCAAGTAAATACATGGCTACGAAGGTTGAAATCAACGATGCTGGAATAGAAATTAACACGATGAAAGCGTTACGTAAACTGTGCAAGAAAAGCAACATCACAGCAGCAACCAATAAGACCGCTAGCTCAAGGTCATGGATTACCGCGTCAACTGACTCGATTGTAGGGATTGACGTATCAGTGGCAACTGTAAATTTGATTCCTTCTTTTGCGTATTTCTTTTCAATTTCTTTAAATCGTTCTTTCGTAGCTTTCGCCATGTCTACCGCATTGGCATCACTTTGCTTTTTAATTCGAAGACCAATACCATTCACACCGTTGAAACGTGAAACCGTAATTTGATCTTGAGATCCGTCTTCAACGTCAGCAACATCAGATAAACGAACGGTAGAAGTTCCATTTGCTGAAACAATTAAATTGCGTAAATCGTCAACCGTTTTGAATTTTCCAGCTAAACGAACAGTCATTTGTTCCTCTTCGTTTTTCAATTTACCAGTAGGAAACTCAACGTTTGAAGTACTAATCGCTTGGTTGATTCCAGCTAATGACAAACCGTATAATTTCATCTTGTCCTTGTCGACATTTACACGGAATTCACGTTTTTCACCACCAATTACTTGAACTTCGGCAACGCCTTTCGTTTGTTTAATTTGTGGCAATAACTGATCGTCCATCAATTCCATGAACGCACGATCGTCCATGTTTTTCGCAACAGCACTAACCTGAAGCACTGGAGATGCATTCGGTTCTATCTTCGCAACCACAGGAGTCTGAGCGCCTTCAGGAAGATTGTTTAGAATGTTGTTTATTTTACGCTGCGCATCTTCAAGTGATTTGTCAATGTCAGCAGATGCTTTAAATTCAAGTAAAAGTACTGATGCATTGTCCAACGAAAAAGAGGTTACCTCACTAATGTTTTCCAATCCACTCAAGGCATCTTCCATTGGTTTCGAAACTTGACTTTCGACTGTTGCAGGAGAAGCACCTGGATACGTTGTTGTAACCGTTAAAATGGGAGGAGAGAAGTCTGGAAGTAATTCGTAACTCAACTGATTGTAGCTGAGCAATCCTCCACCAATTAATATCGTAAAGATTACGATTATAAACGATGGTCGCTTAATTGATAATTCTGTTAAAGTCATGACGTTGCTTATTTCGTTTTAACGTTTGAGTTGTTTTGTAAATTGACTTGTCCTTTGATGACGATTTTGTCTGATTTTGAAAGTCCACTGATTACTTCAATGAATTCACCATCTGAAGTACCCGCGTTGAAAGAAGTTAATATTGCTTTTCCATTGCGAATGACATAAACTTGTGGGTTTTTCGAAGAACCAACCAATGCTTTTCTTGGAATGGCAAGTGCTGTAACACTTTTTGAATTCACCAAAGAAACAGAACCATACATTCCTGCCATCAAATCTTGTTGTGCGTTTTTAACGGTAATTTGAACTTTGAAATTATGCGATTTATCTGCTTGAACACTCACATTTGTTACTTTACCGTTGAATGAACGATCACCATAGATATCAGCTTTAATCGAAACCTCTTGTCCAAGTTTGAATTTCAAAATATCGCGCTCAGGAACACTAACTGTTAATTTTAAGGAAGAAATATCTGTAATCTCAACGATAGGTGAACCACCACCGATAACTGAACCTAAATCAACCAATTTTTTAGTGATGACACCTGAAAATGGTGCGGTGATGTTCGTACTTCTCAATTGTTTTTGCAATTGTTTCTTTTGAATTTCAGCTGATTTCAGACCTAATTTTGTTTTCTCGACTTGAACTCCTGGAACCGCATTGTCTTTTGCTAAGTTCGTGTAACGGATATCGTCATTTTTTTGACCTTCAATGTTTACTTCTGCATTTTCCAATTGCAGTTGTAGCATTTCGTCGTCAATTTTTGCAATTACTTGTCCTTGAGAAACGCGATCTCCTTCTTCGATGTTTAAACGGATGATTTTTCCGCTTGCATCTGATCCAATGGTATTTTGACGGATTGGTTCAAAAGTTCCAAGATAGCTGAAAGCACTTTCAAATGTGTGAATACTTGGAGCTGTTTCTTCTACTAATACTGCCGCTTCGCTATCGTGAATGTAAATTTTCTTTTTTACGGCTTCTTGGTTTGACATTAGTTTCATTGCTGTTAATCCAACTAGACCAACTGCAACCACTACGATAATTATTAAACGCTTATTCATTGTGTGTTTTTTTGTGTGTTATGTAAAATGTCTTTCGACAATTATTTAATATTTCCTATTGTTTTTAAATATTCCAATTCAGCTTGGCGCAATTGTATGTAAGCCGCAACAACATTAGTTTGAGCTTGTTGTAAACTGTTGTCTGCAATAATCAAATCATTTGATCCGATCGTTCCTTGTTGGAATTTCAATTCTGTTTGTTGATACACGCGTTCAGCCAATTTCAACTGTTCTTTGGATACTTCCAATGCATTTGATTGCACTTGAATTTGACGTTTGGTGTTTTCAGCTTTCATGTCCAACTGTAGCTGTACTAGATCTTTTTGGTTTTCCAATTTTTCGCGATTCAAAGCATTTACTTTTTGATTGTGGAATTTTTCAAGGCCATCGAAAAGTGTCCAGTCTAATTTTAAACCAATAAAAGCTCCTTCTATTCCTGTTCTATAATCATCCTCTGGTTTGAGGTTATAGTTGTAGTTATAAGCAGCATAGAATGAAAGATTTGGTAAATATGCCATGTTTGTGCCCTTACGTTCTTCTTGATTCATTTTTTGCTGAGCTCCAATTAATTCCAATTCTGGATAACTAATCGTTGAATTATCAACAAGAATGGATTTTTCAACCATATTATCAGAGGTAATTGTAATTGTCTCGTTGGGATCTTTTCCGATTAAGATTTTTAAAAAAGTTTCCAATTGATATTTTGATGCTTCCAACGAAGCTTTCGTATTTACCAATGTCAATCGGTTGATTTGAAGTTTGTCAGATTCTGTTTGTACAACCAATTCTTGTTTCACCATCGCGTCCATGTTTTTAATCAACTTATCCATGTTCTCAATGTTTCCATTTACAAACCCTAATTGTTTATTGATTGCTTGTAAATTGAAAAATGTGCTCGCAACTTGCTGTTTGATATCTTGATCAACCATGCGTTGCTGAATGTTTACTATTTCAGAGTTGATTTTTAACGCTGATAAACCGTAATTCACTTGTGGATTGTACAATACTTGAGTTAATTGTAGCGTGTTGCTTAAGTTGTACGGAACCCCAAATTGAACTGTCGTAAACGTTCCTGCTGGACCACCGAACATTTGAGCTGGAATTACCTGTCCAGGAATAATAGCATTGTATTTGTAATCTCCCGAAAATGCTAAATGTGGTAAACGCGCTGACATGTAAGCTTGACGCTGTCTGTCGTTAATATCAATGTCTAATTGCGAGTTACGAATAGTTAAATTCGCTGTGTCAGCCATTTTTAGACATGTCTCCAAATCCAGTGTTTGAGCTTTCAGAGAAAATCCTCCTGCCAAAACCAGAATTGCTAAAAGTTGATTTTTCATGCGGTGTTGAATTAAAATAATTATTGTTTTGGAAATAAATAGTTGACAAGCATTTCAGTAACATAACCTTTATGCAGTACTAATTGTTCTTCGTATTCTTCTTTTGTTAATTGATGAATGGATTGCATCAGGTTTTTTGCCATTGTTGGATATTGGCAATTTGACATGACCAATAAAGTTAAACTGATGAGGTTCATTTTACGCATTTTCCCTTCTGCCTGTGCTTTTTGACAATCTTTGAATATGCCTGTTTCTGCGATTTTTTCAAGAATGATTGAATGTTCATCTGTTTGACAGGCTTCTTCGCGATTCATTTCATTTATGATGAAATTTGGCAACTCGGGGTGTTTAGCCAGGAAATCATATTCACGTTCAATAAAAATGCGCATTTTATCTTCTAAAGGTTGATCAGTGCTAAACACATAAATCATAGATTCCATGAAATCTTCCATGGCTGCCTTGAAAATAAGTTGAAATAACTGACTTTTTGAACGGAAATAGTAATTAACCAAAGCGACGTTCATTCCAGCTGCTTTTGCAATTTCACGTGAAGAACAACCCTCAAACCCTTTTGTGAGAAACACTGTTCGAGCAGCTTCTTTAATTTTCTCTTCTGTAGTTGTGTCTTTTTTCATTTATAAATAAACTTATGGCACAAAATTAAACAAGAATATTAAACAAGTGTTTAAAACAGTTCGTTAATTTGTTAAAATATCAAAAAAAAGTCCCACTTCGCAGTGAGACTTCAGTTTTATAGACGATTAAAAACAAAATGTTTGATTATTAACAAATTGTTTTAAACCATTTTTTTATTTTTTAAACAGCAACATTGTGTTCTCTTAATGCATCGTTTAAAGAAGTTTTCAAATCAGTAGATTCTTTACGTTTTCCTATAATCAGAGCACAAGGAACTTGAAAATCTCCTGCAGGGAATGATTTTGTGTATGAGCCTGGAATTACAACTGAACGTTCCGGAACATATCCACGGTGTTCAACTGGTTCTGGTCCTGAAACATCTATGATTTTTGTTGATTTTGTCAAAACGACATTCGCACCCAAAACTGCTTGCTTTCCAACACGAACTCCTTCAACAACAATGCAACGAGACCCAATGAAGGCATCATCCTCAATAATAACTGGTGCTGCTTGTAATGGTTCCAATACACCACCAATTCCAACTCCACCACTTAAATGAACATTTTTTCCGATTTGTGCACATGATCCAACTGTTGCCCAAGTATCAACCATTGTTCCTGAATCAACGTAAGCGCCAATGTTTACATAAGAAGGCATTAAAATTACTCCTGAGGCAATGAACGCGCCATAACGTGCTACAGCATGAGGAACAACGCGTACACCTAAATCTTTGTAGTTGCGTTTTAAGGCCATTTTATCATGAAATTCAAATGGACCAACTTCAATTGTTTCCATCTTACGAATAGGGAAGTACATTACAACTGCTTTCTTTACCCATTCATTTACAATCCAATCTCCATTGTCAGTTGGTTCAGCAACTCGCAATAAACCTTTGTCAATTTCTTCAATAACGTGTTCAATTGCTTGAATTGTTTCCGCTTGATTTAATAAATCTCTGTTTTCCCAAGCTGCTTCGATGATTGATCTCATATTTGATGTTTTTTTGCAAAGATAAAGCTAAAAAGGAATTCAAAGATTCGAATATTCAAAGATTTGAATATTCAAATCATCAAATCATCAAATCATCAAATCATCAAATCAGTGTTTTATCCTATCTTTGAAATATGAATAGAATTCTTGCCATTGATTTTGGTTTAAAACGCACAGGGGTTGCAATTACAGATGAAGCAAACATCATCGCTTCTCCACTTACAACTGTCGATTCGAAAGATTTAATGCTATTTTTGAAAGAAACGGTTGTTAAATCGAGTGTTGGAACAATAGTAATTGGTGAACCAAAACGCTTGAACAATGAAGATTCGCACATTACAGAAAATGTTCGCTTGCTTAAAACGGCCTTAGAAAAAGAATTTCCGACTCAAAAAATTGTTCTAATGGATGAGCGTTTTACCTCAAAAATGGCCTTTCAATCCATGATTGATTCTGGAATGAAGAAAAAGCAACGCCAAGAAAAAGGTACGGTAGATATGATAAGTGCTGCGATAATTTTGCAATCATACATGGAAACACTTTAAAAAATAGCGAGTTATTCTTCATAAAATTTGTGAAGTACTCGTTTTCTTTGCTTGAATCCCTTAATTTTGCACAAAAATAATTAAGAATGATATTACCAATTGTTGCGTATGGTGACGCCGTTTTAAAGAAAGAAGCGGTTGAGATCGACCAAGATTTTCCGGATTTAAAAAAACTAATTGCTGACATGTATGAAACAATGTATCATGCGCAAGGTGTTGGTTTGGCTGCGCCACAAATAGGTAAATCGATTCGTTTGTTTATTGTGGATGGAAGTCCTTTTGCGGATGATGAGGATGAGGAAGATTTTGAACCAGATCCACGTGCAGTTGGAATTGAAAATTTTAAGAAAGTCTTCATTAACCCAATTATCGAGGAAGAAGATGGTGAAGAATGGGGCTTTCATGAAGGTTGTTTGTCAATTCCTAAAATTCGAGAAGAAGTTTTCAGAAAAGAACGCATTTTAATTTCGTATTACGACGAAAATTGGAATTTCCATGAAGAGCATTTTGATGGTTATGCGGCGCGTATCATTCAGCATGAGTATGATCATATTGATGGAATTTTGTTCACTGATCATCTTTCTCCATTGAAAAGAAGATTGTTGACAAAACGTTTACAAAACATTTCGAAAGGTGATGTGAATGTTGATTATAAAATGAAGTTTCCAGCAGTTAAAAAAGGTAGATAATAAAAAATGAAAATTATGAAGTTGAAGTTAATTTTTAGTGCCGTTGTTTTCGTTGGTTTAATTTATTCGTGCAGTGGGGATGGAGATAAGCCATCAAAAGAAGTGTTGATTGAGAGAATTACAGAAATGGAAGATTCGTTGAAAGGATTGCAGGCGAATTTGAAGGAAATAAAACAAATTCCTAATCTTACGCATTTTGAGTTAATCAATCGATTGTTAGATTATTACCACGCTTATCCAGAAGATGAATATGCAGCAGAATGTCTGGACAAAGTGCACATGAAATATTCTGGTTTGGGAATTCACTTGAGAGCAGTTCAATATGCTGATACTTTATTAGAGCAATATCCAGATTATAAGAATCGAGCAATGGTATTGGAAAGCCAAGGTAGCAATTACGATATTTTCATTTTACCACGTAATAAAGCCAAAGTGAAATATTATTACGAATTGCTGATTAAGGAAAATCCAAACATGGATAAAGAAAAATTAGCAGGATTAAAAGACCGATTGAAACACATCGATATGGATTTTGATCAGTTTATTAATTACAAGATGGAATCTATAGCAGCGAATTAAATCTGCTGTTAATGATGTGTTAAATATCATTTTTGGTACCTTTCTTGCTATACATTTGAAAATAAGATTTAAAAAATTACACCATGAAAAAAGTATTTTTCTCTTTATTAATGACATTCGTTGCAGCAGTTGCAATGAACAAAGCTGTAGCGCAAGTTGAGACAGGTGCTAAAATTGAATTTACAAAAGAAACGCATGATTACGGTACTGTGAAATATGGTGCAGACGGAACATGCACGTTCGAATTTAAAAATACAGGTACAGAACCGTTGATTATTGCTAACGCTAAAGGTTCATGTGGATGTACAGTTCCAGAATGGCCAAAAGAACCAATCGCTCCAGGAGCAAAAGGAACAATTAAAGTTAAATACGACACAAAACGTCCTGGTCCAATCAATAAAAGTGTTACGATTAACTCGAATGCTGTAAATGAACCAACTAAAGTAATTCGTATCAAAGGAAATGTTCTAGCTGCTCCAGAAGGAGGTGTACCAGTGAATAATTCAGGTGCTCCAATAGGGAACTAAAATGAGATTTATTCTCTTTTTGATAATAAGTTTGAATTCCGTCCTTGGCTTTGGTCAAGAGGCGGATTTTTTTTGTAAAAAATCTTCCTTCAAATTTCCTAAAACACATGAAGGCGTTGTTTTAGAACATGTCTTTGTGATTAAAAACACGGGAGATTCGCCTTTACAGTTAATTTCATACGAAGTTGAATGTGATTGTACAAAAGCATTTCTTCCGGAAGCTGAAATTAAACCGGGAGAGTCGGTTGAGGTAAAAGTGACATTTGACACAGAAGGCAAAGCTTATTTTCAAGATCGCGAGATAAGATTTACTACAAATACCAAAAAGAAGATTGAAAAACTGAGAATTAAAGTGAATGTTATTCCTCACGTTTAAATTATTTGTTAAAATGGTTAATAATGTGTTAAAGCATTTGCTAATTTTAATTCTTCTACTAAATTTGAAATAACAGTAAAAACCATAAAAAAAATAAAATAACTATGAAAAAAATAATGTTATCACTTGTTCTGGCTTTCGTTGCAATGGTTGGAATGAATAAAGCAGCAGCTCAAGTTGTTGAGTCTGGAGCAAAAATTGAATTCAACAAAGAAACACATGATTACGGTACAATTAAAAATGGTGCAAATGGAGAGTGTGTATTCGAATTTAAAAATACAGGAGATGCACCATTGTTAATTTCTAATTCAAGAGGTTCTTGTGGATGTACTGTTCCTGAATGGCCGAAAGAACCAATTGCACCAGGAGCAACAGGAACAATCAAAGTGAAATACGACACGATGAGAACTGGAACAATCAACAAAAGTGTGACAATCTCTTCAAATGCTGTGAATGAGCCTGAGAAAGTTATCTACATCAAAGGAAATGTACTTGCTCCTGAAACAGTAACGCCTCCAGTAAACGAATCTGGAGCACCTTCAAATCATTAAGATTTAGAACTACTAAATAATCGAAAAGCCATCTGTTTAATAACGGATGGCTTTTTTCGTTTTGTTGATAAATATCGAGAAATTGGACCTTCATTTTTTGTAATTTTAGTCTCCCCAATTTTCATTAGATATGTACATTATTTTCGATACGGAAACAACTGGTTTACCACGTGATTGGAATGCTCCAATAACGGATACAACGAACTGGCCTCGTGTAATTCAAATTGCTTGGCAATTGCACGATGAAATGGGGCGACTTATTGAACACAAAGATTTTTTGGTTCGTCCAGATGGTTTTGATATTCCATACGATGCAGAACGTATTCACGGTATTTCAACTGAATTGGCAACGAAATTTGGCGAATCTCTTGATGATGTTTTAGCCCTATTCAATGAAGCTTTGGGGAAAGCTAAATTTGTTGTTGGACAAAATGTTGGATTTGATGTTAATGTTCTAGGGTGTGAATTCGTTCGTCAAAACGTTCAATCTCCAATGGCCTCGATGCCAGTTTTGGACACGTGTACAGAAATTACTGCTGAATTATGTAAGTTACCTGGTGGACGTGGTGGTCGATTTAAATTGCCGACCTTAACTGAATTACATCAATTTTTATTCAATGTTCCGTTTGGAGAAGCGCACAATGCAACAGCAGACGTTGAAGCAACTACGCGTTGTTTCTTTGAATTAATCCGATTGGAACATTTTCCCTTGTCAATGTTGCAACAAGAGGAAAAATACATTGAGGACTTCAAAGCGTTTAACCCAGCTCCAATTGGTACGATAGGTTTAAAACACCTCAATTTAAAAGAGGAAAGCGAAAAATTAAAACAAAAACCTGCAAGTCAAACTTCAGTTCCTACTGAAGATTTATCTGAAGCACGTGCGCGCTTAAAGGATGTACCTTTTGCTCATTTGCACAATCATACGCAATTTTCAATTCTGCAGTCTACGATCAATGTGAGTGGATTGGTGAACAAAGCTGTTGAATTGGGACATGAGGCAGTTGCATTGACAGATACTGGAAACATGATGGCTGCCTTTCATTTTGAAAAAGCAGTTTCCAATTACAATAAAGCAGTAAAAGCTGATAGGGCAAAAGCACTTGAAAATGGTGAAGAGTTTACGAAGAAAGAATTACTGCCAATTATTGGTTGTGAATTCAATGTTTGCAAAAATTTAGAAGACAAAACTGTAAAGGACAATGGATATCAAATTGTTCTTTTGGCAAAAAATAAAAACGGTTACCAGAATCTGATCAAGTTGGCTTCAATGGCCTATACGAAAGGAATGTATTACGTTCCTCGTGTCGATAAAATGGTGATTAAACAATACAAGGAGGATCTCATTTGCCTAACAGGAAACTTGTATGGTGAAGTTCCAAACATGATTTTGAATGTTGGTGAAAATCAAGCAGAAGAAGCTTTACTTTGGTGGAAAAGTGTCTTTGGAGATGATTTATACATTGAAATCATGCGCCATGGACAAGAAAATGAGGAACGCGTTAATGCAACACTCATTAAATTTTCTGAAAAACACGATGTGAAGCTTGTTGCTACAAACAATACATATTACATTGAGAAAACGGATTCTGAAGCGCATGATGTATTGTTGTGTGTGAAAGATAATGAATTGGTTTCTACACCGAAAGGACGTGGTAGAGGCTTCCGCTATGGACTCGATAATGAAGAATATTACTTCAAAAGTTCAGAGGAAATGAAAGAATTGTTTTTGGATTTACCAGAAGCAATTGAAAACATCGGTGAAATCATTAATAAATGCGAAGCTTACGGTTTAGCGCGTGATGTATTGTTGCCAGCTTTTGATATTCCTGAAGAATATCAAGATCCATTGGATTTAGAAGATGGTGGAAAGCGTGGAGAGAATAATTACTTGCGTCATTTGACCTATGTTGGTGCTGCGAAGCGCTACGAAGAAATTACGGATGAAATTCGAGACCGTTTAGATTTCGAATTGGCTACGATTGAAAAAACAGGATATCCTGGTTATTTCTTGATTGTACAGGATTTTTGTCAGGCAGCAAGAGATATGGGCGTGAGTGTTGGGCCAGGTCGTGGTTCTGCAGCGGGTTCAGCTGTTGCTTATTGCATTGGAATTACAAATGTGGATCCAATCAAGTATGATCTCCTTTTTGAGCGTTTCCTAAATCCCGATCGTGTTTCCATGCCGGATATCGATATCGATTTTGATGATGAAGGTCGTGGTCGAGTAATTGAATGGGTAATAGAGAAATATGGGGCAAATCAGGTTGCTCAGATTATTACCTATGGAACAATGGCTGCGAAATCATCGATTCGAGATACTGCGCGCGTGTTGGACTTACCATTGCCGGATGCTGATCGAATTGCCAAATTAATCCCAGATATTTCGTTGGGGAAACTCTTTAAAATGAGTGATCCTGAATTGGCCGATAAGCTTAAAAACAATCAAGAAGACATTGCTAGAGCAAAAGAACTGAAAAACATTGCTTTAGGAAATGATTTGGCTGCACGAGTTGTAAATCAGGCACGTGCATTGGAAGGTTCTGTTCGAAATACAGGAATTCATGCCTGTGGAGTGATTATTACCCCAGATGATATTACCAATTTCGTTCCTGTTGCAACAGCTAAAGATTCAGATATGTATTGTACGCAATACGATAACTCTGTTGCTGAATCCGCTGGTTTGTTGAAAATGGACTTTTTGGGTTTAAAGACTTTAACCTTAATCAAGTATGCTGTTAAAAATGTCAAGGAAACGAAAGGAATTGACTTAGATCCTGATAATTTCCCGATTGACGACGAGAAAACGTATGAATTATTCCAGCGAGGTGAAACTGTTGGTATTTTCCAATATGAGTCACCCGGAATGCAAAAATACATGCGAGAGTTAAAACCGACAGTTTTTGCGGATTTGATTGCCATGAATGCCTTGTATCGTCCAGGTCCACTGGAGTATATTCCTTCCTTCATTAAACGTAAACATGGTGAAGAAACGATTGTTTATGATGTTGATGATTGTGAAGAATTTTTAGCAGAGACATACGGGATTACTGTTTACCAAGAGCAAGTAATGTTGCTATCTCAAAAGTTAGCTGGTTTTACGAAAGGTGAAGCAGATACTTTGCGTAAAGCAATGGGTAAGAAAGATCGCCCGACCTTGGATAAAATGAAACCGACGTTCCTAGAGCGCGGAGCAGCAAAAGGACACAGCATTGAGCCCTTGGAAAAAATTTGGAAGGATTGGGAAGCATTTGCATCCTATGCATTCAATAAATCACACTCGACTTGTTATGCTTGGATTGCCTATCAAACGGCTTATTTAAAAGCTAACTTTCCTGCAGAATACATGGCGTCTGTGCTTTCTAACAACATGAATGACATCAAACAAGTGTCATTTTTCATGGAGGAATGTAAGCGAATGGGAGTTCCCGTTCTTGGACCAGATGTGAATGAATCCAATTATCAATTTACTGTAAATAAGGAAGGTGCGATTCGATTTGGACTTGGAGCTATCAAAGGGTTAGGAAGTGGGCCAGTGGAAGCAATCATTCAAGAGCGTACTGATAATGGACCTTTCGATTCGATTTTTGACATGGCCAAGCGTATTAATTTGCGTTTATGTAACAAGAAAGCGTTTGAAAGTTTGGCTTATGCTGGTGGATTTGACTCGTTTAAAGGCGTTCATCGTGCGCAATATTTCAAAGAAGATGGATCAGGGAAAACATTCCTTGAAAATGCAATGAAGTTTGGAGCAAGTTTTCAGGAAAGTGAAAATTCTTCTCAAGTTTCGATGTTTGGAGAATCAACCGGAACAAAAATGCCCGAACCTGAAATTCCAAAAACAGAAGAGTGGGGAAGTATCTACAAATTGAACCGCGAGAAAGAAGTAGTTGGGATTTTTATTTCAGGCCATCCTTTGGATGATTTTAGAATTGAAATTGAATCCTTCTGTAATGGTCGCGTTGGAATGTTCAACGAAATGGAGCTTCACAAAGGCAAAGATTTATTGATTGCTGCAACGATAACAGATGCTGAACATCGTTTTACAAAAAATGGAGATCCTTTCGGAACATTAATCATTGAGGATTATACAGATTCATATAAATTGTTCTTGTGGCGAGAAAATTACTTGAAATTCAAGCATTTTATTCAGCCAGGAGCATTTATTGCTTTGAAAGGAAAAATTGAAGTTCCACCAAGGAGAAGTGAATTAGAATTTGTGTTGAATTCAGTGGACATGCTTCAGAATTTGAGAGAAACGAAAGCAAATAGTATTCATTTGAAGGTTTCAACAAAAGCCTTGGATCAAGTAATGATTATGGATTTGAATAAATTGTTTTTGGAAAATGAAGGGAAATGCAGTGTTCATTTCACAATTTTTGATGCACTTGATGGAGTAGAAGTTCGAATGCCTTCAAAAACAATTAAGGTTGATCCGAATAACACCTTGTTTAAAGAATTGAAAAAATTTGATTTAGAATTTGAAATTCGCTAGTTAATCAAGAATATCGCGAAGTTCGGTTAATTCGAACACTTTTTCGCTGTTGCCAACTTCTTGAAACGATGAGATTAGATTCGTCAGCATTCTTCTAATTATTGAGGTATTGGAACAAGGTTCGAAATATTCTCGATGATGAGGTAAATGTAATCCATCTAAAAATTCTTTAATAGAATTTGCATCGAGGATACTTCCTTTAGAAAATGGGTTGATGTAGAAAAGCACACCAAATTCATTTTTTTCTTGAAGGAAAAGACTTGAACCATTTTCATCCAAATATGCTAAAATGAAATGATTCGGAAGGTTAACGCCATAGATTGGTAGATCGAGTGATTGAGCTATAATGCTATAAATCAAGGATAAACTTAAAGGATTACCTTTTCGAGATTCAATCACCGTATTGATAAACGAGTTCATTGGAGAATGAAAATGCTTCGAATCACCATGAAAATGATGCTCTCCAAAAAATATACGGTTGAATATTTTAACCTGTTCAAATGCCGTTTGTTTATTGTTGAGTTCTAACCAAATATCTCTTCGAATTTGCTGGATTGTTTGGGTGATTGCAGTTTCGTTTAAACCTGAATATTGATATTTCGCAATAATAATAGCGCCTTCAAGTAAATCTTTATCTGCGGAATCATACCATGATTTTAATTGAAATTTGGTGTTTTCAAATTGAATCTCATGAATGATTTGTTCAATCCTGCTTTGGAAAATTAACCCATACGTATCATCTTCCCAGGAATTTTCTAAAAAAGGAATCGCGTAAGGACCGTACGTCAACAGTTTATCCCTGACGTGCTCAAAAATTTGCTCATCAGGATCGTCTATTAAACTAATTAACGCTTTTATTGAATTTTCATCCACCATATCCGAAACAAATGTAGACTAGTTTGAATAACTTTTAAATTATCTTACTGACTGTTTATCAATGCTAAAATGTTAATTAGTAAAAAAAATCACTAAAAATGAAACCTTTCAAGGACTTGAGCGTTAAATTGTCAACGGATCAATTATTAACATCTACAGGTTAAGAGAAGGGAGGCTTTTAGTTAAGCCTCTTTTTTTTTGATAAAAGTTTCATTACTTTGGTACGGTTTTTAAGGACTTTAAAAAAAAGAAATATGAAAGGGTTTATTGTTTTCTTAGGATTGATTAGTGTTGTTGGTTGTAAATCAAGTAAGGATTTGGTTGTATCAGATGCTCCAACAGATGATGGTATTAAATCGGATGAAGAAAAAGTGGTTTTGGTGCAAGGTAAAGTAAGAAGTTTTGATGGTTGTGGTTTTGTAATTGAAATTGTTGAGGATTATCAAGTTTATAATCTATACCCAGTTAATTTGCCTATAGAATTTCAACAGAAAAATATTAAAATTGAATTTAGTTACAGAGAGAGTAGAGCAATGATGCCTCAAGGTTGTAATGTAAATAAAGTTGTTACAGTAGAAAATGTAAAACAACTCACTCAATAGAATTAAGTAATTTTTTCAGACGATTAAAAGCTCGTAAATTGCTAGTGCTGTAAAAAGCATTAGCAATTTTTTGTTTTTCATTTTTTGTGAGATGCCATGACAGAGATATTCTGTCTTTTTTATTTTCACGCAAATTGAAGGTTACTAAATCAACGGGGAAAGGGAATCCAAACGAAGCTGTTTTTTGCAGTTGTTCTTGATCGAAATCTTGTGTTCTTGGGAAATTGTTGTACATGTTTCCGAATGGTAGAGTTAACTTATCAATAAATGATATGTGCTTAAATTCTTCGTTATTTAAAATACGTTTTGTATCGCGAATTTCCAAAATAATCACACCTGACGTATTCTTATTGATCCAATCCTTCATGGCGAATAAATACTCTACTGTTGTTTTTCGACCATAATTGTCCCTGATTCCAGCATCCATTAATTGCATTTCTGGAGAAGTTGGCATTGTAATCATCGGCATTATAAAAGGAAATGTGGAGCTAGATCTCAAGACACTTGAAAAACGTAAGTTTTGCGGGGCATTTGATTTAAAAAAAGACTGATAATCTATATTTTCATATGAATTCCAAGCTTCTTTTGATTCTGTTAAGAAACTAAGGGATTGTGATGCGATTAATAATCTTCTGCCGTCATTCACAATAGTTGGGCTAAAAATCATTAACGGAATTTGACCTTTACGTTCAGGGATGGTATAATATCCTAAGGTGTGTTGCAAATAATTGTCCGTGTTTTCGTGTAACTGTTCTTCAAATGCATAACCTCTATCTTTGCTGTAAGTTCTACCATTGTATTCGAACGTTCGATACCTGAAAAACATATCCGTTGTAGAGGCTGAAAATGCAAGTTTGTTAAGTAAGTCTTTTCCTAAATTTTCAGCAAAACGCTCGTCATAACGATTTACAATTTCTTTATTCGTGTATCGAAGCAAAATTTCTCGATAATATGCAGCACCTACCATTCCGCCTGATGCACCGGTGATTAGGTTTAAGTGTTTAGAAAGTTGACCATTCAGTTCTTTATCACATTTTTGAAGAACTGTAAACGTCCACAAAGCACTTCTTGATCCGCCACCAGATGTGTTTAAAATGATAAGTTTTGGTTTCTCGTTTTCGGTTTGTTTTTTCCAATTCGATAAAAGGATGATTTGATTTGCATGTGATTTCCCAGATAAATCCTCATTTTTAACGTTTTCTGCAATTTCTTTCACGCCATATTTTTGAAGGTTCTTTTCTGAATAGTCAATTCCATAGGCGTAATTAGTGTATTTGAAATAGCTGCTATGTGTGCTTAAATAATTCATTCCGATTAAAACCCCAAAAATGATTGGGTAAGTCCAGCGATGAAACCATGACATCAGTGCACTGAAAAGCATATGAATAATTGTCAATAATAAAATTATACTCATTGCAGCAGGAAATTCAAATAGGGGGTAGTCCACAAAAAATCCAAGTAAAACGAAAGTTATTATCGATAGAAGTTCAAAGATTGACGCATTAATTCTGTTTTTTGCATAAACGTGCTCAATAATCTCTTTGTCTAAATGATGTGTAGGACGTGATTTGTAAATTTTGAATCCTTTACCAATGTAATAGAAAGGCCGTTCTTTTTCTTTTCGAAAATAATCGTACCATTTTTCTTTTACTTGCGTCATTGATTGAATTGGATTACGAGAGGTTTCATCGTAAGCAAAAGGTGTTCCTTTTTCACGGGTTGTTGGAAAGAAATAGAAAATTGATAACAGGATAAAGCTACCAAATCCTCCTAAGAAAGAGATAGTATAAACGAATAAAAGGAAAGTTGAAGCCAATTCTTCAGTTTTCTGAAAATCAATCATTTTAACTAAATAAAAACAGATGAAAATGATCGGTATAAGCGAATTATTGATACAAAAACGATAAAATGGTTTGGAAATGGTCGATAAAAATTGATAGCGTGGACCAAGTTTGATATAGCTATAGGTGTTGTAGGCCATCGTGAAACCTCCAAATGCAAAGCCAAGTAATAAAAATGACCATGGATTTATTGTGCCTAAGTATTCGGGTGAGAAAAACAAATATGGTACACCAAATGCGCTTCCAAATAAATCTGATACAATAGAAAAGAGGAGTGTCCAATAGAACATTGAAATTAAATTATACTTCAGCTGCCCTAAAATGATTAAAAAAGGGAAGAATGAACGTAAAATACGTATTGCTTTAAAGTTGAAAACAGACCTCATTCTTCTAATATAGTGAAAATTAGAATGGGTTAGAGTTTAGTGTGATAATTTTATTCGTACGAAGTCATAAACCAAATAAGATAATGCCTTTCCAACTATTTTCTCTTCCTGGATAGAGATTGGTGCTCCTTCTGGAAGATGCAAGTATGCAATGTTTTTTGTTTTTGCACAGGTCTGAATGTATGCTCTTGCTTCGTCAATTGTCCAGCCACTTGGTGAAAAAGCTGAACTCGGCATATTTGCAATCGCATCTAAATCTAGTTCAAAACCAATGGAATGTCTCATTTTTGAAATTTCAGTTTGAAGATCCTTTAAAAGCTGTGTTCGATTTGTTAAGTAATTGTCGTAAAATGTGAAGTTGCAGTTTTCGTTTTTTAGAAAATCTAGTATGAAGGTGCTGTTGTAGCCCATGTGTAAACCTAGAACCGTGTATTTTTCGATGAAATCGTATTTTAGAGCATAAGAGAAAGGGTTCCCGCTATGTCTTCCTTCTAATGCTCGACAATCTGCATGAGGGTCTAGGTTGATTACATCTATTTTTGATGCTTTTATTGAGTGCGATGCTTTAATTATAGGATACGCATTGTTGTGTCCGCCGCCAATTATAATTGGAATGATAGAATCATTACTGTGTTCTATAATTGTTTGTGAAACAAGAGCGTCTAGCTCTTCAATGGCGATCCTACCATTTTCAATTGAGGTAAAATCACTTTTTTGCTTGATTGTGCCTATAAAACAAATTTCATGTCCTGAAAGAAATTGGTTGGATTGAATATTAACAAATCGTTTGATAAAACTCAAGAATCCATTTTCTGAGCCAGCTAATCCAAGATTAGATTGAGGACCAATGCTTTCTTCAATTCCTAACAGTATGAATTTTGTTTCATTTGTAACGGTAGTATGAATCGTTTGTCCCAACTTAAGTTCACCTTCTCGGATGGATGTCCAATTCAAAAGTTGATCATTTGCTGCTGGATAAAATTGAAAATTCATGGTTCTTAAATTGATTCAAATAATGCTGTGAAGTTTACAGGGGCTTGCGTGGGACGCATGGTTGTTTTATCAACAAATACAAGTGTTGTTTCTGCTTTGCTAATAATGTTTCCTTTTTCGTTGCTTAATTCATAGGTAAAATAAATGCGTGCACCTTTGATTGCAGTAATTTCTGTTTTCACCGTTAATAAGTCATCATAAAACGCTGGCGAAAGATATTTAACAGAAAATTCTGATACTGGCAACATTACACCTTGTTCTTCTAAAGCTTTGTAGCTCATTCCGAGTGACCTTAACGCCTCGACTCTTCCTACTTCAAAGTATTGCGCATAGTTTCCGTAATAACAATATCCCATTTGATCAGTTTCGCCATAACGAACTCTGATTTCTGTTGTATTAATAAATGGAATTTTCATAAAGTGCTTGAATTTTACTCAAATGTAAAAATTATCCCCATGGTATTGTTTATTTCTGCTTTAAAAAGGTTATTTTCGTTAAGTGTTGATAAGGTTAAATAATCAACAAAATAGTAGAGATTTAAGTAAAAAGTACTAGATTGTTTGCTGTGAGAGAGTTAGCATTTTATTTCAACGAATTTGTTAATGTACATGTAAAACTTTTTTAAAAATCAACCCCTTTTCAACTTTTTTTTTAACTTTTTTATGTAAATATTTGTCATCACAGAAAAGGACCCGATAAAAAACTGAAATTTCAGTCTACGATAAAAAACAAAATAACCATTAACTAAAAAAAGAGTATCAATGAGTAATAGTCACGAAATCGTATGGAGCGCGTGTTTAAAAGTGATCAAAGACAATATTTCTTTGCAAGCATTTAAGACGTGGTTTGAGCCGATTATCCCTGTTAAATTAGAGGACAATGTGTTGACAATTCAAGTTCCATCCCATTTTTTCTATGAATGGTTGGAGGAGAATTATATTACTTTGTTGAAAAAGGTTGTTAAAAAGGAACTTGGAGCAGAAGGAACTTTAGAATATAGTATTGTTATGGAGAATAACACAACTAATTCAACTCCTTACACAGTTAAATTGCCAGCATTAAACAAGCGTTCATTGAAAAATGCTCCTGTTACAATGCCTTTGAATTTAAGTGAGAATCAAATACGTAATCCGTTTATTATTCCTGGATTGAAAAAAGTGAATGTTGATTCAAATTTGAATCCTTCTTACTCTTTTGAAAATTTCATGGAAGGTGATTGCAACCGTTTGGCGCGTGCTTCTGGTTATGCTGTTGCTAACAAACCTGGAGGGACTGCTTTCAATCCATTGTTAATATACGGTGGAGTAGGTTTGGGTAAGACGCACTTGGCGCATGCTATTGGTATTGCAATTAAAAATCAATTTCCGAATAAAACTGTTTTGTACGTCGGATCTGAAAAATTTGCACACCAATTTATTGATGCAATTAAGAATCAAACAACAAATGATTTTATTCACTTCTATCAAATGATTGATGTGTTGATCATTGATGATGTTCAATTCTTCTCAGGAAAAGAGAAAACGCAAGATGTATTCTTCCATATTTTCAATCACTTACACCAAAATGGTAAGCAGATTATTTTGACTTCTGATAAACCACCGGTGGAAATGCAAGGAATGGAGCAACGCCTTCTTTCTCGTTTCAAATGGGGATTGTCAGCTGATTTAGGTACGCCAGACTTGGAAACCAGAATCGCTATTTTAGAAAAGAAAATGTACGGAAATGGTATTGAATTACCACGTGATGTTGTAGAATACTTGGCATATTCAATTAATACGAATGTGCGAGAAATGGAGGGTGCTTTAAACACCTTGTTGGCGCAAGCTTCATTGAATAAAAAAGCCATTACTTTGGAATTAGCGAAGCAAATGGTTGACAAGTTCGTGAAAAACACAGCACGAGAAGTTTCTATCGAGTACATTCAAAAAGTGGTGTGTGATTATTTCGATTTACCAATTGAAATGTTGAAATCAAAAACACGAAAAAGAGAAGTTGTTCAAGCAAGACAAATTTCAATGTATTTCTCTAAAAAGATGACAAAATCGTCTTTGGCAAACATTGGAGCACATTGTGGCGGAAAAGATCACGCTACTGTGTTGCATGCTTGCAGAACAGTTATCAATCTTTCCGAAACGGATAAACAATTTAGAGTTTATCTAGAAGATTTAGAAAAGAAATTAACGATTCAATAAGAAAAAATAATAAGTTAAAAAAAGGTCATCTGAAAAGATGGCCTTTTTTGTTGGGTGAGTTGCGGTAATAAGAGTTGAGTCAATATTTCTTTTAAGTTCAATGTCTTATTTGACAGGATAACATTTTATTTAAAATACATCCGTTTGGTCAAGTGATTAGAGTTTGCAAAAAAAAGCCTCGCACAAGCGAGGCTTTTTTGGCGTTTAATATTATTCTTTGATTAACTTATTGGAAAGCGTGTATTGGCTTGTTACAATGGTGATGAAATAAATGCCTTGAAATTTGTCATTTAAATCGATGTCAACCGAATTGCTTCCATTGATTGTTTGAATTTCTCTTGTCTCAACCACAAAGCCTTTTGAATCTGTTATTCTTAGATAGGCAATTTCTTCCTTTGAATTCGTAAAAATTGCTTCTGCTGAGTTTTTAGTAGGGTTAGGGAATAAAACCATTTCATTTTTCAATTCAGGAAAAATATTCACAGAAACTACTTTTGAATATTTGAATTTCCCATCAAAATCTGTTTGTTTTAAGCGATAATAAATAACTCCTGTTTTGTTTTCAGGGTCATTAACATAATATTGAGTTTCGTAATTACTTGTTCCTGCTCCGTCAACGATTCCGAATTCAAAAAAGTTTAAACCATCATAGGATTTTTCAAGGGTAAAATAATCGTTATTTCTTTCCGAAGCTGTATTCCAATAAATATCTACCACTTCTTCCTCTGGGACATAATTCGCATAAAAGTTTGTTAGTTCAATTGGTAAAACTGTGCAATCTAAACTGGCTGTACCACTAAAACTTAAGGTATAACCAGCTCCTGTTGGCGTCCATTCATCAACCATCATTACAAAAGATTGGCCGGCAATCACGTTCATTGAAGCAACATATTTGTCACCACTTACATTTTCAGTAAAGTCGATGGAAGTACTACTTGTACCTGTTGCTCCTGTTGTCCCTGAATCTGTGCAACGCAAAGGTGAGCCAAGCGATCCGCATGAAGGATTAGGACCAAAAATAGCAAAGTCGTAATCATCAGTTCCTACAGTTGGTGTTATAGTGATGTCTAAAGTTCCAGAAGTAGCAGCTTGAAATGCATACCAATTTGTATGATTTTCACCTCCAGCTGGACAAGCAGCTCCTGTGCATCCTTCAGCTACAATCCCTGGTCCAGTTGAATTGCCTGGGATAGAAGCATTTGAACATAAACCCGTTGCGCGGATACAATCGTTGTTATCTGTTCCATTTGGTCCTCCTGCACAAGGTACACACGATAGTGTAGCTGACCATCCTGGTCTAGTTGTGCTTCCGTTTGAAGTGAAACGAGATGTTAAGCATCCACTTGAATGAGTCGATGTATAGGAAAACGGTACAGTAGGTGTTCCATAAATTCTACCATTTATATCAGCTGGAGAAGTTGTGAAAAGAGTGCTGTTTTGGGTTGGGCCATTACCGATAGTTAAATAGTCTCTATAGAACCCACCACCACTTAATGGCTGAACATCGAATGTGTTGAATGTTAACCGTACGCAATTTCCAGCAGTATTTGGACAGAAAACCCTGTAAATAGCATTAATGTCGTCCGAATAATCACCAGAAGGACCACCATTGTCATAATATGTACCGCTGCAGGTAGCTGTTTCACATGTACCAACGTATTCTAAAGCTATTCCAGTTGTTGGATGGGTGTAGATCTGAGCATGAATTACATTAGTTATGCAAAATAACAAGACACAAAATAAAATATTCTTCATCGTACAGTTATTGATTTGTTAAATTAAAACCAGTTTCTTTCCTTCCAACAGTCGCAACACTGTATAGAATCAAAACAACTTGTAATTCTTCAATTTCGACCTCCACATCGTGATCCATTTGTCTCATTGATTCAAAATCATCTAAGTCAATTGAATTCAAAATAGAACTATCACCATCAACGAAGTTGTAATTTTTCAATTCATAATCGTCCTGATAACGTTCAATATTCGTTGGAATATGAATGGGTGTCATTTTGCGTTCTGTCTGTCCAAACGAAACAGAACTCCATAGCAAAGGAATAAAAAGGTATAAATACCGCATAGTGGTTTCTATTATAATTGTTAATTTCTAGTATAATCGCCACAAAGTTAATGACTTAATGTTGATTTAACAAAAAAATATTTTTCCCGACCTGTTTTCTTAATGTTAATATTTAAACTTACTAGTCGTTATTTTGATAAAAAACAAACAAATTAAAAAAGAAACGTTTGCTAAATCGGTTTATATATAGAGTGTTGAAATTCCTTAATTCTCAATGAATTTTAAAATTTCTGACAAATAATTTGTGTATCCAAGAATGAATGGTGTGTCTTCATGATTACCTTCAGGAACACGTACAGCTGTTTTTGATGGTCCAACATAGTTATTATAAACTAGTTCTCCATGCGTATGAATGCTTAAAAATGAATCCGCTTCTCCATGAATCCACAATAATGGAACGTTTACTTTCTTGATTTCTTCTGCATTATCAATTTTTACATTGACAAAATAACTTGCTGGAAACGACAATAAGGAGGCATCTTGAACCATTACTTCTGATGAAGCGAAAGGTGCTTCTAAAATTATTTTGGACGGAGACAGATGAAATGAAGATGGATTTCCTGCAACTTCACACGTTGGTGCAGTTCCTAATGAGAATCCAAATTGAATTAAACGGTCGCTTGTTAATCCATTGTCTTTTAACCACTTTAATCCGCCATTCACTGATTCATACATGTTTGCTTCTGTTGGATTTCCTTCCGACAATCCGTAACCTGCATAGTCGACCATTAAAACTCCAAAACGGTATTTACTACCAAGATTTGCATATAATTTTTGTCGAGGCCAATAAAAGTCATTATGATCTGCGGTCCCATGACAATATAAAATAACCGTATCTGTTGCAATTTTTGCAAGATCACCTACGTAAATAGCCGAAATGTTTAATGTTTGCCCTTCTGAAACAATCGGATAATTGATAAAATGAATCATAGAATCAGCTACCGCGTATTCGGGGCCAACATCTAAGGTTGTTCTGCCTTCGTAATTGTCTAATTTATATTCAGTTATTGAATTATCATTGTTGAATAGAAAATCGTCTAATCGTTTGCGACACGAACTTAAAAGCAAGGTTGCAATTCCTAAAATATAAAGTGCTTTCATTCTTATAATTTATAAGTAATACCAAAATAAATTCCCATTGCGCCTTTTTTTCCAAAAGGACTTACATAATCCAAAACAATGTCTTGATTGGATTTATAAGGTGCGAGTAATTTAACCTCTAAGGTATAATTCCAATTATTCCGTTCGAAGGTGTGTCCAAATTGTGGACTAAAAATCATATGGTTTGTTTGTGGTTGATTGTGTGCTTTTGTTCTTTTTAAGTCGTACATACTCGAAAATCCAACATAAAAATTATTTGTCTTTTGTTTCTCTTTTCCTCTTGCATTTTCTTTCGATTTATTCCAATAATCAAAATAGTAGTTCGCATCTAGTTGTGGGAAAAGGCGCTTGTTATTTTCGAATACATCGGAATAAAAATTTACGGCGGGACTAATTGAAATGCCCATTGTAGCATTTTTATTTTTCCATAAATTTTGTGTTACACCTGCATCGAATTGAACCACTCCAAAAATAGCAGCGGTTGTATACCAATTGGCATAAATGGTTGTACTTGGTTTTAATCCATAACCATAACCCAGAGAAGTATAGGGAAGAGGAATAGTTGCAACTCCAGGAATTGTGGCCAAGGGGCCACCAAATGAACCACTAATTGCGTGTTGTTTGTGTTCAAGCGGTTTTACAAAACGCGATGGAGCGCAAGCACTTAGTATTACTATCGAAACCAACAAAAAAAGGCAAAATTGCTTTCGAATAAATTGAAATTCTCTCATGTTTTTCAGAAAAAGTTAAATAGAAAATGAAAGCCGAAATAGCCAGAAAATTGCTAACATTGCAAGGCTTTATCAAATTCTTACACAATCAAATTTACATAATTTAATTGCGAAATCAGTTTATTGGAACAAAAAAGTACATATCGAACTTTATCAGCAATTTCAGAAGGAATCTACAAAGAAAAAGGATCTAAGTTTATTGCTTTTGCAGTACCATGTTATACTGAAAAAGAAGCGAAAGAATATTTAGATACTTGGCGTAAAGAACATTATCAATCGCGCCATGTTTGTTATGCTTATCGCTTTGGAGTAGATCAAAAAGTGTTTCGTGCAAATGATGATGGTGAACCAAATAATTCAGCTGGTGCGCCAATTTTAGGACAAATTCAATCGTTTGATTTATCGAACATATTAATCGGGGTTGTTCGGTATTTTGGAGGAACAAAATTGGGCGTAGGCGGATTGATTCATGCCTATAAAACTGCTGCAAAAGAAGCAATAGAAAATGGGCAAATTTGTGAATTGGAAGTATTTGACTGGATTCGTGTCAATTTTGACTATGGTGCAATGCCAAGCGTGATGAATCTCTTGAAACAACATAATTTGGTAATGAAAGACCAAGTATTTGAAGAATCATGCACGCTTGTTGTGAATTTACCTTTGAATAAGTCCACATTTATTCAAGAAGAATTAAAAGAAATAACGAATGTGGAAATTGAATCCCTGGGAATTTATTGATACCTGAACGAACTTATTTATCTTAGTAAAATGGAACTATTAAAAAAACTTACAGAAATACGCGGTGTTTCTGGAGATGAAGCTGCAATAAAAGAATTTATTATTGATTATGTAAATACACATGCGTCAACATGGAAAACACAACCAACAATTGTGGAGGGTGATGGATTTCAGGACTGTGTGATTTTAATTTTTGGTAAACCTACAACTGCAATTTATGCGCATACTGATACAATTGGATTTACTGTTGGTTATGATAAGGAGTTGATAAAAGTTGGAGGACCAAGAACCATTGATGGAATGCAGCTTGTTGGTAGTGATTCTCAAGGTGAGATTGTAACAGAATTAATGGTTATTGAAGAGGAAGATGGTTCACGTCAATTGAAATATGTGTTTGATCGCGTGATTGATCGCGGAACTTTACTCAGTTTTAAACCAGATTTCCGTGAAACAGAGGAATATGTTCAATCGCCATATATGGATAATCGTTTGGGGGTTTGGTCGGCATTAAAAGTAGCGTCCACGCTTGAAAATGGTGTAATTGTCTTTTCAACCTACGAAGAGCACGGAGGGAATTCAGTTGGATTTTGTGCTAAATTCTTGTTGGAGAATTACGGAATTCGTCAAGCATTGATTTCTGATATTACTTGGGTAACACATGGCGTGGTGCATGCAGGAGGAGTAGCAATTTCCATGCGTGATAGTTGGATTCCACGAAGATCATATTTGAATAAAATAATTGAATTAGCAAAAGAATCAGGCGTTGAGTTTCAATTAGAAGTAGAATCGGCAGGGGGAAGCGATGGAACAGCTTTGCAAAAATCAGATTTGGCAATTGATTGGTGTTTTATTGGAGCACCTGAAGACAATGTTCATACACCGGATGAAAAAGTATTCAAGTACGATATTATGTGCATGGTTGAATTGTATCGCTATTTGATGAAACATTTGTAATTTGTCAAACTATTTGAAAAGGAATGGATAACAATCAAGCTTGTCAGCTGTTTAAATATGATCATGAATTTTTCTTGGTTACGAAGAATTCTCCGGAGTATTTTGCGAACGAATTTGTCGAAAATGCGATTGATACAGATTATGTTTCATGGCTTAATTTTCATGGAATAAATGAGAAACAACACATTGATCGTTTGTGTGAACATTTGTCAATTGACAAATTAACTGTTGAGGATATTTATCAGGAAAAACGCCGTCCAAAATTGGAAGAATATGCGAATTACATGTTCTTTTCGATTCGTTCAGCTCTTCCTGATGAGAACAACACGTTTATTTTACAACAGGAACAAATCAGTTTTTTGCTAGGTAAACATTATTTGATTTCGTTTCAGGAAAAAAGTTCCGATCACTTCACGGATGTTCGCGACCGAATCGAAAAAAAACGGGGGAAAATTAGATTGAAAGGTCCTGACTTTTTGCTTTTCAGAATGTTGGATGCAATTGTAGATAATTACTTCGAAGTTTTGGAAGATATCACGGATTCAATTCAAAAATTAGAATTGAAATTGTTGAGAACTGCTTCAAGCGAAACTTTGCAATTAATTGAATTCCAGAAGCGAAAGTTAATTGAATTGCGAAAAATTGTATTACCATTAAAAGAAGTTACGTTTCAATTAGACAAATTAGATAGTCCATTTATTTCAAAAGACAACGCACATTACTTTGCAGATTTAAAGGAGAATTGTTTGGCTGTATTGGAAGAAATTGATGCAAATAAGCAAATCTTGGAAGGAATGGCTAATTTGTATTATGCTGTTCAGGGACAACGTATGAATGAAATTATGAAGGTATTGACGGTTGTCAGTGCTATTTTTATTCCTTTAACCTTTATTGTTGGAGTTTATGGAATGAACTTTGAAAATATGCCTGAGTTGAAATATAAATATGGCTATTACACGGTTGTTGCTGTTATGTTTGCAATTGCTATTACGCTGGTTCTCGTTTTTGTAAAACGAGGTTGGCTGAAGAAGAAATAAAAAATTTTAGAGCAACAAAAAAGCCCCGCAAATGCAGGGCTTTTTTATGTGTTTATCTTCAGCTTATGCCAACACTTTCGGTGCAGCAGCTAAAATTTCAGGGCTTGTTTCAGCCGCGAATTTCTCGAAGTTTTTAACGAATTTTGCTGCCAAGCTATTAGCTGTCTCATCGTAAGCAGCTTTGTCAGCCCAAGTACCTCTTGGATTTAAAATTTCTGTTGGAACGTTTTCACATTCAGTTGGAACTGATAAATCAAAAATTGGCAATGTTTCGTATTTTACGTTGTCCAATTTACCTGTTAAAGCAGCAGTAATCATAGCACGTGTGTAAGACAATTTCATGCGACTTCCAACTCCGTAAGAACCACCAGTCCAACCAGTGTTGATCAACCAAACTTTAATGTCTGTTCCTTCTAATTTCTCACCTAATAATTTCGCGTATTTCGCAGGGTGAAGCGGTAAGAATGCAGCTCCGAAACAAGCAGAGAATGTTGTTGTTGGTTCAGTAATACCAACTTCAGTTCCAGCAACTTTTGCAGTATAACCAGACATAAAATGATACATTGCTTGTTCTTTTGTCAAACGAGAAATTGGAGGAATAACACCAAAAGCATCAGCTGTTAAAAAGAAAATGTTTTTTGGTGCATTTCCAATTGATGGAGTTGCAATGTTGTCAATGAAATGAATTGGGTACGAAACACGTGTGTTTTCAGTGATTGTATTATCTGTGTAATCAGGAGTAGATGTTCCTTCTTCAAAGCCAATGTTTTCTAAGATTGCACCGAAACGAATTGCATCATAGATTTGAGGCTCTTTTTCACGTGATAAATCGATTGTTTTTGCATAACATCCACCTTCGAAGTTGAAAACAGTTTTGTCTGCCCAACCATGTTCATCGTCACCAATCAATCGACGGTTTTCGTCCGAAGATAAAGTTGTTTTTCCTGTTCCAGATAATCCAAAGAAAATAGCTGTATCGTTTTCTTCGTTACCAATGTTTGCTGAACAGTGCATTGAAAGTACATTTCTTTCGTGCGGTAAAACGTAATTCAAAACAGAGAAAATTCCTTTTTTAATCTCACCAGTATAACCAGTTCCACCAATTAATATGATTTTCTTAGTGAAGTTCAAAATTGCAAAGTTGTGTTGACGTGTTCCGTCAATTTCTGGATCAGCTTTAAACCCTGGAGCACAAACGATGTGCCATTCAGGTAAAAAGTTTTCTAATTCAGCATCTGTTGGGCGTAAGAACATGTTATAAGCAAACATATTTCCCCAAGATACTTCATTTACAACACGAATGTTCATTCTGTGTTCAGGGTCCGCACAAGCATAAGCATCACGAACATACACGTCACGACCATTCAAATATGCACTAACGCGATTGTACAACGCATCGAATTGCTCTGGCGAAAATTTAATATTAATATCACCCCACCAAACAGAATTTTCTGTTTTCTCATCACACACTACGAAACGATCTTTCGGAGAACGTCCTGTGAATTCACCAGTTTCGATTGCTAAAGCACCAGTGTCTGTTAATGTTCCATCACCGTTCAAGATAGTATCTTCAACTAATTCTGCTGGACTTAAATTCCAGAATTGTGTTCCTAGGTTATACAATCCTAAAGAAGCTTTTAAATCGGCATTGTTACCGTGTTTGCCAAATACGTTCATACGTTCATTTTTACAGCTAACGCTATGTTTTGAACTGCAAAATTAAAGTAAGAATTTAGACTTAGCAGGCTTTTAAAGTTAAAATTTCCAACAAAAGATGTAGTGTTGTTAATAACCTGAAGCCGCACCAGGGCTATGATTTCGTGTTTACTCATAGTGTCAAAATGACGCTTAGTTTGCTCTGATTGAGATGCAGGCATTCGATTTCAACTTGCCAAATTCAATGAACTTGAAGTCCTTTCCTTTTTTTAGAATTGGAAAATTGAACAACGCTTCTCACTCAATTATGTCACGAAGGGCTTCAATCGCTTTTCGAATGTTTTTACGCACCTCAAGAATTGAGGCTTCCATCATGTAACATGGGGCAGTAATGATTTTATTTTCTTTGTCAACTTCTATTTCATCAATCATTTTCATGCTAGTAGATGCACCTAGTGATTCTAAACCTTTTGAAAATGCATTGATGTCATAAGGTGAAGCAGCTGTATCTGTTCCAATTGTTAATTTTGATTGAACGACAGAACCTTCCAATGCTTTAGCTACGACAATTGGACTCACACATAAAGCTGCGATGGGTTTTCCAACATTCACCATATTAACGATTAACAATTTTACCTTCGGATCAATTGAACCTTCAGGTCCGTCAAAAGCCCAAGTTGTAAAATTTTTGGCGCTACCAAATCCACCTGGAATGACAAGTGCATCGATGTCTGCGGGTGTTATTTCAGCTATATCTTTAATGTCTCCTCGCGCAATACGAGCAGCTTCAACTAACATATTTCGCTTTTCAGGCATTTCATCACCTGTTAAATGATTGATGACATGGTGTTGGTCTTGATTTAGACCTATACAAACTGCTTTTGCACCAATTTCTTCAATGGCCAATAAGGTTAAAACGGCTTCTTGAATTTCAACTCCGTCATAAACACCGCAACCTGAAAGTAATACTCCAATTTTCATTGTGCTAAATTAAAATTAAATTTTTCTGAACTACTAGTAAAGGAAATTTGGATTGTTTTTTCTGTAGTTGATTTAGGTAATAAGTCTGCTAAATTGATACGGACAATATTTTTTTTCTTAATTTCTGTGATTTGTTCAGAGCAGGTTTGGATAAGTAATAATTCAAGTTGAAGTTTAGTTCCCTGCGAAGAAATTGGCAATGAGATCACTTCGTAGGAATACTGTTTACATCCCAACTTGGGCAATATGGTCAAATCTAAAAACGTTCGGCCCTGTTGTTTTATTTCAGTGATTTCGTAGTCAGTTGTTTCCTTTTTTTCTGATCCACTTGTGGGATTCACCAGAAAGTCTGCTTTGTCGATTACTTCAGTTGTGTTTTTTTCTGAATTCATGCTTTTTTCTTGCGTTTTGCATGAAGAGAATAGCAATGTTGATAAAATAAAAAGGCTAAAGATTAGTTTACTTTTCATAAGTATATTCAATTTGTTGATTCCAACCACTTAGGGATAAAAGTATTTTGTTCCCATTTTCTTTTTTGTAAGCTAATTCCGAAATGTCAGTCTCAATTGTTTTTGTCACATTCATTTTACATTTATCTCCATTAGCAACATGCACCAATTGAATTGAACGAATAGGAGGCAGGCTCTTTGATATAGTTGGTGAACCAATTAAATTAAATTGATGGTCTTCACATCCACCTCCAAAGTTAACATCAATTAGCATTTTATTTCCAATGACACGGACATCTGAAATAGAAATTGGATCCGAAGCATGATCAATGCGACCAATTGTCGCTGAAATAAGCACGTTTTCATTTTTATAATTTGTGTCTTTTGGAGAATTGTCAGACGAAACATCCTTAGTTGATTTACAACCAACAGCTAATATTGTTAAACAAATTGCTATGAAACTTTTCATAATTCGGAAATTTCTTTGATTCTCAAAGATAATACCAATGATTCGTATTTGTATGCCAATTCTAATGAATTATAGGATAAAGTTTGAAATGCCTCATTCTTTCCTTAATTTTGCGATATGAAAACAAAAACGCTCAAGAAAAACAAAGTAAATGTAGTAACCTTAGGTTGTTCAAAGAATATATTCGATTCGGAAGTCATGATGGCGCAGCTGAAAGCGAATCAATTTGAGGTTGAACATGAATCAATGGAAGATGATGCGGAAATTGTAATCATTAATACATGCGGTTTTATTGACAATGCAAAACAAGAATCCATCGATACAATTTTGCGTTACGCAGAGGCCAAATCTGAAGGTTTAGTTGATAAAGTGTATGTGACAGGTTGTCTTTCTGAACGCTACAAAGATGATTTAGAAAATGAAATTCCAGAAGTAGATGCTTTCTTTGGAACACGAGATTTACCACGTTTATTAAAAACCTTGAAAGCAGATTACAAACATGAACTAGTTGGTGAGCGATTGTTAACAACACCAAATCATTATGCGTATTTCAAAATTGCGGAAGGTTGTGATCGACCATGTTCATTTTGTGCAATTCCTTTAATGAGAGGAAAAAATGTATCAACTCCAATTGAGGATTTGGTGCATCAAGCGAAAGGTTTAGCTGCGAAAGGAGTAAAGGAACTAATGCTTATTGCTCAAGATTTAACGTACTACGGAATTGATTTATACAAAAAAAGAGCACTTTCAGATTTAATTAATCGCTTAGCAGATATAGAAGGAATCGACTGGATTCGTTTACATTATGCATATCCATCAGGTTTTCCAATGGATGTGTTGGATGTAATGCGCGAACGTGAAAACGTGTGTAATTATTTGGACATGCCTTTACAGCACGGTTCTACTAAAATTTTACAAGCTATGCGTCGTGGAATTACACGTGAAAAAACGGAAGAATTAATTGCCACTATTCGTGAGAAAGTACCAGGAATTGCTTTGAGAACAACCTTAATTGCTGGTTATCCTGGTGAAACAGAAGCTGATTTCCAAGAAATGTATGATTGGGTTGAAAGAAGCCGTTTTGACCGCCTAGGAATTTTCACATACTCACATGAAGAAAATACGCACGCTTATAGCTTTGAAGACACCGTTTCTGCAAAAATCAAAAAAGAACGTGCAGATTTGATTATGGAACTTCAATCTGGCATTTCGTATGATTTGAATCAGTTAAAAGTTGGAAATAACTACAAAGTTTTGTTCGACAGAGTAGAAGGTGATTACTTCATTGGAAGAACCGAATTTGATTCACCAGAAGTAGATAATGAAGTGTTGATTAAGAAAGCGGATGGATTTGTTCGATTAGGTGATTTCGCACATGTGAATATTACACATGCTGATCATTACGATTTATACGGTAAATTGATTTTATAGAAATTTCTTTTCTAAATTTTCGTAGCTTAGTTCAGTAAACGCATTGCGATGAAAAAACTAAAGTACTTAACGATTTATTTGTTGCCAATTACAGTTGCACTTTCATTTATAATGAATGATTGGTGGACGTATTTGCCGCTGGTTGTTTTCTTTATTTTTATTCCACTTGCAGAGTTAGTATTAAAGCCAGATGCTAGAAATCTGGATAAAAACGAACGTGCTATTGCTGCAGTAGATCCTTTTTATGATTGGCTTTTGTACAGCATGATTCCCTTACAGTTTAGTTTTTTGATTTGGTTTTTGATGACCTTCCAAACTGCTCATTCGAATCTTGAATTGATAGGAAGAACAATTTCCATGGCGATCATGTGTGGAGTAATTGGGATAAATATTGGCCATGAATTGGGGCATCGTGTTAATCGAGGAGAACAATTTTTGGGAGAACTACTTCTATTAACTTCTTTGGAAAATCACTTTTTGCCTTATCACAATCGAGGACATCATAACAATGTTGCAACACCCAGAGATCCAGCAACTGCAAGAAAAAACGAATGGCTTTATAGCTTTTGGGTGCGTTCGCATTTCGGTAGTTATTTTCAAGCTTGGC
>JACCEA010691169.1_pt1 | contig 34126 bp, 43 predicted proteins | sample 7449851 | NCBI WGS metagenome assembly JACCEA01 (sample SAMN15323453, study PRJNA562643) | freshwater metagenome | isolation source: river surface water | place: USA:Blue River Watershed | collected 2017-08-18 | reverse complement strand
TTAGCTAATTATACAATTGTAACCCAATATTCAGGTACAAATATTGACGCTGTTAACACTATTGTATCTGCAACATCTTACGATGGTACACCTTTATACGCAGCTGGTTCATGGATATCTGGTTGGGGACACTCGCTTAGTGGTAACAACTTAACAATTACACACCCATTAGGAAAAAGAGTTATAAACGCGCAATGTCATGCGATAAATGGGGCTAATATATTTACGGTAGCATTTAACGCCAAAACTGTTAGTACGTTCTCAATACTCCAAAATTCTAGCTTTAATAACGTTACTTTTAATACGTTAACAACGGTAAATACTGGGGCGGGTAGTTCAACCGAACTAACAATAACATTCCAAGTAGAATTATAAAATATTTAAATGGCACAATTAATTTTACCACCAAAGTTATTAACGTTTAAGATTAATAGCGGTACAACAAATGTTGTAACAACATATTCAAACCCATCGAGTATATACGATGGGTATCCATTACAGTTTGAGGTTGATATAACCGTAGATGTTCAATATCATTCATCTGATGCGACACCAACCCCATATGTGTATGATGCTTATTCTGTCACCACAAATGATTGGATAGGTCAACCTAGTGGTAAAAGTTATAGAATAGTGTCAATAACTAGCGTAACTGATGCTAATAATTTAACTGCCGTAATTGAAGATGAAGATCTTTATAACTTATTAAATGATTTAACAACCCTTGGTTTTAATTACCCCGATGAGGAGCAATACGGTGTTATTTTTGATTTAAACCAAGAGGGGTTACCTAAGATAACAAATGTAACGATACAGTCAGGTCAATTACCAACATCACCTTATTTCGCTTTTGATTTAGATGGTAGATTTAGGTATAGAAATTTCATAACCGATTACTGGGAATTAGATAAAGATGATCAATCATACACTGGTGTAACAGTTGGTGATATGGTTTATATTAATAGTTCTGGTAAATTTGTTAAGATAACAACATCAAATATATCAGCACAATTAAAGTATGCGTTTGGTATGGTTACCTCGGTAAACACGCCAAATGACGGTAACATATTAGTTAGACCCTTTGGTAGAATCGTTTATGATTTACCAACACTACCAGGTTCTATTGGTGATTTATTATATTTTGACCCAGCTTCTGGAACAAACAACTTAACGAATACGATACCAGCATCTAACATATTTGCGGTATACATTAAAATAGATAACACAACAGCTTTACTGTTACAAAATCACCCTAGTGGTGGTACTGGTGGATCTGGAACTGGTGGTGTCGCTGGAACTTCAGGATCTTCTGGGGAAAACGGTACCTCGGGTTCGTCTGGACTTAGCTTTAATTGGTTAGGTATTTGGGATGGCACCGTAGGTGGTGGTTCTAACATATCTTATGGTATAAACGATGTTGTTTACTACAACGGGACAACCTATATCTTCACAAACACAACACCATCTGGTGTTGGTTCTGGTGCACCAGGTACAAACCCTGATTGGGATGTAATGGCTGTTTCTGGTGCTAATGGTACTTCAGGATCAGCGGGTGAGTCAGGAACATCAGGTTCTTCTGGTTCTTCTGGTGAATCAGGTACAAGCGGTAGTAGCGGTGAGACTGGAACCTCTGGATCATCTGGTGAAAATGGAACAAGTGGATCATCAGGCGAATCGGGTTCTTCAGGAACTTCTGGTGAATCGGGAACAAGTGGTAGTAGTGGCGAAACTGGAACATCGGGATCTTCTGGTGAGTCTGGAACAAGCGGTAGTAGTGGCGAGTCTGGAACATCGGGATCTTCTGGTGAGACAGGTACGTCTGGTATTAGTTTTAATTGGTTAGGTGTTTGGGATGGTACCGTAGGTGGTGGCTCTAATATATCTTATGGTTTAAACGATGTTGTATATTATGATGGAATAACCTATATCTTCACAAACACAACACCTTCTGGTGTTGGTTCTGGTGTACCTGGGGTGAACCCTGATTGGGATGTAATGGCTGTTTCTGGTGCCGATGGTACTTCAGGATCTTCTGGTGAAGCTGGTACAAGTGGTAGTAGTGGTGAGACTGGAACAAGTGGATCTTCTGGTATTTCAGGCGCAACTGTAACAGGTGCAACATTAACAAACACAATACTTGAGTTACAGAATAGTGATAGCACAACAGTTCAAGTCGAATTCGACCCATCAAGTGCCTCACAAAGTAAAGAAGGTGTAACAACGCATGGATTTTTATTCTTAGATGAGACTGCGTTTACTGGTGATACATTTAATAATGTATTTACAACAAGTTCAATAACGGACAATATTCAAGTTTATTATTTAGATAATTCACAATTAACAGCTAAATTAACATATGTTGTTTTAGACATTGGTGGGGCAACAACAACGGCTGAGAATAAAGTATTAGTTTTACCGCAATTAAGTGGTTCTTTTGAATCAAAAGTTATTAAATTTATAATGAAAAGAAATGAGCTTGAAAACCTTTATGATGTTATGGTTGGTAGTAAGTGGCTTTCTGGTGGAAACTCAGATAAGATAATCGCTGCTAACATTAACACCAAATTAACTAATTCAGGTTATTTCTTCCCATTAGAACCTTTGGAAAGCGTTGAATTGTTATATGATGGTTATGATTGGTTGGTTGTTAACACGCAGAAACAACAGTATGTACAGGCAACCCCGATTAATTACCTATTATATGGTACAAATGGCACCGCGGGTTCATTTAAAAATAGAACTATAAGTAATTTATTATAATGAAACTATTAGAAGTATTAAAACTACACAGCGAACCATTTACTCTAGAAGTAGAGGATGGTTTAGAGTTTCCTGACAACAAGCATGAGACAGCGAAAGATTTTATACAATTTTGCTGTGATGAGTTGGGTATAAACGGTAGTTTTAAGTGTATACTTTGTCATGATAGAGAAAAACACGGCGTTAAGACAACAGCATATTATCGCGATAAAGATAAACTTGTCTGTGTTTACGCCAAGAATAGAATGTTGGGTGACGTTATGAGAAGTGTTGCGCATGAATTAGTCCATAAAAAACAATACGAGGATGATCGTATTGTTAAACCTGTTCAGGATATTGGTGGTGAAATAGAAGATGAGGCAAACGCAGTTGCTGGTCAATTGGTTAAGAAGTACATCAAAACCAAAGAGAAGGGTAAAACCTTATTTGAATCAGTAGACTATTTCGGCTTTAAAATCATTTTGTAACTTTTTTTTAAAAAAACTTTGTTGCTAAGTATTTTTTATTTAGTTTTGTGCTATGGAAAAAAAATCTAGAGTTGAGTTTCTTTATGAAAACTCGTTTAAAGCAACATATAGAAAAGCTGTTAAAAGAAAACAGTTAACACAATTCGATAATAGACATGAGGGGTTTGCTAGTTTGCACCATATGGTGTATAATGACCCAGAAGATCTTTTCTACGATTACAACCTATTTAATTTCCTATCAAATATGGGGATACCCCCAACCAATTATTTGGGTGGAGAAAAAACACCAAGAGAAGTCGCTTTTAACTTTCTAGTTGAGTGTGACCCAACATCAAACAAAGAAAATTTACAATGGTTACTTGGTTTATATAAAGACCAACTGATTAGTTATACACCAACAGAAGGTCCAGGTAATAATATTAATGTTAATTTTTACGAAGACCTATACACAACTGTTAAATCGTCATTGGAAACCTTTGCTTTCCTTAAAAAAACGAACGTTTTATCGGAAAATAAGAGAGACATTAACAAATACCCGAATTACCGAACACTTAATGAGGTTGTATTACCTTATATGATGATGGGTGACGAGGGCGAGGATAACGTACACACCTTGGATACTAAAGAATTGAGATGTATCCAAAACCATCAAAATTTTATTGAAAAAAGTAAAGAGTATGACGAAAGTGTTGGTCGCGCTGAATTAGTTTTTGAGAATAAAGATTGGGTTATTGTTGTGACGCATGACAAACCAGCTAACATTGAGTTTGGTAAATACACAACCTGGTGTACGGCGGGTACGCGATATGGTAGTATGTTTGAATCTTACCATGGAAGAGGTGAGTTATTTGTATTAGTTAAAAAAGGTTATGGATCTAAACAATCTATTAAGAAAGATCCTTCCGTTCGTTTGCAATTCCATTTTGAGGACCAACAATATATGGATGCACCCGATAGACCAATCAGCATTAATGATTTCTTGTTTAAAAACCCTGAGATTAAAAACTTCTTCAAGAAGTACATCACAAAAACCGTTCTACCTAAGAGGCAGAAAAAGGGTAAAGTTAATGATGATATCCAGTTCTTATTGAAACTTGGTTATGGTGACGAAATCATCAAGATGTTGAAAGAATCAAAACCAACGGTATTAGATTTTAGTGGTAATAAAATGGATTTTAGTCTATTGAGTGAAATCGGTGATATAGATAGCCTTGAAAAACTTGATTTTTCTGATTGTTCTTTATCGCAAATACCAGATTCAATCCAAAACTTAAAAAAACTTAAATATCTTAAGTTAAGAAACAATGATATCGAGTTCATCCCAGATTGGTTAAATAAATTAACAAGTTTAACATTCTTGGACCTATCGGGTTGTGATATTAAGAACCGATTCGACCTAAGTGGTTTATCTAACGTAACGGATGTTGTTTTGGATTATAACAGAAGAATGACCGATCTACCAACTGGACTCGAGACTTTGAATAAGCTAGCTAGATTAACAGCGTCAAATTGCTCACTTAAGAAAGTTGAGGAATCAATACTTAACTGTCCCGAATTATTCCTTGTGGATTTTCATGGTAATAAGAATTTAACTAAAATACCAGTGAATATTAGTGGTATGGAGAATATCATTGCTATTTGTATCGATGATACGGGTATTGATAACGATTTAATGAAAGCTTTGAAAGCTAACAGAAGAAGTAATGATGTTAGTATTATAAAATACGACTCTTAATTCGTTAAGAGCGGTTTTTTATTGCGTTTAACCGACTTTATCGCATATCGCGATCTAAGATATATAATAAGTGAATTTAGGCCATCTAAATCGCTTTTTATTATTGACAACGGATGGTTATTTGAAGGGTCTATTAAGTGTACTTCAGCCCTTTCACTAGAAATTCTTACCTCTAAATTCATTAACACAATAATAATATATTTATATATAGGAATAAAGCGAAAAAACAATGTATTTATAATATAATGAAAAAGTCGGACATTTATAGAAAAACGATTATTAACCAAATACTTACTGAGGGTCAGTCAAGTAATAATCGTGTCTCTTTTTCCTACGATAAGAGTTTAAATAGTGGTGTTTATAGCGAAATTATAACGCTTGAAGAGATACAACAATCTACCGAAAATTTCAAAAATGAAAGTTCTGTCGAAAATTTTTTAGAAAATTTTATACATAATAGAATTGGAGTTATTCTTGAAGATTGTGGTTACTCGATAAATACGAATCTAATTGATTTTGGGTCTTCAGATTTTTACGATGGTTATGAATTAAATATACCTATCCTAAAAGAAAATGAGGAGTTATTGGAAGATCTATTTAGTGAAATAGATGCTGAGTTAAAACCAGAACCAAAACCAGAGCCCGCACCAGCGGCGCCAGCCCCAGCACCCGATAAAGTTATTAATAAAGATATTAAAAACAGGGTTTCTGACGTTCCGATTACAAAGGAACCAACTGCTGGTCAAACACCCCACTTACCAACCCAAGCTAAGGTTAGAAAAACCCAGAACCCTAGAAAAGTTGACTTATTGTTAAAATCAACTTTTGAAAGTAAATTTGTTGATTATAAGTTATCAACAGATGTTGGTGATTGGAAACCAATCAAGACTTTAAAAGCCGATGGCAAGTTAATGATAACGTGGGAGTCTGTAAAAGAACCATCATTACTTGTTGAGACAATTTTATTCCCAGCCGATTCAAACAAAGTAAAAATTAAGGTAAAAAATAGAAAAGGACAAATTTTTATTGACCATTTCTTTGAAATTTACCGAATACCAACTGACGCTTTCCTGGCTGAAAGATTCTTCCGTAAAACATATTTTAATCTACTTAAAAAATTTATAGATACACGAGTTATCACATTGGAACCTTTTGCAACTAATTTTATTTTTTGGAAAACGGATAACCCAAACTTCTCATACTCGTTTAGTTCACCTAATAAAAATAAAATTATATTGGATTTGATTAGCTTCATAAGTACAGCTAGAAAACCAATACTAGATGATTTTTTTGAGCAAAATAACCTAAAGCACAAACAAGGTTATTTGCAGACGTTACTTGACGCCGCTGAAGCAGCTGGTATTTTTAGATTTAAAAGGGAAGGTAACGAGATCATCATTTTAAAAGGCCCTAACTATAAACCATTCTTAGATGGGAAGGTTAGGAGAGTAACCACATAACAAAAAATTTTGAATTATGACTTTTAAACAAATTGAAGTAACCTCTTGTTGTCTCGACATAATTATAATTTTTTCACCTTTTTTACTTTTATTTGGCGGGGGTGTTTCACTATTCACCTGGTCATTTTATTTAATCTATTTACCCTATCTATTATTTAATGTTTATAAGCACAACCTTAAAAAGAAAAACAGGTTGATGCTCGAGAACGAATTTAAAAAAATAGAGGAAAAAGATTTGGTTATTCACTAAATTTTACTATATTTGTACGTATGGTACAGATATTAGGGGATATTCACGGTAATTTCCAGAAACTTTATATGAAGGCTATGGCTGTAAAAGACACCACCATTATACAGGTTGGTGATTTCGGCGTTGGGTTCCGTAGTCGTGCTAGGATGGACGAGGAGATGATCGAAATCAATAAAAGATTAGCAAAAAACAATAATAACTTATTAGTTATTCGTGGTAACCACGATGATCCCACATATTTTGATGGTAACTATAATTTTAGTAATATAGAATTCTTACCAGATTATACTGTTAGAACAATTGAAGGTAGGAATTACTTATTTGTTGGGGGTGCGGTTAGTATCGATAGATGTCAAAGAAGAGCTGGCGTTGATTATTGGCCAGAAGAAAAATTTGTTTTAGATATCGACAAGCTAAATGCGATCCGAGAGAATATTGATGTTGTGATTGCACATAGCTCCCCAAGTTTCTGCGAACCAGTTCATTTTAACGAATTAGTTTGGTATTTTGTTTCACAAGACCCAAGTCTACATGACGAGTTATTACGGGAGAGAAAAGATTTTGAGACAATGCACGCTACGTTAAAACTTAATGGCCATAGAGTTGAATATTGGTTCAACGGACATTTTCATTTCACAAAAGAAGAATTAATAGACGATACCAACTTTATGTTGCTTGGTATTGATAAATTTTATGAATTTAACCACTAATATGAGTAAAGAACAACAAGAAAAACCAAAAGGTGTGCTATTCGGTATATTAGCATACCACACAGAAGAAGAATACCAATCTTTTCTGGAACAAATAAAAAACGGTTCTGAACCAGAGATTATTTTAGTTGTTAATGCGGCTTTAAGGTATGCCCAATCAAAAGGTGCGTTTTCACTGGAAGAATCGGAAATAATAATTAACACTTTAAAAATTTTTAGTCAAGAAGATGGAAAAGCCGAAAGTAATTAATTTATTAGAATGCCCTCAATGTAACATACCAAAAGGTTGGGGTCATGAAGTCATTATTGTTAATAATGAACTTTATTGTGGTAAATTATTGGTATTTAAAAAAGGGTGTAAATTCTCAATGCACTACCATATGATAAAAGATGAAACATGGTTTGTTGACAAGGGGTCTTTCATTTACAGGTGGATTGACACTGAAACAGCTGAAGTGGTTGAACAATATCTTTATCCAGGGGATTCGGTGAGACAATTACCAGGCCAACCGCATCAATTAGAGGCGATAACCGATGGTGTGGTGTTTGAAGTCTCAACACAGCACTTTGATTCAGATTCATACAGAGTTTGGAAGGGTAGTTCGCAAAAAAATTAACCAGTTGTTTGGTTTTTCGTTTATTTTTATTTACTATTATAAATAATATGGGTTTATTGTACAAAATAGCTAAGTGGAGTGTTAATAGGCTAATCAGAAAAGGTGTGGATTTAACAGATTTGGTTGAAACCGATAAACGCACCCAGAACATTAGGGAAATAGCACAAAAGTTAAATGATGAGATGTTTACGTTGCAGGATGAGTTCTCAATTAAGAGGGCCCAGATAATAGAATTGCAGAGTGAACTAATAAGGGCTATTGAACCTATTTACATTACAATGCTCGCCGAGAGCAAAGATTCAATGGTACAAACAACCATGACAAAACATTGGATTGATAAACTTGATGAGATTAATTACGCTATTGGTGAGCATGAAACCACTGTTAAAGAATTTAATAAAAAACACGAACAATTAAGAATTTTAGAGAGTAAATTATGAAATTTAATGAATTAACGGAAGAACAAATTGAAAAAGCTAGAGAAATCTACACGAATAAAGAGTTATCTTGGGATGATCGAATGAGTTTACTCGTAGCTTTATTTGGTAAATCTGAAAGAACTGTTAGGAAGTGGTGTTCGGAGAAGCTAAACTTTAAAGAGAAAGTTGACGTTGAGCCAGAACAATATATTAAAGCTAAAGCTAGGGTTCATGATGAAAATAAGAAACGTTTTATTATCAGCTGGGCTCAAAATAATACACCAGCCCATACACCTTTCATGAAAAACATGGAAGCATACGCCGAGTTTATTGATGCCGACATCCACATAATTGCTGGTAGGTATAAAAACCCAACCAGTGTATGGACAACTGAACAAGCTTCTGATGAATTTTGGCACGATGATTTTTTACCTTATCTTGATGCAAATAGACACGATATTCATAAGTATGTGTCGATTTTGTCGGATATTAAGATTCAACCAACAGCGGTTAACCCAATGACAGGTTTACAAGCATTAAGCGGTATTAATTCATGTATCTTTGGTAGTCCAAAGGTTCAAATGGAGATGATACCAGTTTTGGAAAATAATAAACCTAAAATGGTGTTAACAACAGGTGCGGCAACAAAAAAGAATTATACCGACTCTAAATCAGGTAAGACTGGTGACTTCCACCATACATATGGATTTGTAATTGTTGAAATAAAGGATGATGAAACGTTTTTTGTTAGACAAGTAACGGCGAATGATAACTCAGGTGCTTTCACTGATTTATGTCATAGAGTTGAGGGCGGTAAAGTTTCGATCGTTGATAGTATCTCAGCCATTGTTTTTGGTGATATACACTACGGTCATCATGATCAAGAGGTAATTGATAAAACGCATGAACTACTCGATGTCATTAAACCAGACCACGTTGTATTGCATGATGTGTTTGATGGCAACTCGATAAGCCACCACGAGATGAAAGATCCGTTTATCCAATATGCCAAAGAGATTAATGACACCAATTCGGTTGAAAAAGAGATTAACGGTATGTTGGAAGGGTTAGAGTCTTTTAGACATTATAAGAATGTGGTTATCGTTAGAAGTAACCACGATGATTTCTTAGACCGATGGTTAAAGAATGAGGATTGGAAAAGACAACCGACAAGCAAAAACTCTTTAGCTTATATGGAATATTCAGCGATGCTGTTGAAACAATATGCTAAGGGTGAGGTTAAGGGTGTGATTCCAGAAATAATCAACCAGAAGTTTCCTAAGTTTATAACATTAAACAGAAACGCCTCTTACATCGTTAAGAATTGGGAACTTGGACAGCATGGTGATGTTGGTTCTAACGGTAGTAGAGGTTCTTTATTACAGTTTAGAAAACTAAACACAAAGATCGTGGTTGGTCACTACCATTCACCTGGCAGAAAAGATGGTGCTTTAGCGGTTGGCACATCAACTAAACTAAGAGTGGGGTATAACATCGGCCCAAGCTCATGGTTACAATCGCACGTGATCATCCATAAAGATGGGCGAGCACAACACATTAACTTTATTAAAGATAAAGAAGGTAAAATAGGTTTCACAACATTTAATATATAAAAAATGAATTTTAGGACAAGAGATGGAGTTATTATTGAGAATGTGTCCGAATATGTTTCAGAATGGTTAAATCAGCATCCAGAATCTGAAGTTTACATAGGATGCGACTCACAAGAAGTTGGTACTAATGTTAATTATGTAACAACAATATGTTTATATGAGTTTGGTAGAGGTGCCCACGTTATACACCGCAAAGAAATCGAGCCAAGACCAAAGAAGGGTGATCCAGTTGCAAATATGCACCCAAAACTATGGTCTGAAGTTGTTAGGTCGGTTAGTGTGGCCGAATCTTTAAAAGATATTAACGCGAAAATAACAGTGCATGTTGATTACAACTCAAAACAAAGTGAGAAATCAAATCAACTGTATGAAGCGGGTATTGGCTACGCTAAATCAATGGGGTATGATGCCGTTGGTAAGCCAGATGCATGGGCCGCGAGCTCAGCAGCGGATAATTATTGTAGATAAAAATAAAGTTATGACTATACAAGAAATCGCTAGAGTAGCACATGAATTGAATAGAGCTTATTGCGAAAGCATAGGTGATCATTCACAGCCAGATTGGGATAATGCACCAGACTGGCAAAAATCATCAGCAGTTAACGGTGTGCAGTTTCACATCGATAACCCTGAAGCATCACCTTCAGCATCACATGACTCATGGATGAAACAAAAAACTGAAGAAGGTTGGAAGTATGGGCCTGTTAAAGATGCGAATAAAAAGGAACACCCATGCTATGTTCCATACGAAGAATTACCAACTGAGCAAAAATCCAAAGACTACATTTTCAGACAAACAATTCATAGTTTGAAAAATTTTTTAGAAAAATAATTGCTTTTTTTGAAACTTTTCGTAATATTGAAGTATATATAGAAAAATAATAAGAATTTCGATGAGAAACTTTACAAATATAGGAAGAACATTTGGTGATGAGAATCGCCCAGGGTTCCTATTGTAAAAATCTCAGATAAAAATATACTAGATACAATAAGGAACCCAGGGAGAGATCTCTGGGTTTTTTCGTTTAAAAGAAAAAAAAATGAAAAAACTTTAAAATAAATTTGGTGGTAAGAAAATTAGTTACTAGTTTTGTACCACAATTCTGAAAGGAAAACGTTCTTTAAAAAAAAAAATAAAAAAATGTCGCAAGAGTTTGGAAGTTTGAAAAATCCTTCTTAATTTTGTGACAACAAATGGGGATGGGTACAGCACATTACATGTACTTAAAGGAAAAACTACAAAAAAATCCATCCCGATATTTGGTACCATAGCTCAGTTGGTAGAGCAAAGGACTGAAAATCCTTGTGTCCCTGGTTCGATTCCAGGTGGTACCACAGAACAATGTTCTTTGACATGTTGGAAAATCAAAACGGTCCATCAGTCCAGCTGGAGTGGACGCCGCCCTGTCACGGCGGAGATCACGGGTTCGAGTCCCGTATGGACCGCAAAGATAAAATAATGAGGATGGTTTCTGCATATTTCTTTAGGCTGTTAACCTCGTGGTCATGGGTTCGAGTCCCATACGGTCCTTAGGGGCCGTTAGCTCAGTTGGTTAGAGCACGTACATATACATCCTGTATTTTATCTTAACTTAATGGGAATGCATTCAGCAAATTTTACAAAATCAAACTTTTACTTTGACACAAAACGCATTCCGAAATTTGGTCTCGTAGCTCAGCTGGATAGAGCAACTGCCTTCTAAGCAGTAGGTCACAGGTTCGAATCCTGTCGGGATCACGAAACTAACTAAAGTAATAAAGCTCGTACTGACTCTTAACTGAGAGGTACATGTATACTAGAAGGCAGGTGAAGTTCCTGAAAGTTAGTTTTTTTATATGGCGATATCTTGGAGAGTCGGTAGCTATCATGAGCACCGATGCAGAGAAAAGATTTACATGAAGGTCTTTTTACGGTTCGAATCCCTCTATCGCTACAAACCTCAGGAGTAATTAACCCGAGACTGACAGGTTCGAAACTGTCGTTTGATTGTGGTGTAGAGGGCACGGTAGAACGAAGTAGGTTACACAACTGAACTGGGAAACAGGTTGACGGTTCGAATCCAGTCTCAATCAACAAGCCGTCTTTTTTCATAATCGCACCGATGAGGGGATCATTAAGACGAAAAAGATAATGATGTGATAGCGATCGGGGGTTTTTGCCAAGTTTTCCAGAAAACTGGGGTCTCGTTTCTTACCGAAGGAGTTTCCAGACCTTAAATGAAACTCAAACGATAGTGAAAAAGTAGGGACATATAGAGCAGCTTACTCTTGTCCCGAAATAGTCAGGTGGCGGAGTGGACTAACGCTAACTAGGAAGAGTCTGAGGGTGGTAGCCTAGTACCTATACCCGTGATGACCGCAGGTTCGAATCCTGTCCTGGCTTCTAAAAAATGAGGACTTTATCTATTGAACTTCATACAATAGAGGCTTTTTGGTGAGGCGAAACCATAAGATATTGCGGGATAGTAGCAGAGGTAGCTCGCTAGGCTCATAACCTAGAGGTCGGGGGTTCGAATCCCTCTCCCGCTACTAAAATAGCTCTATAGCAAGCACGGTAACGTTGCTGCAAGTGGGTAAATGATGGCTGATTGGTTAGACACTCCTTAATACTAGGATCGGAGAGAAAAGTCTAAGCATTACTGCAAGTAATTTACAAGGTGGGTTCGATTCCTACTAGGGCTACTGGGAGTGTTCGCGGTAGGGGTCTGTTCGAGACGGTAGTAACAAACACTTAAAATCGGGGTTACAAAGAGTCGGACCGTTTATTCAGTTTCAGGGCGATAAAAACTGGCGTTTTTGGTAATGGTTTATTGTGAAAACCTATGCCCGTGATGTTAGTGGGTTTGATCACCCCTTTCACGTTAATCGTGACGAAACTTCCCAGGGAGTAGTCACAAATGCGAGAGTAGCTCAGCTGGTAGAGCACAACCTTGCCAAGGTTGGGGTCGCGGGTTCGAATCCCGTCTCTCGCTCAACTAATGATGAAAAAGTACTTAATGAGTATGCTAACTGGGACACTGCCAGAACCCAATAACCCATAGGTTAGTGAAAGTTAAGGAAAGACAATGGCGCATCGGGAACTCATGAGGCCGCAATCTCAATGAGGATTTAGGAGACAACGTGATAGCTCCATTTATCCCGCACTGGTAAGAAATTTGGTCAATTCATTAGTAAATTCCTCTGTAGCTCAGCGGTAGAGCCCTCGACTGTTAATCGAGTGGTCCCTGGTTCGAATCCAGGCGGGGGAGCAAAAACAATGGTTTTCCCCACTCAACGGATGTCGACAATCCAGAGTGGAATCGGAATTCAGCACCCTCAGCCAGGGCCCTGAGAAAACTCAGAAGAAGCTGTTAAGATTGGAGCGAGACGGGTACTCCATCATTGTTTTTATTTGGTCGGTTCATCTAGGGGTCAGGATTCAAGGTTTTCATCCTTGCCACACGGGTTCGAATCCCGTACCGACTACGATAGAGGTATAGGGCTCGACCCTTGAGGCGAAGTACAAGCCATGGTCACTGAACGTAAACCAACCTCTAGCACAATTGTGTTGTCCCTTGAGAAACGAGAGTGCGGTCATAACAGTTATTTTAAGTTAAGGGTGGTTAAACAACAAACTTAAAGTATTGGCTGATGGCGGTACACCACACAACACAGAGGACTTCTCAACCTCAAAATAGTCAGGTTTGGTACAAGGTCGGTTCGAGTCCGATGGAAGGTCGTGGATGTCGGGTAGCTCCCTGTAGAGAGGTTCGATTCCTCTCCTGACTACAAAAGTGATGAAGGGAGTTTAATAAATTGGTGTAAGACCCGTCAACTACTGAGAGAGTAGTCTTTGCAAGGGATTTGAGTATGGTTGGCACGTCATTACTTTATTTAAAATAGTCAGGTGGCAATTGGGTGTCACAGCCGCTTCGGGGGCTGTATCACGCTCCCTGTAATGGGGAGTTCAGGTTCGAATCCTGTCCTGACTACAATTGCCATGCTACCCACACCTAGGGTTAGTGAGTCACTTAAAGGGGTACAGTCTGTACTACAAGGCAGACCATGGTAATAACTAGTGATATAGCTCAATTGGTGAGAGCAAATGCCTTATACGCATTAGGTTACGAGTTCGAGTCTCGTTATCACTACAATGAGTAAGAGATACTCAGCAGACTTGTCAATGTCTCATTTAAACTTGATAGGGTATCGGACTGGACATCCTAATATCCACATAGAAGACTATCCCATGGGTAGAAACTGGGTGTGGCTCTATAAAACGCCAGTCTCGTGGGAATAAAGCTAGGTAACAGAAGCTCCCAGTAGTTTGACTTTTTTTAACGGGGATGCCCAGCAGGTTGTTTGAAAGGAAATAAACCGATATGACTACTCATCCGAATCTCAAGATGGGGAAAAATGGTTGACTGCGTAATGAGGGATGGTGCCCGAGTCCAGAAATGGTTGCCCAGTGCAGGTTCGAGTCCTGTGTCAGCCACAAAAAACCCTCACAGCGGCTGGTGCCACCAGTGGACGACCCGAAGAAACGGGATTAGGATCCAAGTTCACTGAAAGCATGTCTTCGGACGGAAATGGTGGTCGGGGTTTTTAAAAATAGTGTCTCGGTAAGCTCTGACGAAAGTCAACTACGAGGTCTCGTCTGGCAGAAGGCCTCTGATCCAGACCAAATTGCGGGTATAGCTCAATTGACTAGAGCACTAGCCTTCCAAGCTGGGGGTTGCGAGTTTGAGTCTCGCTACCCGCTCCAACGCCTGAATAGCTCAGTTGGCCAGAGCAGCTGATTTGTAATCAGCGGGTCGGGGGTTCGAATCCCTCTTCAGGCTCCATTTTTTCCAATATGTCAATAAAAGACTTGTCTTTATCGAACAGTTTTCCTATTTTTATATAAAAAATATGGCGAACGGGGTTTATAAGATAACAGAGGATTTTGAGAAAGCTTTAAGTGATTATACTGGGGCTCCTTATGTGGTTACAGTAGATAACCAAAGTAACGCACTATTCTTGGCGTTATATTACGAAAATTATGTGGTTGGTAAAGTCGAGACAGATACAATCACAATTCCATCCAGAACATACCCTTCAGTACCTTGTGAGATCATACATGCTGGTCTTAAAGTTAATTTTAAAAAAGTTGAGGGTAAAACTTTGAAGGGTGCTTATCAATTAGAAGGTAGCAATGTTTGGGATTCAGCGTTAAGATTCACAACTAATATGTATATACCAGACACACATATGTGTGTTTCATTCACAGGTCCTTACAAACATTTCAAACTTTCAAAAGGCGGTGCCATATTAACCGATAGTTATGAAGCCTATCTTTGGTTTAAACGCGCCAGATATTCTGGTAGACGTGAATGCTCTTATCACGATGATAATCTGGATATGCTTGGTTGGAATTTTTATATGATGCCAGAGTTAGCATCAAGAGGCTTATTATTGATGGGGCAATTCTATGATATGCAAGGTAAACCCAAACATAATGAAGATTTGGAGTTGCCGTACCCAGATTTATCAAAATTTGAAATTTATACTAAATGAAAAAGGGTATAATTGGTGCGGGTGGGTTTGGTCGAGAAGTTTTTTGGAGCTTAAACCCAATTGAAAGAAATAAAACAGTGTTTTTTGTCAATGATGAGTATTGGGACAACAATGACCCGAATATATTACCATTATCTCTTTTTGAAACAGATAAATATGAACTAATCGTGGCCATAGGAGACCCTTTTGCCAGAAAAATAGTTATCGAATCATTACCTAAGAAAACAAAATTCTTCACCCATATACACCCTTCAGTGCAAATCTTAGGGGATGATGTTGAGATCGGTGAAGGTACTATTATTTGCGCTGGCACTATTTTAACAACAAATATTAAAATAGGTAAACATTCGCATTTAAACCTACAAACCACAGTTGGTCATGATACGGTTATTGGTGATTTTTTCACAACAGCACCTGGCGCCAAAATATCTGGTAATTGTAAAATAGGTGACCTAGTTTACATCGGAACAAACGCTTCTGTTAGGGAAAAAATAACAATTAATGATATGGTAACAGTTGGTTTAAACTCTGGTGTTGTTAAAAACATATTAGAGCCTGGGGTATATGGTGGTTTACCCTGTAAAAAAATAAAATGATGAAAGAACTTTGCTTAATAGCTGCCTATACACCTGATTTAGAGAGACAGGATGTACTAAGAAAGTTAGTTACCAAACTAAAGGAATCTGACAAGAAAATACTGTTAATATCACATAGCCAAACACCACCAGATATCCTACAAAGAGTTGACTACCATTTCTATGACTCTGAAAATGAATTTTTAACAGATAATAAATATAAAGTTTGGTATGGGTCATCGATAGGTGGTGATATGATTGTTTCACAGGACGTTATTAAATACTCCGCGGCCCTATTACCTTGTACCAGAAACTTGTGGTTTGGCCTACAAATCGCTAAGATGTTAGGTTATGGTTGTGTACATTACATTGAATATGACACCGAAATATTGGATATTAACGTTATAAACGAAAATACCTTATTAATGGAAGAGTATGATGGGGTTTATTATACCGATGAAGCTGAATGGCAGATAAGGTTACCAGAGCATCGTAGCGGAACTCACCTATATGGCGCGTATTCGGTATATAATGTTACTAACTACACATATGAGGATCTGGTTTGGGATAGAGATAAACTACTTGAAGAATACACCAAACCGAATAATTCCCAGCTAGTTGAAAAGGTTACGGAGAACATCCTGATTAACGGTAGAAAATTCGTTATTAAAAATAAGAAAGATTTGGTAGAGAATGGTTTAAGACCAAATCTACTTAATAAAGGTAGCAACAGTAAACCAATAGACCCTAAGATATTTTTTGTTGACGATGGTTTTGTAAAACTATATGCTTTAAACGCTAAACAAACAAACGAATACATAGAAGTTGTTTTTAACGGTGACAAGATAAGGGTCTTCACCTTACAACCCAGCCATTACATGGTCATAAATATTGGGTTGGTTGATGATGTTACAAACGTTAAGGTCTACAATGATAATGAGTTTGTAAGAGGTTATGATCTGTCAACACAAGAAGATCTGGATAGGTTAATAAAATATAACCACGTAAGAAAAATGTCTTAGAATTTGTTTTATACGGAATTAGTTACTACTTTTGTCCCATAACATAAAAAAACAATTATGAAATTTGACTTTGATGATATTTTGATCATGCCCGCTGAGATAACAACCATTAATTCTCGTTCAGAGATTTATGAGTTTGATAATATGGGTGGGTTACCACTATTTACGGCTCCAATGGATACGGTTGTAAATGAATCAAACGAACGTTTCTTCAGACAGGAAAATATAAATGTCGTGTTACCGCGAAAAGTGGAAGCTGACATGAACCCAAATACATCTTTTTCTCGATGGCTATCGTACAGCCTCAAACAATTTGAGGACGCATTTATTCATTACGATCAACCAAAGGATAAAACACATTACATCTTAATTGATGTGGCGAATGGTCATATGCCAGCTGTTTATGAGTTGACGAAATTGGCTAAAGAAAAATACGGTGATTCGTTGGTTCTAATGGTTGGTAATGTGGCAAACCCAGAAACATACGGTTTGTTATCAGACGCTGGTGCCGACTATGTTAGAATCGGTATTGGTAATGGTGGTGGTTGTTTAACAACACAACAAACAGGTATCGGTTATCCAATGGCCTCTTTGATTGAGGAGACGTATGAAGTATCAATGCACCTGGATAAACCCGCTAAGATCGTGGCTGACGGCGGTTTTAAAAAGTATGCTGATGTCATTAAAGCCTTGGCAATTGGTGCCGACTACGTAATGTTAGGTTCAATCCTAAACAAAGCACTTGAGAGTGCTGGTGAGACGGTTGATGAGGATGGTGAGGCCATCGATCAGTACAGTCAAAGCGCTGAATCATACCTAAAAGCTGGCGGTAAGTTATCCAAAAAATTTAGGGGTATGTCAACCAAAGAGGTACAGTCCTCATGGGGTAAAAAGAATCTGAAAACATCTGAGGGTGTTGTTAGGTTACACGATGTTGAGTATACACTCAGTGGGTGGGTTGAGAACTTTAGACACTACCTTAAATCCGCGATGAGTTACACAGATTCCAGGAACCTTAGTGAGTTTATTGGTCAGGTTCAGTACAACCAAATAACAACCGCATCTTTTAATAGATACAATAAATAAAAGAAAAGCCCCAATCGGGGCTTTTTTATTTGTTTAATATCGGTCTATATTTTAAACTCGATGTGTTCCAGATGCATCCAGAAGCTACGTCCCAACCATAGTACCATTTGTGTGTCATCCTGGCTTTGTATATGTATGGGGCTATCTCTATACCATCATAAGTTTCAGACACCTCAGCCCAGTTAATGTCCCACCCTTTTCCTATCGAGTAAGGATCATCTTGTTTAATCATAACATACCTCTCTTCAAATTTAACCAGCTCTTCGTAACTTATTATCCTAAGAACGTTTAAACCATCTAAACTAATCTCAAAAGCGTGTACAGCGTCATCATATTGGTAGAAGGATGTATGTTTATGTGTTGTGAAATCTAACCAACCGAAACCAACCGCATACCAAAGGCCCGTGGGTTTGGGGCCGCCAGCTCTTTGTTTGCTATCCATTTTTTTTAGATCATTATCATGCGTTAAATGTAATCTTGTGTTATCGGTGACACCAGAGTTTATCAATTCTTTTTTAAGTTCTATTAAATCACCCCTGGTATCAAATAGATAATCATCCTCGGGATTATAATCATCTTCATCATCATTTTCGTTAATACCATTCTCCTTCTCCCACTTAGCCAACCTATCAAATTCATATTCACCAGAAAGTTTGTCATAACCACAATCATGACAAAGATATGGATCCTCATCATCGTCCTCAATGGTCCATGAATGGTCACATTTTGGGCAAGCTATCGATATATTACCCTTTTTCTCGTTAATAACCGACATAATTTGTCGCATTCTTTTAATCTCCTCGTTAATATTCATTAGTAAAATATTTACTTATAAATATAAACTTTATTCGATAAAGCAAGTATTTATTATTAAAAAACAATATGGCAGATTTTCAATGGAAAGGGCAATGGTTTGGTGATCTAATCACGGGAAGCACCGTACCTTATGCAGAAAACAATAACGTAACACACAACGGTATATATTATATCTGTACTAGTTTTGCTGAGGTTGGTTCGCCATCACCAGATATGGATACTGATCATTGGGATGTTATACTTAGAGACGGTCTCTCTGGTAGTTCTGGCCAAGCTGGTTCTTCAGGGACAAGTGGTGTTGATGGATCTTCATCAGTTCAAACACACTGGGTTAGTGGTGAGGCTGGTAATAATGGTACTGTTGCCGCTGGCGATGTTGTAACAGTGGGATCCGACTATGTAATGATAGACACCAGTTTATATACCCAAGGTCCAGATGACGATGGTTATGCGGCTTCAATAACGATATCTGGTAAAACTTATAGTAGGGACGGTAAATTAGTTGTCCTTGGTGACTTAGTTGTCTATGATTCGGATATCGTAAACGATGGCCAAATAAGAGTTGACGGTGGTCTCATACTAGAAGGGGAAGCCCAAATAGAAGGAAACGGAATAATAATTTAAAAATAAAACAAATAAAAACAAAAAAATGCAATACATTCAATTACAATCACAAGCTGCGGGCGCTACACCAACACCAGGAGAGGGTAAATTTAACTTCTTTATCGATGAGGTTGATGGCCTACCTAAAATAAAAGACGATAATGGTACGATCATTACCGTTGACGGTTCAACACAGACCTTAACGTCATTAACATATGCCGCTTTTATTGAGCTAATAATGAACAATGAGTTAACAAAAGGTTATTTCTATGAAATAAACGATTATGAAACTTGTTATGATCAACCAGATTTTAGTGCAGACGGTTCGGCAATAACCACTGGTAATTATAAAACTTCTGGTGAAATTGAGCCGATAATTGTTTTTGCAACCGCGGCGGGTCAAATTGCAACAGAAGCTTTTCAAGCAGCTTATCCTAAAGATAAGATAAAATATGATTGGACGTTTGGTGTTACTGAAGTGACTGGTAACCCAGCTAAAGGTAGAATTATCGAAAGAATCGATGAGTTCAATAATAGAACTGATTACGATCACAGAAATATTTTGTTCAAAAGATACACAATGTATTACCCAACTCAGGAATTGGTTGGTACATTAAACATTGATAATGGAACGGTTATCGGTATCGGCACAACATTTACAAGTTTATCAACTGGACAGAGAATTTACATTCATGACTCTGGTTTAGAGTATATGATAACGGCGATTGCTGATGATACTAACATGACTGTAACTGGTATAACGTATAATAACTCAAACGGATCACGCTTTTCAACAACTAATTCAATAACTGGTTATAAAAGAAGTAACACTGGTGACCCATTAGAGTTTACCGAATATCGCACTTTTGATTTTGAAAATGGTGATTGTATTAACAACTACATTGGTAATTACGCAAACTTAAGAAACTGGGATGATAACAATTTTTATCTAGCTAATAACGTGTTTATTGCCGATGGTCACGATATTATTAATAATACAATTGGTGATAATTCATGTAACAACACATTTGATGATGATATTGATGGTAATATTATCGGTTCAGGTTTTAGTAATAACACAAGTAATGATGATTTTGACGATAACAGGATTGGTCAGGATTTTCGTGGTAATATCATAACAGCTAATTTTTATCGCAACCAAATAGATTATAATTTTAATAACAATATTATAACTTGTGATAATGATTTTGATGATAATCGCATTGGTAACGAATTTAATAATAATAGAATAGACTGTGATGATTTCTATAGAAATCAAATCGGCAATAACTTTAGTTATAATAAAATCATTGGTGATAGTGATGATTTCCAGAATAATGTTATTGGTAATCAATTTAACAATAACACTATTTCAAGAGAGTTCATTAAAAATATCATCGGAAACGGTTTCAACGATAACGAAATCCTTGTTGAGTTCACCGATAATATCATCGGAAACGGTTTCAATAATAATAACATCCTTCGCGATACTAATGGTGATGGCTATTTTAATAAAAACGAAATTAGTCACTATTTCAATAATAATGACATAACCGCACAGTTTGTTAACAATAAAATTGGTAGTGATTTTTATAGCAACACAATCCAAAATGCATATGCTGGTACAAATTATGTTGAGTTCACCGATAATATTATAGAATACGATTTTGCTAATAACAACATAGACGTACCTTTTAATAACAACAGAATCGGGCTTCAATTTAGCAATAATACAATATCATACGATACAAATACCAACGGTTATTTTCAGAATAACGTTATTGGAAACACTTCCCAGAACAATATGATCAACGGGGATTTTGAACATAATCAAATAGCTAACGGTTTTATTGGTAATAATACCAATGGTAAGTTTGCCTATAACGAAATAGGTAACTATTTTGAGTCAAATGAAACTCAGGATGAGTTCACTTATAATAGAATCGGTAATGAGTTTTACAACAATACCATAGGTGAGTACTTTGGTTTTGGTTTTAGTACTGTTAGAGGTAACGTAATTGGTAACCGTTTCCAAAATAACACAACACGTGAACATTTCTATGATAATAATATATGTGACGGCTTCACCAACAACACCACACCAGTGGATTTCCAATACAATGAAATTAAATATCCTATCAGCGGTGTTGATTTCACTGGAAATAACAGAAATGTTGTCTCTTTTTCACATACCTCACCAACTTCAACACAAGATGGTACCTACAGTGTTCTTGGTGGCACTTCGGATGTTCTAGGTGACGGAGCTTTATTCGAAGTGGTTGTTACTGGTAATACAATTCAAAGCGTTGTACTTACATCACCTGGATATGATTATTCGGTTAATGAGACAATAACAATATCGGCTGGTTTGTTTAATGGAAACGCTGACTTGGTAATAACAGTTTTATCTGTTAGTGGTAGGGCTATGGTTACTGGCGATTACAATTGTAAGATAAGTAGATCACCTAGCGATGGTGGTATTTTACTAATCTCCACTGAAACATTGACTGGTCTTTACACTCAATCGGAAATAACAGAGGTTTATCTTGATTAATAAAACCATTATTTAAGATAAATAAGTTGTTAACCCGATCATATGGTCGGGTTAACTTTTTTAATACCAATTATTTATAGTGGCGTGAAAAAAAAATGGATTTTTTTTGCATAACACTTGTTTATTTACTAACTAGTCACTACTTTTGTAGTGTTGTTAATCAACAAGCTCTTTTAAATAATGCCGAGGTGGTGAAATGGTAGACACGAGGGACTTAAAATCCCTTGGACATTGTGTCCGTGCGGGTTCGAGTCCCGCTCTCGGTACCAAATTTAAATGGGGATGACTGGAATTGATTGATAGATACGTTCTTTAATTTGATGCATGCAGTGTTAGTATCGGAAACACTTTAATAACCTATACACAGTTTTAAATGGCGAAAGCTATATTGATGCTGACGGCAACATCGTGTTGGACGGTCAGTCTGTTGAGTTTGCAGATCTAGAATTGGCCTAAGCGAAAGCTTGGCTGACAACAGTCACCCAAAACTGCAAAACGATGTGTCGCTATCGTATAAGCGAGCAGAAGATTAGTTCTCAGTAAACCGAACTGCTAAAATAAGGGAATTGTGAAGTTTGCCAGTTTAGAAAAACTGGATAAGCATGTGAACGAGGGTTAATTAATGACTAGACAAGACAGGGGTTCGAATCCCCTCATCTCCACAAATGGCGATATCAAACGGTATCGCCTTAATTTTTTAGTCTATGGTAAAAGGTGTAATTGCGGGTAATTTTGATGTAATCCATCCAGGGTATATTAAGATGTTTGAGGAGTGTAAAGGAAACTGTGACACTTTCATGGTTTTTTTACATGACGACCCTTCGTTGGAACGTCCAGAGAAATTAAAACCGATATTATCGGTGGAAGATCGATATGGTATGTTGTCAGCTATACGCTACATCGATACTATTAAGGTGTATCGCACAGAAAGTGAACTACATGAGTTACTGGTTAACGAGAACCCAGATGTGAGATTTTTGGGGGATGATTATAAAGATAAATCATTTACTGGGGATGATCTGGATATTCGAATACACTATTTAGATAGATCACATGGTTGGTCAACAACAAAGTACAAAAAAATGATTAGTGAATCACTTAAAATTGATTAATGGAGCAGATGGAATTAATAACGACCTATATTTGTAAGAAGGGTGATATCGGTGTGCATGACAATATGTTTGGTGGCACACTAGTGAGTTTAATTGATGACGCTTCTGCTGCATACGCTGCACAGATTTGCGACACACCAATGGTTGTTACCATTAAGATAGATGAGTTGATCTTTAAGAAAGCTGTAAAGGTTAATGCACTACTTAAAATCTATGGTAAAGTTATTGAGTTTGGTAGCACATCAGTATCTTTATACATTGAGGTTAGAAAACATAATGTACGTACAGGTGATCAGGAAATCGTTACACATACTAACATCAAATTCGTTAGGATTGATGAGGATGGCACACCAATACCAATTAGCCCACATGTTAAAGAAAGATACAAAGAACGTATCACTAAATACGGTAGAGGTCTTGTGTCTAAAAAAACAATTGAAAAAGATAAAGAAAAGGTTGTTTAATTAAATTTTTTTGTCTATATTTATAATATAATACGGAGAGTTGGCAGAGCGGTCGAATGCGGCAGTCTTGAAAACTGTTTTAGTGAAAGCTAACGGGGGTTCGAATCCCTCACTCTCCGCCACATTATAACTAGGGTCGAGCCAGATTTTGCCACGGTTATAAAATAGGTGAGGAAGGATCAGAGCTGGCCGTGACTACTCCTCACTGAATTTGGTCCTATAGCTCATTCGGTTAGAGCAACTGACTCATAATCAGTAGGTGCTTGGTTCGATCCCAAGTGGGACCACATCGGAAGGTTGGCAGAGAGGCCGAATGCGGCAGTTTGCTAAACTGTTGATCTCTGAAAAGGGATCCACTGGTTCGAATCCAGTACCTTCCACAAAAGGGGTTCTTTGACATAATACATTAAAAAATTTTTAAACTATGGAAACAATTTATTTCAGTTTAGGGATTGTTACAGCTTTAGTTGCAGTTTTACTTGTGATTGGGGTTGTGATGGTTGCTAGATTAACGAAAAAACAATCAAACCAAGAAGACACAATAAACCATATCGAAAGATATAACCAAGAAGGCCGAAATGAGCTTGCTCGTGACCTGGAAGAAATCCGAAGAGAGATCTCAAAACAATTTGAAGATGTTCATCGAATGGTTGTTCAACTAAACGATGAGATTAGGCGTGATCTAGAAAATGTTGATAGAGAAGCGCATCGACATATTGATGAATTAAACAAATATGTCGATTCACGTTTTGATAAAACGCTGGATAATGTCAGTAAGTTAATTGCTGATCACAATAAACAAAATGATAAAAAAGACCTGTTAAAGGACTAAAATAAAATAACAAAGAACCCCTTATTTTTACTTTAATGTATTAATCAAACTATTTATAGTATGAGTATGAACACAACACAGCGTAGGGTACATATTGAACTTAATAGACAGTTCTTGAGTTGGTGCAGTAAAAATAACCTGTCCCTTAAAGAAAATTCTGAAGTATTTTTTGTCAACGAGCGATTGTTGATGAAACCCGAATATATTATAAATGATAAGATTTTTGTTGATATCCTAAAGACTGGTGAGTTTAAGGAAGAGAATTTAGAATTTTATCAGATCTTCGCGGAAAGTTTTGGAACTTTAATCTTAATCAAAGAAGAACATATTTGGTCGTTGGGTGAGATAGGTAAGCAGGATCTTGAGGAAAGGTATAACTTTTCTTTTTAAGTTGAAATGAGCCAGATATATGCCACCTTTATAAAGGTGGATGATAAAGTAGTAAAGTACTTGGGCATCCAAAAGACTGAGCATGCAACAACGGTTATAGATTTTTATAATTTCCATATACTCATCGCTTTAACAAAAACACAAAAACATTTAATGTCATCACTCGATAACTCATTTTTTAATGAGTTATCCCCATTTAAAAACAAATTATTTTTTGTTTTCCAATATAACACCGATGAACTCGCCCCTATCTATGTTCTATATAGTTGCGATAGTAATAAAACTGGTATCGCTACTAAGAAAAAGATAATGAAGTTATTCGCTGAGGCTGGTGTTAATATCAAAGAAGTTATTAAAAAGGGTAAGAAGGAAAAAGAAACCCCAACAAAATTTATTTTTGACTATTAAATATTTTTTATTACCTTTGTACCGAAGTGGTAAATAAAGATGAAATATTTGAGAATGTCATGGATGAATTTGTTTTATTCAACCGAAGACACCTCTATAAACGTACCATAGAATATCTAAGCGCCACTGAAACACCTAACGGGCAAATCAAACTAGTTTTAAATCTTACCCAAATAGGTATGTTATACAATTTACAACCTATGATGTTTGCGAATGGTAGATTTGATAACGATTTATTAAATTTTTTATCAAGATATAGGGATAAGATATCATTCACGGTTTTAGATAAATCAGTTCATAAGCAGTTTAACAATCACATTGGGGCTTACCACCTAATTCGTATAACGATAACAAATATCCGAGAAGAAGAACGCGATCTAATAGGTGAGTTCCTAGCTAACAATCTCGGTAAATACATTTATTTTTCGAGACAGACCGTATCATACCCAAAAAACATTGATGACGAGAGGGTTATCGATTTAAAACAGCTGGGTGATCAGGATTTCATAGAAAATAGACGTAAATATAAAGATTTAACTTTAATTTTTGATAATTAAAAAATAATTTATTACTTTTGTATTATGAATATATATTTTAACACTTTAATGACTGGTGATAAACTTAAAGCCTTATATCTTATAAGTGATGTGGGTAGTTTTTATGCCGAACCTGTTAATGATGGGGTGATTGGTGAAGGTTTACTATACAACGATTATATGTTTCATTTTGAAGGAAATCCAGAAAGGACTGTTATTGTTTTAAAGGACTCTGAGAAATATATAACGGATGCGATTAAAGGGTGGTTGGGTAACCATACGGAACCATCTTTTATAACGAATAATAACAACAGTTTTAGCGCTTTAGGTAGTATTGCTGGTATAAAATTAGAGGATTACCATACGGTTGTTGTTGGTAATGATGAAGATAATTTACCCGTGATACAAAAAACAAAAAAATTGATGGAAGTTTACGGGAAAAAGGTGTAAAATCTTTACTCTTTACGATATTTTAATATAATTATAGTTATGATACAGATTGAAAACAAAGAACATTTAGAGCAAATTCTTAGTGAGAATAGTGCGGTGGTATTGGACTTTTACGCAGAATGGTGTGGTCCATGTAAACAATTATTACCTATTGTTGAAAAGGTGAGTCAAGAACAAACAGACGTTGTTTATTGTAAGATTAACGTTGATTCTAACGGCCCTTTAGCGGCAGAGTACGGTGTTAGATCAATCCCCGCTTTGAAATACATTAAGAATAAAGAAGTTATAAAAACCACATTGGGCTCTCGTCCGATTACGGAGATTGTTGAAAATTCAAGGGAACTTCTATAATAATTTATGCGATCAATAAATAAACGGTACGGTGGTAATAACGAATATAACGAGACAAATTCGAGAAATTTGGTTCTCAGTTCAAGTATTACCGATACAGCTGTTCGTGATATAATTGAATCGATATTGGACATTAACTCGGCTGATGATGATCTATCGGCCGAGTTAACCGATTATAAAAGAGAACCGATTAAGTTGGTTATCAACAGTTTTGGTGGTTCTGTATATGACGGCTTCGCATTAATCGCTGCGATAGAGCAGTCTAAAACACCTATTCATGGTTATGCCTATGGCTCAGCCATGTCAATGGCCTTCGCCATTTACATCTCAACACACGTTAGATTCGCGCACAAGACGACAACATTTATGTATCATGAAATATCAGATTATTTCTATGACAACATAACTGGTGCCAAACAAAACATTAAAGAGTGTGAGCGAATACAAAAAGTCTATGACAATTATGTGACAGCCAGAACTTTATTACCTACTGAAAAAATGAAGGTGATGAAGGATAAGAAAGAGGATTGGTATATCTCAGCACAAGAAGCGCTGAGATATAAAATCGTTCATAAATTGGTTTAACGACAACTAAAATTATTATCTATAGTAATAGATGGCTCAACACTAATTGAATAGTTAAGTGAACTAAATGAACCATCAAAAACTTTATACCACAATCCAGGTACTAAGTTAGCTGTGGATGTGCCACTAGCATCAGAATAAACGGTTTGACTAACATCTGGGGTACTATATGTGTTTATATCAACATAACCTTCTACGAATTCAGCTCTCGGATCCGCTTCAGCACAAGCCATTGCTGGGTCATTGAATGGACCTAAGAACATAAATTTCTGGTAGTTAGCACCACCGCCACCACCACCACTAGAGTAGTCTGTTATTATACCGTTCCAGCTACCGTTTCCATCCCAGTAACTATATACAGTGGCCGTTGAAACCCCATAATAACCAGCTGGGGCATAACCACCAGTACCTTGGGCACCCCCGCCATTGGCAAATATTGGTCTAGAAAAGAAATTAGGGTATTGGGAGTCATCGGATTGTACCCATATCTCGATAGGGGTTATACCGTCATTATTTAGAAAATCAGAAGATGGGTTAGCTGAAGAAGCTTTATATTTTATTGGTAGTAAACTGTTAGGTCTCACCAAAGGTGAGTATCCAGCATCATCCAAGGCACAAATAGGTGAACATCTCCACTCACTACTAAATTTATTTGTAACTGGTGTTAAGTATGGGTAGGTGTTGCTCGTATATTGACTTGATTCGCGTGTATTTCTAAATGACTTTACAGAACCGTTCTCAGCTAAAGTATAAAAACAATACCTACCGTTTAAACCACTTATTGTAAAAAAACCATTAAAATCTATTGAGGCGTTATCTCGACCACCAAATATAAAACATCCACTGTAATGACCAGCGCTAATTGTTAGGGTTACACCACCAACTGTTGCGTTTAGTGTTGTACTAAAATTAGCTTGTGGTGCGGTAAATGTTGATTCTGATGAACCTAAACCAGTAAAAAGATTACCATAATTTTTACCGAACTTATCTATGGTTGTCACATAAAAATCATAATAAACTATTTGTGCGTCCACTTGAGTTCTCCTACAAGCTGGTCCACGAAAAGCACCTAAAGAGTAATCATAAACAGAAAACGCCACATAAGTGTCATTATTCGAGTTCGGGTTACCATTTATTAAGGGTCTGAATACTGATAATATTCTTAATTTTGGTGGTCTACTACCTCGTTTATCGATGTTAGGGCCAGTATACTCCCTACCAACAGTAAAGACTACTGATTGGGATGTTGTATTTTGATACCTTTGTGGGCTATTATCTTGTATAACTTTAGCCGTGAAATTTGAAAGGGTTGTTAAACCACTTATTTTATTACTAATATAACTCATCGTACAAACGTTATTAATACCGTATTACCAGCACCGTTGGTGTAACCAACACCGCCATTATCATAAACATAGATACCATCATTAGTTATTGTATCAATGAAATTACCATCAAAAAACACATCAAAAAATCCACCAGACATACCAGAGACATCCACTTGAAATTGGAGTGTTTCCCAGTGAGCCCCTTCCGCATCAAAATTACCAAATGGTATAGTGACACCCTCATCCAATTGAAGCATATTCGGTGGGGTACCATTAGATCCGTTCATGGGGTTTACGTTGACTCTTATAGCCCCACCTGGGTTAAACATGGTAAGGTTAACAGCCTCAGCCCTATAATCAACCCAACCAATTATATTGTAGTAGTCGGCAAGTCTATGTGGTGTTCCTGTACCAGGCGTTCCGTAGCAATAAGCAAAACCACAGTACTGAACCCATGGATTCCCATCAAAAAAATCTGAGATTTCAAATTTATTAAGTGAAGCATTAGCATTCGGGGTAGTCCAACCCCTGGTGATTGATTTATCTAAATCACTCATTTTTATAACTCCACTAGTAGGTGTTCTTGTTGATGCCATATTATTACGCTATTTTACTAATAAATAGATTTAAAATGTAAAATATTTTGGTATTTAAAAAGTTTATTGTATATTTGCACCATGAAAACATATAAAAAAATCACAGAGGTTAAAGTTGCGCAAACAAATCAAAATAAAATGTTGCAAAACTATACTAAGACAATTAAAAATGCTATCAAATCATCTAAGAAAAAGTCTTAGTTATTTTTTACATTTTACTAGGTAAGTGTTGTACTTAACACCCTTTGGGGGTGCGACATTTGGGAAATAGTAACACTCGGTCACCAATCCGTTAACACTAATGGTTTTTATAAAACCATCTGGTATTGTTGCACCCGTGGGTAATTTTTTTGATTTAGGCGTGAAAACTAATTCTATCTTAACCGACACAGCACCACCACTTTTCGCCAAATCTCTTTCGTGTAATTCCAGGAATCTCCACGCCCCCCTGTTTAGATTTTCCTGTTGTAGGGCGCAATTTAGGTAACTGAACGTTTTAAATAAAGTTGTTTTATCACAATTAAAATCCGCGGCTGGTGCTAAATGACCCTTATCATATTCATTATTAGCGTAATCCAAATCATCTGAAGTTATTATACTATCGTTGGTGTAAAAATCCATACCTTCTCTCGAAGCTGATCCGTTTGGGCATAAAACATTGTATGTGATCCATAATGGTTGTTGATATACTTCAGAGTATACACCGCTAAAGATGTCATTTTTAAATTTAACTTGGGCTCTTTGCGCAACAACTTGTTGCGTAAAAGTTAATAACGTGATTATTATAATCAATAATTGTTTTTTCATGGTAATTTCTTATATTTAAGATAAATATATTAAACATTAGGAAAGAATGAGATTATCTGACAATATTGGAAACACACCGCTTATTAAGATAAGCGATAAAATATATGCGAAGGCTGAGTTATTGAACCCAACTGGGTCGATAAAAGATAGGATGGCTAGTAACATAATCAATAACGCGTTCAGTATGGGCTATATCTCGGTTGGAGACACAATCGTTGAGGCGACATCTGGTAATGCTGGTATATCCTTCGCTTGGTTGGCCGCTGAAAGGGGTCTTAAATGTGTTATCGTTATGCCAAGTAATATGTCAGATGAAAGAAAAAAGATGTTAAAGTTCTATGGCGCGGAATTAATCGAGGTTGATCCAGGTGATTTTGATGGGGCTATTAGATTAAGAAACCAATTGTCAATAGAGAACGGCTGGTTCAATACCAATCAGTTTAATAACGAGTTAAACACCCAAGCACATTTCAACGGAACGGCCGTTGAGATCATAAAAGATGTGAAGGGTGAAACGATATCCGCTTTAATAAGCGGAACAGGTACTGGTGGCACTCTTATGGGTTGTCAAAAAAGATTAAAGGGTATCTACGATAAGATGGAAGTCATTGCCGTTGAGCCAGCTGAATCGGCTGTTATGAGTGGCGGACAACCAGGGTTACATGGTATACAGGGTATTGGTGACGGATCTAAATTCCTTGTTGACCTAACGTTTGTCGATCAAATCATCACAATAAAAACAGATGAAGCTAAGGCTAGAGCCCTAGAGTTATCAAAGGAATTGGGTATTTTTATTGGCATATCCGCTGGTGCTAACATACTAGCGGCTGAAAGATATGTAGAATCAGCTAATCCAGATGGTATTGTGGTGACATTTTTATGTGACCGAGGTGAAAGATATTTATCTTGTTTTTAAAAATTTTGTTTTTTTGAAAAATTAGTGTTATATTTGTAGGATATATGGATGAAAATAATAAAATATGGTCTGGTTTAGAGGCCGAAACTTACACAGCTAAGTTTCATTTTGTTCTCTTAGAACGAGACTATGATATCATATACATTGACGAGACCACTTGCAAACTAATTGGTCGAAACGGTGATGATATCGATATCTTATTGGAGTTTAGCGCCATTGAAAGGCTTAATTACGAGCTAATCGGTGATTTGAATAGTATTTACGAGGATCCAGATAAAATTGTTAACCATATTGATAATTTTATTAAATATGATGAGAGCTGGACCGAACCAGTAGATAAAACTGGTTGGGAACGCTTTGATTTTATTGATGAAACTGGTAGACAATTCCACTTCATGCATAAGAATCATAAGTGGATTAAGAAAAATGGTTGCACTTATCCTAATTATAACATGCCAAAGGATGTTTCGGAGTTATACCCACTGGTAGACCCAATCGATTCATTGAAAACATTGATGAGAAAATTCAATGTCGACTTTCAACAAAAAAACTATGTCATACTTAAAACAAAAATTTAAAGATATTACTTGCGACACGTATAGTCGAGTAATCTCACTACTAATCGCTTTACACATCGTAATCGCTTTGGTTGTGGTGAGTATTAAGTATTACAATAAAACACAAGAAAAGAAAGTAGAAATAAACAATGAAAAACACAAATAGTACACAACACGAAAAGGTTAAAGCTATTTTAGAAAAAACAAATCCAAATGAGTTTGACATTAATAAGTTTATTGAGGATGTTAAACTCGTAAAAGAAGAAAACAAAAAAAGTGTTAATTGGTTTCACGATGAATGGGACAATTGGCACGATAATTTTTAAAGATATATGACAAAAGCTATCGGCACACTTATCGCTGCGTTATTAACAGTATTATTATACGCTGTTATAACCGCACTACCAATTATGTTGTTATGGAATTATTGTTTAGTTCCAGCAATTCCGTCTATTAAATTAATAACCTTTTGGCAAGCATTTGGTGTTAAAATATTATTCGGACTCTTATTCCACGTAAGCCAAAAAACAGAAACCAAAAAATAATATGAATACCATTGACAAATTTGAACCGACAAAGGTTTTGTTTTTAACTGATGATGAAAATCAGTTATGTGTTAAAAAGATGTATTACCATAATAGTTTATTTAAGATTTACAATTATGATATAATGACAAAAACTAACTACGAACTAGCAGATTACCAAAATGGTAAATATACAGTGTTTAATCAGTTTTTGTTCAACCTTTACTTCATCAAACCCCTTAAAAAGAACCCCAAGCTAGCTAGAGCTTTCCATGATTTTGTTAGCACGGACTTTAACGCTGGGGAGTTTAAGGAGATTAGTGTTAAGTTTAAATGTTTCAAGAGACGAGTTAATATACGCGTAATTAAATTATTACGCAAAACAAAAAAAGCGATATGGGAATAGAAAATTCAAAAGAAATTAAATTTGATTTTGATGATGAGGTTAAAGAAAAACCTAATCGTCTTAAAGATCTATTTGAAACAATCTATGATAAGGTTTATTGGAAAACCATTGGTTGGAGAATAAAGGAGTTCAGATCATCTGTTAATAAACTTATCAGATGGTTCCCTATTATATGGAAAGACCGTGACTGGGATGACCATTACATCTGGGAGATCATGAAGAATAAGTTGAGATGGCAAGCCAAATACATTGGTGATCGTGATTTCCATACCAGAGCTGAAATGGATGCGAGACGAATGAGATTATGTGCCAATCTAATGGATAAGGTTCAAGACGAGTTCTATTCTAGTGAGTACATGGGTTATCATGAATCAAAATGGGATTTCTTAGACATACCAGATAAACCAGGCTACAAAGAGTTGGATATGCAAACCACATCTGAGAATTTTGATGACTATTTCAAAAAATATCCACTGGCTTATAAGAAAGTTTTAGCTGATAAGAAGTTACAGATATTCGGCATTGAAGCAAGAGATGGTGAAACCGAGGTTGATGCTAAACAAAGAATCGCCATGAACATTGGTTACTATAACCATAACAGAGCAAGAAAGTTGCTGTTTAAAATAATGGAAGAGAATATAGAAGGCTGGTGGGATTGACAAAATATAAAGTTGGGGATCGAGTGGACTTCACATTTATAGGCGCCCCGTTAAGTGGGGTTATTATTGAGGTTTTAGATAAAACCTTATTAAAGGTTAAAACAGACGAAAATGGTATCGTCCATAGAGTCGGGTTTACAGATAAAGATCATAAATATTGTTTTTTAAATAATGGAAAATCGTAGTAATATATTGCAAGACCTAGTTGAAAATTCCAGTGATTATTTCGGTGAGATGAAAAGGTTTGCTGATGAGTACAGCAAATACTTCAACGAACCACCTAAGAATATCTTAGAGATTGGTTCCAGAGATGGATACCACGCGGACTACCTTAAAAAATACTTTAATATACCAGATGATAAAGTTTTTATTGTTGATGCACACCCTTATTGTGCGGGTATTATTAGAAGAGACCACCCAAATTACAGAGTTATTGAAGCTGCTGTTGCACCTAAAAGAGGTGTATTAAAATTTAATGCTATCCAGAACTTAGATCTTGGTGGTCTTGGTATGAGCTCCGCTTTACCAAAGGTTACTGGGCCAGTTTTTGGTGAAACATGGGTTAATGTGATTGCTATAACAGGTGAGGATTTAATAGATTTGATTGAAGAACCCGAAATCGATTTACTTAAACTAGATGTTGAGGGTTTAACTTATGAGGTTCTTGAGAGTTTTTCACTAAACCTTAGAAAAATTAAATTTATCCATACAGAAGGTGAGTATACCGAGATATGGAAAGGCCAAAAACTATATAAAGATTTGTGTGATCTATTAACAAAATATGGCTTCAAAGAGGCCTACAAGGTTGATATGTTAGCCGAGCAGTGTGATACTGTTTGGTATAGGGTGTAAAAATAACCCAGATTAGGGTTTTTTTAATAAAACTAGATATTTATAAGTATCTAAATATGTCTTTTTATCATGAGCAAAAACATTTTAAATGAAGTAAATACAATTAGGGAGCAGATGGGCTTACCTTTATT